>Ga0126369_10004200_pt1 | contig 10536 bp, 9 predicted proteins | sample PanSoiMetaPlot_1_FD_109646 | JGI IMG/M metagenome (GOLD analysis project Ga0126369, IMG submission 109646) | Tropical forest soil microbial communities from Panama - MetaG Plot_1 | ecosystem: Environmental > Terrestrial > Soil > Tropical forest > Bulk soil | place: Panama | collected 2016-02-17
ATCGCCGCTGGACAGGTGACAGCCGACGGCAGCCCCGTACGCAAGCCGTCCGATCAAATTTCCTCCGCGGCGGCGATCACGGCCGGCCCGGCGCATCCCCACGTGTCGCGCGGCGGGTCGAAACTCGCCGCGGCGCTCGAGAGTTTCTCACTCGACATCTCCGGCCGGGTCTGCCTCGATGTCGGATCGTCCACCGGTGGCTTTACCGAAGTACTCCTCGCCCGCGGAGCACGCCATGTCTTTGCCGTGGATGTCGGCCGCGGCCAGCTGCACGCGCGTCTACGCAATCGCCAACAGGTAACCTCGATCGAACAAACCGACATCCGCAAGCTCAATCCTTCGCGCTTGTCCGAGTCGCCGGATTTTGCCGCGATCGACGTCAGCTTCATTTCGCTTAAGCTCGTCCTGCCGCATGTCGGCGACCTACTGAAACCGGCCGCGACGCTCGTTGTCCTGATCAAGCCGCAGTTCGAAGCGGGTCGCCGCCATATCAAGAAAGGCATCGTGCGCGACGCCGCCGTTCAAGCCGCGGTTTGTGACGACATCACCCAAATGCTTACGGATTTGAGTTGGCATGTCGGTGGCTGCATTCCTTCGCCGATCCTTGGCGGCGACGGCAACCGCGAATTCCTTGTCGAGGCCCAGCGTGGTTGAGCGGATTCTGATCAACCGCCTCGGCCAGCACGGCGACGGAATAGCCGACAGCTCCGCGGGACCGATTTACATTCCCGGGACCCTGCCGGGCGAAACGGTCGAAGTCGACGCCGAGCCGGGTCACCCGGACCGCCGGCGTCTTGTGACCGTGCAGCAATCGAGCGCGCTGCGGATTGAACCGATCTGCCCGCATTTCGGGGTTTGCGGCGGCTGCGCGATGCAGCATTTGAGCGAGGATTCCTATCGCAGCTGGAAGCGTGACTTGGTCGTCATTGCATTAAGCCAAGCCGGCATTGACGCACCCGTCGCTCCGCTCACGGACGCACATGGCGACGGCCGCCGCCGCGTCGTCTTTCACGCCCGGTGTGGCGGTCACGGAGTGTTGCAAGTCGGCTATTCGGCGGCCCGCGCGCATCACATCGTGCCGATCGATCGCTGTCCAATTCTGGCAAAAGGTCTTGACGGCGCACTTAAGACCGCTTGGGCCATTGCCGAAGTGCTCGATTTCGTGCGTAAGCCGCTCGACATTCAGTTTACGGCAACGGATCAGGGACTCGACGTCGATATCCGCGGTTCGGGGACGCTGACCGCGCCGGCCGTGGCGGCGCTGGCGGGCGTCGCGCAACGCTACGATTTGGCGCGCCTGACCCGTCACGGCGAGCTGATTGCGCAGATGCGCAGACCGTCCTTGCGCATGGGCAGCGCAATCGTGCCGCTGCCACCCGGCGCCTTCCTGCAAGCGACCGCACTGGGCGAGGCCGTGCTGTCGCGCCTTGTCGTCGATAGTTGCAACGGCGCTGATCGGATCGCCGACCTGTTCGCCGGGGTCGGAACCTTTGCCTTGCGGCTTGCCGCCCACGCGCGCGTATTTGCATTCGATGAGCACGAAGCCGCAATCGCCGCGCTCGAACGCGCCGCAACGGGCGCCGCCGGCCTCAAGCCGCTCCGCGCCGAGCGGCGAAACCTGTTCAAGGCGCCTTTGACCGCAACGGAGCTCAGCGGTTTCGATGCCGTGGTGTTCGATCCGCCCCGCCAAGGCGCTCAGCTGCAGTCACGCGAGATCGCCGCCAGCCGCGTGCCGACTTTGGTCGCCGTGTCGTGCAGTCCAGGCACATTTGCCCGCGATATGCGTCATCTGATCGATGGCGGGTATCGGCTTTTATCGGTCATTCCCATCGATCAATTTCGCTATTCGGCGCATGTCGAGATCGTAGCCCATCTGCAAAAGTAACCCGCAAAAGTAATAGTGCCCGCATTTTATTTTTCGTGATATGGCAAGCGCCGCTCACCTCGTCCCGTCACCTAAAGGATCTGCAAATGGCTAGCGTCCTCTTCTCGCCCATTACGCTGCGCGGGCTCACCCTGCCTAACCGCGTCGTAGTATCGCCGATGTGCCAGTACAATTCCGACAACGGCTCTGCCAACGATTGGCATCTCATGCACCTCGGCAGCTTTTCCCTGGGATGCGCGGGACTCGTGATGTGCGAGATGACCAATGTCAATGCGCGCGGCCGCATTTCGCCGAAATGCGCAGGTTTGTGGTCGGACGCGAACGAGGCGGCGCTCAAGCGGGTCCATGACTTTTGCCGGACTTACGGCGTCGCCAAGCTCGGCGTCCAGCTTGCGCATGCCGGACGCAAAGGACCGACCACCCCACCCGCAGCAGGCGGCAAGCCGATCCTGAGCGAGGCCGAAGGCGGTTGGACTCCGGAGGCGCCGTCCGCCATTGCCTACGACACGGGCTGGCCGGTGCCGCACGCGATGACCAAAGACGACATCAGGCGCTGCGTCGGAGAATTCGCTGCCGCCGCCAGGCGTGTTGAGCGCATCGGTTACGATGTGATCGAGCTGCACGGCGGCCATGGCTATTTGCTGCATCAATTCATGTCGCCGATTTCAAACCAGCGCACGGATGAATATGGCGGCTCGACCGAGAACCGCATCCGCTTCCCGATCGAAGTCTTCGAAGCGGTCCGCAAGGTATTTCCCGAGCAAAAGCCGGTCGGAATGCGCGTCTCGGCGACGGATTGGGTGGACGGCGGCTGGACGCCCGAAGAGACGGTCATCCTTGCAAAAGAGCTGAAAAAGCGCGGGATGGATTATATGGACGTTTCCACCGGTGGACTCGATCCGCGGCAGAAGATTCCGTTGGCGCCCGGTTATCAGGCACCGTTTGCGGAAAAAGTGAAAAAGGAAAGCGGCATCACCACTATGACGGTCGGACTGATCGCCGGCTATCAGCAAGCCGAAGATATAGTGGCGTCCGGCAAGGCCGACATGATTTGCCTCGCCCGCGGCGCGATGTGGGATCCGCGTTGGGCCTGGCACGCGGCTGAGGAGCTCGGCGCGGAAACGCCCTATGCGCCGAAAATGATGGGCTGCCATCCCAAGCTGCGGCCGCAACTCTTTCCCAAGCGCGCAGCGGCCATGAGCTAAAGCAGCGAGCTCACGCGTCCATCGGCTCGGTGCCGACGATTTCGATACCGAAACCTGACAATCCGACATAAGTCGTCGGCCGCGAGGACGTGATGAGCCTGATGGAATTGACGCCGAGATCCTTGAGGATCTGGGCGCCCAATCCGACCTCGCGCCATTGGCGCGTGCGCGCTTCGCCCGACGGGGTTTCTGTAGATTTGGGAATCGATATCACCGGCACGCCGGCGGTGCCGTCGCGCAACAGCACCAGCACCCCCCTGCCCTCGGCTTTAAAGCGCGCCAGCGCCTGGTGAATGAGTTTGGCGCCGCCGAACACGTCGGCGATGATGTTGGCGCGATGCAGCCGGGTGAGCACGTTCTTGCCGTCGCCGATCCGGCCATAAACAAACGCCATATGATGGACCTGATCGAACGGAGTCACAAAAGCGTAACCGGTCAATGTGCCGACCCCGGTTTCGACTGGAAATTCGCCGACGCGTTCGATCAATTTGTCGCGGGCCTGCCGGTAGGCAATAAGTTCGGCGATGGTGATGCGTCGCAACTTCTGCCGCTGGCCGAATTCGGCAAGCTCGGCGCCCCGCATCACAGTGCCATCGTCGTTCATCAGCTCGGCCAGAACGCCGACCGAGGGAACGCCGGCGAGCCGGCATAAATCGATACAAGCTTCGGTGTGACCCGAACGCATCAGCACGCCGCCCTCTTTCGCCACCAAAGGAAAGACGTGGCCGGGGCGCACGAAATCCGACGGGCCGAAATTGCCGTTTGCCAGCGCGCGCACGGTATTGGTGCGTTCCTCGGCGGAAATGCCCGTGGTCAAGCCGTGGCGCACGTCCACCGATACGGTGAAAGCGGTGCCGAGCGGCGCGTCATTGAGCGCCACCATTGGGTCGAGATGGAGCCGCCGCGCCTCCTCCGGCGCCAGCGGAGCGCAGACGATGCCGGACGTATGACGAATGATGAACGCCATCTTCTCCGGCGTGCACAAGCTCGCAGCCACGAACAGATCGCCCTCGTTCTCGCGATCGTCATCATCGGCGACGATAACGAGCTCGCCGCGCGCAAAGGCAGCGATCGCCGCTTCGATGCGTTGATGGGCGTCGCTCATGTCTTTGCTGCTTTCCCGATCGCTGCCTTTGCGGCTGGCGCATGATAGCAGTAAAGCTGCTTAACCGCTTTTTCGGACATTCAGCGCGCCGGCCCGGGGAATGGCCAGCTGGGCGTTTCACTCACCTGCCCGCGCTGACGCAAGTAATGGTCCGCGATCACGCAGGCCACCATCGCTTCGCCGATCGGCACCGCACGAATGCCGACGCAGGGATCATGTCGCCCGGTCGTGGAAATGTCGGTCTCGTGTCCATAACGATCGACGGTGCGCCGCGGAATAAGAATCGAGGATGTCGGCTTGACCGCGAAACGGGCAACCACCGGCTGCCCGGTGGAAATGCCGCCAAGGATGCCGCCGGCATTGTTGGAGAGAAACCGCGGCTTGCCGTCGTTACCCATGCGAATTTCATCGCCATTCTGCTCGCCGGTGAGTTCGGCGGCGCCGAAGCCGGCGCCAATCTCCACACCCTTGACGGCATTGATGCCCATCAGGGCGCCGGCGATGTCGCCATCCAGCTTGCCGTAGATCGGCGCGCCCAATCCGGCAGGCACGCCGTCTGCGACGATTTCAATGACCGCGCCAATCGAGGATCCGCGCTTGCGCAGGCCATCGAGATAATCGCCAAGCAGTGCCGCGATTTTGGCATCCGGACAAAAGAACGGATTGCGGTCGATCTCGTCCCAATCCCAGTGCGCGCGATCGATCCGATGCGGCCCCATTTGCACGAGCGCGCCGCGAACCTTCAGCCCGGGCACGATCTTGCGCGCGATCGCGCCGGCGGCGACCCGCATCGCAGTTTCGCGCGCCGACTGGCGGCCGCCGCCGCGATAGTCGCGCAACCCGTATTTTACGTCATACGTATAATCGGCATGGCCCGGCCGGTATTTGTCCTTGATATCCGAATAATCTTTCGAGCGTTGATCGACATTATCGATCAGCAACGCGATCGGCGTGCCGGTCGTGACCTGTTTTCCGCTTGCCTCATCGACAAAGACGCCGGAAAGGATTTTCACCGCATCCGGCTCCTGGCGTTGCGTCGTGTAGCGCGACTGGCCCGGTCGCCGGCGATCGAGATAAGGTTGAATATCCGCCTCAGTGAGTGGAATACGCGGTGGACAGCCGTCAATCACGCAGCCGATCGCCGGCCCATGGCTTTCGCCGAAGGTCGTGACGCGAAACAAATGCCCGAACGTGTTGAACGACATGACGCAACTATGACGTTAAGCAGCTTTCAGTGAAATTACGCTGAAGCTTCCGCGGCTTCGTAGCCCGCACCTTCTGCGGGGTCAAACGCGCGCATCAGTCGGCAAGCAGCCGGACCACCACGAATAAGCTCGCCCCGTCTTCCGTCCTCGCGCGAATGTGCCGGCGAAATCGGCAGATCAGCCGACGCGCCGCGCTTTGCCGTTCATGTACCATTCATCTCGCTGAACGCCGATTAATCGCAAGCTGAACGGCTGTTAAGTTACAGAAAAATAAGCACTATTTTCGTTTTTTCATTGCGGCGGGAACGGGCTATGTGCCATTGTTCCTTGCGGTAAGGGGGCGAGGGCCCAGGGACAGATCAAGAGCGATCAAACCCGCGACTTGAACCTACCCTGCCGAAGTTCACCAGCGAAACCAAGGAAGAGAGTCATGGCGAAGAAGAAGAAGGCCAAGAAGAAAAGCAAGTCCTGAAAATACAGGCGCGCGCCTCGTACTGGGGTAGCGCCAATAGGACCCTTTAGATTTCGCGAGGTCAGTGATCTCGCCAAGCGGCTGAACGGTGTTCGGCCGCTTTTGTTTTTGGACAGCGAGTATTTGGTTCAAGCGTAGCGCGACATCTTGCCGTCCGCAAAGACATAAATGACGCCCTGTTCGATCTGCGCACGCGTCGCCTGCTCCTCGGACACGATGTTTAAGATCGCCATCAGCGCGCGCACGCCGCCACCATGCGCCGCGACAACGCTGTCCGCGGTCAGCGAGCCGTACCATTGGCCGATGCGGTCGGCGAGTTCGCGGTAACTCTCGCCGCCGGGCGGCGCGAAATCCCACTTGTCGCGCTCGCGGGCACTTAGCACGCTGGCGCTTTGCGTCTCGATCTCCTGCAGCGTCAAACCTTCCCATTCGCCATAAGCGATTTCGATCAATCTGGCGTCGACTTCGTAATCGTGCGGTCGAAGACCAAGCGTGGCGCGCACGATCTCCATCGTTTCGCGTGCGCGTTTGAGCGGGCTTGCGACATATTTGAAATCTTGCGGTCGCATGTGATCGCGCGCAAACAGGTTGCGCAGCAGGACCCCGCATTCGGCGGCCTGTTGGCGGCCATGCGCATTGAGAACGGTGTCGCGGCGGCCCTGCAGCCGGCCCTCTCTATTGAAATCGGTCTCGCCGTGCCGAACGTAATATAGGACCGGCATACTCGTTTTGCTTTTTTTTAGCCGACGCCGTCGCAGCGAATGAGCCAAAACTTGGTTAGGCTATTCCTTGCCAACGACAATGTCCGGCGCGTCCGGATGCTTCATGCCGACGATATGATAACCGGCATCGACATGATGAATTTCCCCGGTCACCCCACGCGACATATCTGACAGGAGATAGGCGCCCGCCTCGCCAACCTCTTCAATGGTGACGCTGCGACGAAGCGGAGCGTTGTGCTCGTTCCATTTGAGGATGTAGCGGAAATCGCCGATGCCCGAGGCGGCGAGAGTCTTGATTGGCCCTGAGGAAATCGCGTTGACGCGGATATTTTTGACGCCGAGATCTGCCGCGAGGTAATAAACCGAGGCCTCGAGCGCGGCCTTGGCCACGCCCATCACATTATAATGCGGCATCCATTTCTCCGACCCGTAATAGGTCAATGTCAGCATTGAGCCGCCATTGGGCATCAATTTCTCCGCACGCTGGGCGATCGCGGTGAACGAATAACAACTGATCAACAATGTTTTGCTGAAGTTCTCCGCCGTGGTGTCGATGTAACGCCCGTCGAGCTGGTCTTTGTCGGAAAACGCGATGGCATGGACCAAAAAATCGATGCCGCCCCAAGCCGATTGTACAGCAGCGAAGGCCGCATCGATCGTTTTAGGCTCTGTGACGTCGCAGTCGCCGACGACAATACCGCCGACTTCGTGGGCCAGCGGCTCGACGCGCTTTTTCAGCGCATCGCCCTGATAGGTGAACGCAAGATCAGCGCCATGTCCGCGGCATGCTTTGGCGATCCCCCAGGCCAGCGACCGGTTGTTGGCGACCCCCATGACCAGGCCGCGTTTGCCGCGCATGAGGCCTGAATTTTCCGCCATTCCCAGCACCAAGACCCGATTTTCTAGCCGCCGCCTCCTATGGCATAGGGTAGTTGGACCATCAAGCCGCAGGCCGAAAAGCGGAATAGACGGCATTTGCTGGTGTTTTTTGAACACGGCGCTGGGCAAAAGCGCATTGGCGCGGTGTAAACTGTGAGGTGATGCAAGGGAGGGCCAATGCTTGAGTGAATTTCGGGTGCGGATCGAGGCGGCAATTCCGGCGCTGCGGCGCTATGCGCGCGCACTGACCCGCGACGCCGAAACGGCGGACGATATCGTGCAGGACACGCTGGTGCGGGCGCTCCGCTCCGAACATTTATTTCATGGCGGAGACATGCGCGCCTGGCTGTACACGATCCTGACCAATCTGAATCGTAATCGCCTTCGTACCCTGGCGCGGCGCCCTGTGGTGTCGCCGATCAAGGACACGGATGCGACCGCCAGCGGTCCGGATTCCGGCGGGCGCGATATCGTTCGTGCACTGGAAATGCTCACTGAAGAACAGCGATCCGCTTTACTCCTGGTGGTGCTCGAGAGCCTGACCTACCGCGAGGTTTCCGAAGTTCAGGGCGTGCCGATCGGAACCGTGATGTCGCGCCTCGCTCGCGCCCGCAATGAAATTAAAGCCTATCTGGATGGCGAGCGCCCGGCGCTGCGCCGCGTGAAGTAACGATGAGATAAAACGATGAACGACCGAGATCATGTGAGCGAAGAAGAGCTCAATGCCTATGTCGACAACGAGCTGCCCGCCGATCGGCGCAGCGTTGTCGAGGCATGGCTTGCAACACATCCCGATGACGCCGCACGGGTTGCCATATGGCGCAAGCAGGCGGAGCTCCTTTGCCATCGCTACGGCCACTTAGAATATGAAACCCCGCCGCCGCGCTTTGATCTCGATCGCCTGGCGCGCCGCCGCTTTGGCACGCTTGCCGCGGTCGCGGCGAGCCTGACGGCATTCGTGATCGGCGCTGCCGCCGGCTGGACGGTCCATGGGCTGCAGACCGAGAAGCCATCCGATCTGACACGCTTCACCAATGACGCGCTTCTCGCTTACCGGCTCTATACGGTGGAGGTCCGCCACCCTGTCGAAGTGACAGGCGATCAGCGGCCGCATCTGGTGCAGTGGCTGTCCAAACGCGTCGGCGCGCCGGTGCAGGCTCCCGAGCTCGAAAAGCAGGGATTAAAACTCGTCGGCGGTCGGCTGCTTCCGGGGCCGACCGGGCCATCGGCATTCTTTATGTATGAAAACCCGTCCGGCGAACGCTTCACCCTCTATTGCGGGCAAATCCGCGACGGTGAAACGGCGCTGCGCTACACCACCGGCGGTCAGAACGCGGCTTATTATTGGGTCGATCAGAATCTGGCCTATGTGCTGAGCGGACCGATGGAGACTGGAAAGCTGCGAGAAATTGCGCAGGCCGCATACGATCAGATCGATCGCCGCACTGCGCCGCCGGGTTGATCGTCAACGGCTACTTTGGTTGGCGCGGCTCCGCCTTTACATATCCTTGCGCGGATCGTAGCTCTTGTCGGTCTGCCACTTTTTCATCAGCGCCTCGAGTTCGCCGTCGCTGCCATCCGGCAGCACGATCCGTATCGTGGCGAGCAGATCGCCGCGGCCGGTCTTGGCGGGAAAGCCTTTGCCCTTGAGGCGGAATGTGCGGCCGCTCGAAGTCCATGCCGGAATGGTAATCTCGACCGGGCGGTCGAGCGTCGGCACGCGTACTTTTGCGCCAAGCACGGCTTCATAAAGCGTGATCGGCAAATCGAGCCGGATGTCGGCGCCGTCGAGCGCAAAGAGCGGATGCGCCGCGATCGAGACGGTGATGAGAACGTCGCCGGCGCCGGCTTGCCCGGCCATCCCCTGGCCCTTCAACCTGATCTGCTGGCCATTGGCGATCCCGGCCGGAATCTTGACGTCGACGTCCTTACCTGTCGGTAGCCGCAAGCGCTGGGTCACACCGCGGGCCGCATCCGGCAGTGTCACGGCGAGCGACGCATGAACATCGGCGCCGACGCCGAAATCCTCTGCCTCGAAAGTGGAGCGCGCGCCGGTTCGGCCGCCGCGACCCATCTGACCGAAAGCCTCTTTCAGAATGTCTTCGAAACCGCCAAAGCCGCCGCCCCGGCCTCGCCGCGTCGTGCGGGTAAAACCCTCGGGACCAAAATTGAAAGTCTCGTAGTTCGCGTCGGCACCAAAACCGCCATAGCCCGCGCCCGGCCTGGCACCGGCGCCGAAACCTTCAAAGCCATGGAAGCGGGGCTTGCCTTCGGCATCGATCTCGCCACGATCGAACGCTTTACGCTTGTCCTCGTCGCCCAAGATTTCGTGTGCGGCGTTCAGCTCGGAGAAACGGGCCGCAGCTTTGGGATCGTTCTTGTTGGCGTCCGGATGCAGTTTTTTTGCGAGCCGGCGATAGGCGTTTTTGATCTCGCCCGCGCTCGCCTTGCGATCTACGCCCAGGACTTCGTAGGGATCGCGCATCCCTTTGACAACTCCGCGCTGCAATTCGGGCCTGCCCCCGGCCCGCCCCGGCTGGCCACTTCAATGTGGGAATAAAGGGCGTACCCCGCAATGCAAGCGAATCGAACGGGCCCAACCGATGATAGCGCGATCAGCTCGATTTCAGCGGCTTGAGCCGCCTTATCTCCCACGTGCCGCTGGCGGTGCGGCAGGCAGCCCCTTCAAGCCAGTCCTGCGAATCGCCGTGCATGTAGCTGGCGAGAAAGTCCCGGCAGGCCATGCCCGCTTCCGAGTAGGACGTCGCCAAGGGCGTGATATTGCCGCGGGCGCCGCTGTGCGGATTTTGCCAGGGCAGGCTTGCGTCCCCGCTGCCGCGCGACAGCGCCTCCGTGGCAGCGGCGCGCGCATAGGCAAGATCAAGCGAGGCTTGTGACGAGGCTTGTGACGAGGCTTGGGGCGAGCTTTTGGACGGTATGCTGGAGGACGCATTGGCCGACGGCTTTATCGTTCCGGTCACCTGCGGCCCGCTGTCGTCGGTCGAGACAAGCGAAGCGAGCTGGTACGAACAGCCGGAAACCGCCACGAGCGACAGGATGGCG
>Ga0126369_10004201_pt1 | contig 10536 bp, 8 predicted proteins | sample PanSoiMetaPlot_1_FD_109646 | JGI IMG/M metagenome (GOLD analysis project Ga0126369, IMG submission 109646) | Tropical forest soil microbial communities from Panama - MetaG Plot_1 | ecosystem: Environmental > Terrestrial > Soil > Tropical forest > Bulk soil | place: Panama | collected 2016-02-17
ACCGGAACCATGAAAGCCCAATCGTGAATGTCCAGGTTGTGCACTCATAAAACCTGAGCCATGGGCGTGTCGAGGTCGTTGCGCGGGCTGCGGTCGAACGAGTAATCAACACCTCGGAGTTGGATTTGTTTGAGCAGCCCGACGACGTATGCTGTTGAGATGACCCTTCCGACCAAGACCATGGCGGTGCGCCTGTTCGAATACGGCGGACCGGAAAAGCTCGTCTATGCGGAATACGATCTGCCGCCGCTCGGCGAGCGCGACGTGTTGGTCAAGAATCTCGCCGCATCAGTGTCGCGATGGGACGTGAAGTACCGTGCCGGCGATCTCGCACGCTATCAAATTCCTGGCCGGGCGCCCTTCCCGCTGCCGCAGCAACTCGGCCGCGAGGCGGCAGGAGAAGTCGTCGCCGTCGGCCGCGCGGTGACGCGCCACCGGCCGGGAGATCGCGTGATCGGTGTGACGCATCCGGAAGATGCCGCCGCGATCGAGACCGCGCGGGGGCTCGGCAATCTCTCGCGCAACATCGCGATCCCCGGTCACCAGGCGTTCGGCTCCTATGCCCAGTATCTCGTGCGCGACGAGCGCATGTGGTTGCCCTTGCCCTCTGACGTCGACCTCGAACAAGCCGGGGTCACGCTGTGGCCGTTCTCTTCGTCGCATCGCGTCGTGCGCGATCGGTTGCGCGTCCGGCTTGGCGATATGGTTCTGATCGCGGGGGCGTCCGGCGGCATGGGCCAGGCCACCATGCAGCTGTGCAAGCTCGCCGGCGCCGGCGTGATCGCGACGACGCGGCACGCGGGCAAGGCCGCAGTGCTGCGCGAACTGGGCGCGGACGCGGTGGTGGTCACCGCCGAGATCGAGCGAGCCCGCGCGGATATCCTCGCCATCACCGACGGTGAGGGGCCCGCGCATGCCACTGACTATACGGGCAACCCCGACGTGCTGCGGTTCATTGGCAGCGTGATCCGGCTCGGCGGCAGCATGGTTGTGAGCAGCGAGCAAGGCCGCGAGCCTTTGCCGTTCACGGCAGGCGACCTGATCCGGCTCGAGCTCAACCTGCTCGGCATCCGCGGCGCCCGGATGAACGACATGATGACCGTCCTGAAGCTGCTCGGCGCCGGCCGCATACGCACCCGCATCGCCGCGCGGTTTCCGTTGGCACGCGTCGGCGAGGCGCATGCGCTGCTGGAGAGCTCGCCCGACCTGGTAGGCCGGATTGTCATCCTGCCGTGGGCCTAGTGGAGCGGATTGACATTCGCTTCGCGGATTCGCGGCCAGGTGCGCAGCGAATGTCAATCCGCTCCACCAGGCTGGGCCCGTGCCTGCCGCTCGCCCTCAACAAGCCGGCACAAGGTTCACACCGCTTCCAGCGCCGTCAACAAATCACCAACCACATCGTCGGGATGTTCCAGGCCCGCCGAAAAGCGCACGAGCCCATCCGCGATCCCGAGCTCGGCGCGCTGTTCCGGCGTCAGTCGCTGGTGTGTCGTGGTCGCCGGATGGGTGACGAGACTCTTGGCGTCGCCAAGATTGTTGGTGATGCGCACCAGCTCGAGCGCGTTGAGAAATCTGAACGCGCCGGCCTTGCCGCCGGCGACCTCGAAGGCGACGAGCGTCGAGCCTCCCCGCATCTGCTTGCGCGCGACCGCCGCCTGCGGATGGTCCGGACGGCCGGGATAGATCTGGCGCACGATCTTTGGATGCTCCGCGAGCGCGACGGAGACCGTCGCTGCCGTGTCGGTTTGCCGGCGAACGCGCAGATGCAAGGTCTCAAGCCCCTTCAACAGGACCCACGCATTGAACGGCGACATCGAGGGCCCGGTTTGCCGCAGCAACATGTGAATGTGGTCTTGAATGAATTTTTCCGAGGCGAGTATGACCCCACCAAGACAACGTCCCTGGCCGTCGATGTGCTTGGTCGCGGAATAGACGACACAATCCGCTCCGAGCGCGAGCGGGCTTTGCCAGATGGGGGTGGCGAAGACGTTGTCCACCACAAGCTTTGCGCCCGCGGCATGCGCCATCTCGGCAACGGCTCCGATGTCGATGATCTCGAGGGTCGGATTGGTCGGCGACTCCAGAAAGAAAACCCGCGTGTTGGGCCTCACCGCCTTGCGCCACTGCTCGAGATCGGTGCCGTTGACGAGCGTCGAGGCGACGCCGAAGCGCGGCAGGAAATCCTCGACCACCCAGCGGCAGGAGCCGAACAGCGCCTTGGCGGCAACGACATGATCCCCCGCCTTGAGCTGGCCGACCAGGGCTGCCGTGACCGCGGCCATGCCGCTCGCGGTACCGCGCGCGGCCTCGGCGCCTTCGAAGGCGGCCATTCGCTTTTCGAACATCGCCACCGTCGGATTGGAAAAGCGCGAATAGAGAAAGCCCGCTTCGTCGCCCTTGAATCGCGCCTCGCACTGCTCGGCTGTCTCGTAGACGAAGCCCTGAGTCAGGAACAGCGCCTCCGAGGTTTCCCCAAACGGCGAGCGCGTCGTGCCGCCATGCACGAGCTGCGTCTCCGGGCGATATGAACGTCCGCCCGCCGCGCGGGGTGCCGATGTTTTCGACGCAGACGCCTTGGATGCAGACGCCTTGGACGCAGGCGATTTGGAAGCGGGCCGCTTGGACACAGACATTGGGCCTCCTTGGGCACAATAAAACCCGGCCGAAAAGCTTCGGGCCGGGTCACACGCGTCCCCGGCCTTTTAGCTATTTGTTTAACGTGGCTGCAAGCCGGCCGGCTCAAATGACCACGAGAGGTATTGCTCATACGCGGGGGGCATCTTTCCGTCAAGGTGTCCCTCGGGTAGGCTGCCCCACACGATTCACGCGTTGGCGCATATCCTTTTCGGAAATCCGGTTTCCACTTTTCCGGGATATGCGCCAAAGGGGACCTGTGTGACTTGCGTCTTGCGTCACCGCGAGGCATGACCGGCACCGGGATCATGCGTTCGCGGGGTATTTCGCTATCACCAACATCGACACAACGGCCGTGGCGCTCGCTTTCGCACCGACGGACAAGGGAATCCTCCCCGACCGCATGATCGGCAAACTCGCCGGCGCGGGCGCGATCCTTCCGTCTGCCGCGTTCGTTCCCGATCAATTTCAGCCGGCGAGCCTCGACCTGCGTCTGGGCGAAGTCGCCTATCGCGTGCGCGCCAGTTTCCTACCGGGGCCGCGCACCACCGTCGCGGAGCGCATCGACGAATTGAAGCTGCACGAGATCGCGCTGGGCGACGGCGCCGTGCTCGAGACCGGATGCGTCTACATCGTGCCGTTGATCGAGAGTCTCGCGCTTCCGCCGGACATCGCCGCATCGGCCAATCCAAAAAGCTCGACCGGCCGTCTTGACGTGTTCACGCGCGTGATCGCCGACGGCACGCGTGGCTTCGATCGCATCGAGGCCGGCTATCACGGTCCTCTCTATATCGAAATCAGTCCAAAGACCTTTCCGGTCCTGGTGCGCGAGGGATCGCGGCTTTCGCAGATCCGCTTCCGGCGCGGCCACACGACCCTCGACGCCACGGCACTCGCCGCTTTGCACAAGCGCGAGCGGCTGGTGGATGGCGCAGACGCGAACGTCGGCGAAGGCATCTCGGTCGGCGTCGATCTGTCGGGCTTCGGACCCGATCGTCTCGTCGGCTATCGCGCCAAACGACACACCGGGTTGATCGACGTCGATCGACGCGCCGGATACGCCGTGGCCGAGTTCTGGGAGCCGATCGCGGCACGCCAGGATGAAAGTCTGATTCTGGATCCCGACGAGTTCTACATCCTGGCGTCCAAGGAGGCCGTGCAGGTGCCGCCCGATTATGCGGCGGAAATGGTGCCGTTCGATCCGCTGGTCGGCGAATTCCGCGTCCACTATGCCGGCTTCTTCGACCCCGGATTCGGTCACGCCGGCGCCGGGGGGCGCGGCGCGCGCGCCGTACTGGAGGTTCGCTCACGCGAGGTGCCGTTCATTCTCGAGCACGGACAGATCGTTGGAAGGCTTGTGTACGAGAGAATGCTGGCCCGACCGGATAAGCTTTACGGCCAGGGCATCGGCTCCAACTACCAGGCGCAGAGCCTGAAGCTGTCGAAGCATTTCCGCAGCTGATCGGTTTCGTAGGGTGGGTAAGGCGCAGGCACTTTCTGTCTGCGCGTCCGGACGCGACGCGCCCTACCCACCGAAACCGCGATGGTGGGCACGGCGCGCACCGTGGGCAAATGCGGTGTCAGCGCCTTTGCCCACCCTACGATTCCATGAACACAGTCGACGCTATTGTTGGTACGGCGCGGCCATCGGTGCAACGCGTCCATCGGGACCGATCAGCAGGTGACTGCAGTCGCCATTGCGGGCGGCGTTCGCGCGGTTTTCGTACCGGTTGGAGCTATAGGTGTAGTGGCAGAGGCCGTCATCGTAGGAGTAGTTGGTGTACTCACCGTTCGACTCCTCGTAGACATTCGGTGTGTGGTACGTGTAGGCAAAAGCGGGTGCCGACAACAAGGCAACACCGCCCAGCATGCTGACGAGAAAGCTTGCGCGCATCGAGAACCTCCATTCAAAAGTTCAGGAAGCCCCTCCCACCCCATCACAGCGTTAACGCAGGGCGGCCGATTCAGTTTCCGTGCTTCAGCGCGGAACTACCCTTCAGTGCAGGCCCGTGCCGCAAAGCTGCCACACCTGAAATGGGCGCCTTGGCGCGCTGCGACGCATATCATGATTGCGGCGATCGCGTATCGCCGTCCGCCGAGGCGTCACGCCAGCCGATGCGGCGGCACGGAATGACCCGCCCCGCCTTGCACCGGCGCAGACTGATGCAGCGCTTCGCTGTCACTCGGCAGCTCGAAGGTGATGTCGCAGTGCAATCCCATAGGATCGTATTCGGTCTCGACGATTCCATGGAACGGGTCAAGCGCGTGTTTGAGAAGCTTGCTTCCAAAGCCGCAGCGCGTCGGCGCCGCAACCGCAGGGCCGCCGGTCTCGACCCAGCCGATGCGCACCAACGATCCGCTGACGGTCCAAGAAACCCGCACGCGCCCGGTCGAGACCGACAGCGCGCCGTACTTCGCGGCATTGGTCGCGAGCTCGTGGAACACCAATGCCAACATGGCCACGAGTTTCGGCGGCAGGCAAACCGTGCCGCCGAGGTAGGTGACTCGAGACTGGTCGTAGGCCGAGAGCTCCCCCACGAGAATGTCGAGGATGCCGGCGCCGCGCCCATCCGAATTGATCAGGAATTCGTCCGCGGCCGCCAACGCTCGCAACCGGCCGGCGATCTTTCCCCACATCTGCGTGTTTGTCCGCAACTCATGGCCGAGAATGGCATACACGGTTGCGAACTTGTTCTTGATCCGATGGTTCAACTCGTCGACAACCAGTCGATGAGAGTGCTCCTCTTCATCAAGACGACGCACGACCAGCCGATAGCCTTCCGCGCCCCAAATAATGAAGGCACACGACACGACATAAAGCAGCAGGCTGGTGACCCGGTCCGACATCGGCGGCTGAACCGCCAGGAAAGAGGGCTCGAATATGAACCACGCGGCGAGCCCGCCCAGCACGAGCGCAAGCCCTCCCGACGCCATGCCACCGACGATGGTCGCGAAGAAAACTGCGGCGTAGTACGTCGAATAAGCGGCGAGGTCTGGTCTGATGAGACGGAATGCAAAATGGATTCCGGACGCCAACACGACGCAGCCGAATGCAAACCACAGCGCCTCCGCCGATCCCGGCCGAAGGCCCCATCGCCACGCATGGAGCAGTTTGTCGCGTAACTGTGACATGCCGACATCCTTGCCGGCCCAGCCACGAGGACCGTCAGTGTCGTTTGAGGCGAGAACGCGGCCTGGTATTCACAGGTCGGTGATCAGGACATTGTAGCCGGGTGGAGCGCAGCGAAGCGGAGCGCAACCCGGGCTACGAATCCGTAAAAAAGCCTATACGGACCACGCATACATGGCATACAGGTCGCGTGGGGATGCTTTTAAGCCGCATCGATTGATGTTGAATTCGCTGAAAAACGTACGCTCTCCCTGGCGCGCTTTGGCTGATTTCGAGGTCCCGCAATTCCTTCGCGCGCAAGTCCGGGCGCGGGAATCGAGCCTCGCTCTGCTCGCCGCCGTCATCGGGGCGGCCGCGGGCCTCGTTGTTGCCGTCATGAGTTCCTGCGTCGGCGCGCTGCATGCGTTGTTTTTCGCCGTGCCGGCGGGGGAGGAATTGTCCACACTCGCCGCCCTCAACCCGATCGCGGCAGTGGCTGTTCCGACCGTCGGTGGCTTGGCCTTCGGCCTTGCCACGCTTGCCCTGACGCGACGCCGGCCCTTGCGCGAAATCGATCCGATCGAAGCCAATGCATTGCATGGCGGTCGCATGTCGCTGACAGGAAGCCTCAGCGTCGCCCTGCAGACGGTCTGGTCGAGCGGCGTCGGCGCTTCGGTCGGACTTGAAGCCGGCTACACGCAGCTTGCGAGCGGTGTCGCGGCGACATTCGGGCGCGCGTTTCGGCTTCGGCGCCGCGACCTGCGCATTCTCGTGGGATGCGGGGCCGCGGGTGCCATCGCAGGCGCATTCGGCGCACCGCTTGCCGGCGCATTCTATGCGTTCGAGCTCGTCATCGGGAGCTATTCCGTGATGAGCCTCGCTCCAGTCGCGGTTTCGGCGCTCGTCGGCTATCTCGTCGCCAATGCTTTCGATCCGGTCTCGCTCGGAGTAGGAACCCTTTATGTCTCGCACGTCACCGCCCGCGATCTGGTGATGGCGAGCGCGATCGGCATCGCCGCCGCCGGCGCAGGCATCGCCATCATGCGCTCCGTCGCGTTGACGGAGACATTGTTCACCTGGCTGCCGATGCCGTCATACGCACGACCGGCTCTTGGCGGTCTCTTCGTCGGCCTGCTGGCGCTCGTCACGCCGCGGATTCTCTCCTCCGGTCACGGCGCGATCCACATGGCGGCGATGCTGAACAGCCCGCTGCGCGACGTCGCCATCTTATTTGCATTGAAGGCGTTGGCTTCGGTGGTTTCGCTCGGTGCCGGATTTCGCGGCGGCCTGTTTTTCGCCTCGCTCCTCCTCGGCACACTCGGGGGGCGCTTGTTTGCCGACGTGCTGTCGGCGCTCCTGCCTGCGCTCTCCCTCGATCCGCAGGTCTACGCCATCATCGGAATGGGCGCACTCTCGGTTTCCGTGATCGGCGGCCCGCTGACCATGACGTTCATCGTCCTGGAGACCACCGGCGACCTCTGGCTCACCACCGCGGTGCTTGTCGCCGTCGTCATATCGGCCCAGGTGACGCGCGAAACATTCGGCTATTCCTTCGCGACCTGGCGCTTCCATCTGCGCGGCGAAAGCATCCGCAGCGCTACCGATGTCGGCTGGATTCGCGAGCTCACAGTCCGGCGCATGATGCGCCCCGACGTGCGGACCGTGCCCGCGCACGCGACCGTCGGACGCTTTCGCATGGTCTATCCCCTGGGATCGACGGCGCACGTCGTCGCCATGGACGAGGACAAGGACTATGCAGGCATGGTCATCGTCGCCGAGGCGCACGCATCGGAGCTCGACGAGAACACGCCGCTGCGCGACATTCTGCATCAGTCCGACGCGATGCTGCTTCCCACCATGACCGTGAAGGAAGCCTTGGTGGTCTTCGACAAAGCCGAGGCGGAGGCTCTTGCCGTCGTCCACTCCACCGAAAGTCGCCGCGTGATCGGGCTGCTGTCCGAGGCCTACGCGCTGCGGCGATATTCGGAGCAACTGGAGTTGCGGCGAAGAGAGCTGGTCGGGGAGTAACAGACATCGTAGCCCGGGTGGAGCGGCACTTCGGCGCGCAACCCGGGACGCCCGCTCCCGGGTTGCGCTCCGCTTCGCCATAGCGCTTCCTTAAGCGCTCTATAGCGCGTCGAAGACGCGCGTGAACGCGCTTAAGGACGCCTATGGACGCGCGTGAACGCGCTCCTGCCACCCGGGCTACTTCGTCTGCCTGCCGCCGTTGAGACCCAAGTCCTCGGAGTGTATACGTACATCCCCACGAGGCTTGCGCACCAGACTTGGCCCCACGAACGGCGAAAGCAGTCCCATAATCGAAGGCGAGAAATCTCTGGAGGAGACCCCATGTCCGAATACAACATCCTGATCCTCGGCGCGTCCTACGGGTCGCTGCTGGCGTCCAAAATCCTGTTCGGCGGTCACACCGTTAAGCTCGTCTGTCTGCCTGCGGAAGCGGACCTGATCAACGCGGAGGGCTTCCGCGTGCGCCTGCCCGTCAAGGGCCGCAAGGATCCGATCGAAATCGACTCGCGCAAGCTGCCGGGCAAGGTGGTTGCCGGCGGCGCCGGCGATTTCAATCCAAAAGACTTCGACCTCATCGGGCTCGCGATGCAGGAGCCGCAATATCGCTCACCGGGCGTGCGTGAGCTGCTCAACGCCGTCGGCAAATCGCGGGTGCCTTGCATGTCGATCATGAACATGCCGCCATTGCCGTACGTGAAGCGGATCCCCGGCCTCGACTACGACGCACTCAAGCCGGCCTATACCGATCCGACCGTGTGGGACAGCTTCGATCCCGGCACGCTGACGCTGTGCAGCCCCGACCCGCAGGCGATCCGCCCGCCGGAGGAAAAGGTCAACGTGCTGCAGGTGACGCTGCCGACCAACTTCAAGGTCGCGAAATTCGACGACGACAAGCACACCGCGATCCTGCGTCAACTGGAGGCGGACATCGACGCCGTGCGCTTCGATGCGCCGGAAGGCAAAATCGAGCTGCCGGTCAAGCTGCGCGTGCATGACTCGCTCTTCGTGCCGCTTGCGAAGTGGTCGATGCTGCTCGCCGGCAACTATCGCTGCATCACCAAGGACAGCATGCGCACCGCACAGGAGGCCGTGCACTCCAACCTCGACGAGGCGAAGTCGGTCTACAACTTCGTCTTCGATCTCTGCGTGAAGCTCGGGGCGTCCCCGAGCGATTTAGTGCCGTTCGAGAAATATGCGGCCGCAGCACAAAGCCTTTCGCGCCCAGCTTCCGCCGCCCGCGCGCTCAACAACGGCGCACCCAATATCGAGCGCGCCGACAAGCTGGTGCAGCTCATTGCCAAGCAGAAGGGCATGAGCCTTCCGGCCATCGACGCCATCGTGGCGCTGGTCGATGCACGCCTCGAGGCCAATCGGAAGAAAGCGGCGGCGTGAGCTTACGTGCCGACGCGCGCGCCCACAGCCGCCGTCACCGATCGAATCAATTAAGCCACGGCGGCGTCGAGTCGAGCAGGCAGTGAACTGAACAACGCTGGTCTCGTTCGTCGCGTGACGTACGAATTTCGTTCGGCAGTCGGAGGATGTGGCCTTTCGGCTTTGCGGGGGCAATTGCCATCACGGCGGCGGTGGCGGCGGTCCCCCGCTCAACGCTTCGAGGAATCTCCCGTCGGGCAACGACAATGGGTTCTGCATCACGGACCCGCGGTTCGGCCAGCAGCTCCAACCGTTTGCGCGCTTCTTCCGATCCGTACTCGATGGCCCTTTTGTACCAAATGCGGGCCACAAGGGTATCGGCAGCGACGCCGCGCAGTTGAAGTATCGCCAGCATGAATGGGTCGTAGGTGGAGCCAAGATCCAGCGCGGCGCGCGGGTCGCGCGACGCGGCCGCGTGCTCCAGCAGAGCACGCGCCGACTCAACATCGCCCTCGGATATAAGCCTGCGGCCGTGAGCAATTAGAAGCTCGATGCGTTCACGATCACGCTGCGACTCTGCCGCCAGATCAATCGCCACCTGGTTCGTTGGCGCTGATATTGTCACCGCCCTGGTGACAAGAGCGTCCGAATCGCTTTGCGGCGCGACAACCCGCTCGGTTTGTGCCATGCCGGTTTGCCCGTGGTTGCTGCTCGCGGCAATCTCGCTCGGCGCTGTCAGGCGATGAACAATCAGCGCGGAGCCCGTGGCGAGCATCACCGCAACAAACATGACACGAGCCGCGACCTGCCCCTCGCTGTAGCGGCGAGATCGTGTCGCCGCGGGTCGGCGGATCGGCTTGCCTTCGGCATCGATTTCGCCGCGGTCGAAAGCGCGGCGCTTCTTTTTGTCGCTGAGGATTTTATGGGCAGCATTGAGCTCGGCGAAACGCACCGCCGCATCCGGATCGTTCTTGTTGGCGTCCGGATGCAGCTTCTTCGCCAGCTGTCGAAAGGATTTCTTGATGTCGTCTGCGGTCGCTGTCCGCGACACCGCCAAGGACTCGTAGGGATTGCGCATGCTCGTACGCTCGCAATATTCCGCAGGCCCCAATCAGTGGAACCTGATCAGGGTCAAGAACGTGTGCCAATTCAGATGACTTTGCCGACCCGTTTCAGGGCGACTCGACGTAACCACTAAGAAAGAAACGCACTCACTATTCGCCAGCGATTCCGGCGACCGTCCACCAGAATACGCAGTTCCGCATATCCCGGATCATCGGGGCGCTTGTGAGGCGAAATCACACGACACCAAGGGACGACGGCCTGGTTTCGCCATTTGCAAAGCTTTCGATTCACCGGTCGCCGATCTTAGTAGCATTTTGGCTCATCGATTG
>Ga0126369_10004202_pt1 | contig 10536 bp, 10 predicted proteins | sample PanSoiMetaPlot_1_FD_109646 | JGI IMG/M metagenome (GOLD analysis project Ga0126369, IMG submission 109646) | Tropical forest soil microbial communities from Panama - MetaG Plot_1 | ecosystem: Environmental > Terrestrial > Soil > Tropical forest > Bulk soil | place: Panama | collected 2016-02-17
CCGGCTCTGCCGAGACTGTGTGATGTCCGAGTTTTCGCGATGTTGCTGGGCACCGCCGACCGCTAGCGCCGTGCTACCTAGCGTGGCCCTGCAGTGTATCCAGGCCGCCGTTCACTATTTCGTCGGGCGAATGGGCCTCCTGGCCGCCTCGTGCTGTAAGTCCCATTTCACAACCGCGAACGAGTGAACACCAACGGAAAAGTCTTGGCGCCCCAGCCTCAGGCAGCGCACCGCACAATTCCCCGGACGGGGACGTTCAATAGCGCGCGGGTCCCCTTGGGGAAACAACCCGTGTAATTGAGTGGCCAGGCTGGCCTCGAATCTGAACTCCCTCGATCCTTTTGCCGTTGGTCTCGGTCACGTTTTCGCCACGAGGTCGGGTCACTTCCCCGGGGAAGAGGAAATTCACGCGAACTGGAAGATCGCGACACCGTCAAGCCTTCGGGGTCTTGGTGGAAGTTTCACTGCGTAAAACTCTCGCACGGCGTAGAAGCATTCCGAAGCGGTTTCCTTGAAGAATACAGCCCCATCTCGGCGAGATCGTCCTGCCCACAGCATGAGCAGCACGTCAGGCCTTGCCCGTCGATACGGGTGACGTCTATGATGCGCGCACTCGATTCCACGGAGGAGTCCCATGAAATCGTTTCGACTCGTTCTCAACCTTACGGTCGCGACGTTGATCGGGGGCCTCGTTGCCGTCGGCCACGCCGAGGACGGCATCACGAAGGACGAGATCAAGATCGGCTCGTTCGGTCCCCTCGCGGGCCCTGTCTACATGTACGGAAAGCTGGCGATGAACGGGCTTGAGGCCCTCTTCGACAAGGTGAACCAGGAGGGCGGCGTCCACGGGCGCAAGCTCAAGCTCGTCCGCGAAGACGACGCCTGCAAGCCCGAGGGCGGCATCGCAGCCGTCAAGAAGCTCATCTACGACGACAAGGTCTTCGCAATCAACGGTGGCGGCTGCTCCAACTCGACCTTGGCGGCGAGGCCCGAGATCGTGAAGGCCGGTATTCCCTTCGTCGTGAACTCCGCCGTGGCCGACGGCATCTCCAGCCCGCCCACGCCCAACATTTTCACCACTCAACTCACGGCCACGATCGAGAGTCGCGCCCAGCTCCGGTATGCCGTCGAGCAAAAAGCGAAGAAGGTCGCCGTCGTCGCGCAGCACGATGCGTGGGGCCGCGCACGATACGAGCCGATGATGACGGCGCTCAAGGAGCAGTCGATCAAGCCGGTGAGCGACGAGGAAATGACGGTCGACCAGAACGACGGGACGGCCCAGGCGCTCAAGCTGATGCAGACGGGCGCCGACGCCGTGCTGCTGGTCGTCTACCCGAAGCCGGCCGCCGTGCTCATCCGTGACTCCCTCAAGCTCGGCTACAAGCCGCTGTGGATCGGGCAGACCGCGATCCAGGACCTGCCACAGCTCCAGGAGCAAGTGGGCATCCCTGGCGCACTCGAGAAGTTCGTGAGCATCGCGACGATTCCTGCGCACCCCGATGATCCCGAGATGGCGGAGTGGCGCGAGCGCATCAAGAAGCTCTTCCCGAACGACGCGCTGAGCGTCTTCAACCTGATGGGCATTGGCAGCGGCATGGTCGTAGTGGAAGCGCTGAAGCGAGCCGGTCCGGACTTGACGCGCGAGAAGTTTCTGAAGGCGATGGGCAGCATCAAGAACTTCAAGACCGGTATGTATCCAGGCCCGATCACCTGCAATCCGCCGGTGAGCAACCAGTGCAATCAGAGCGTCGGCTGGATCAAGTTCGGCGACGGTAAGCCGAAGAGCGCGGGAGTCACTACGCTCGACTGACGCCCGCGCATGCTGGTGCTGAGCTACCGGCTGGTGACCGGCATCACGACCGGCGCTCTCTACGCGCTGGTCGCGCTTGGCATCGTCGTCGTCTACAAGGCGACCGAGGTGGTGAACCTCGCGCATGGCGAGCTCTTCATGATGGGCGGTTTCCTCGCGTACACGCTACATGTCATGGTCAAGCTGCCGTACGTGCCATCCGTGCTGCTGGCCGTGGCCGGCTCGTTCGCGATCGGCATCCTGACCGACCGTGTCGCCTTCCGTCCACTGATGAAGGAAGGGCTCGTCAGCGTGCTGCTCGCGACCATCGGCATCTCGTTCATCTTAAAAGGGACCGCCCGGGTGCTCTGGGGCGGCAAGGGTGACTACCTCGCCTTTCCGCCTCTCGTCTCACCGGAGCCGATACGCATCGGCAACGTGATGATCATGTCGCAACAGCTCGTCGTCCTTCTCGCCGCGCTTGTGGTCATGCTGGTGTTTGCTGCCTTCTTCAAGACGACGCGCGCGGGAAAGTTCATGCAGGCCACAGCGAGCAATCCCAGGGCGGCGGCGCTCGTCGGCATCCACGTTAGCCGTGTGTACATGTACACGTTCGGCGTCGGCGCCGCGGTCGCGGGCGCATCTGCGGTGCTGATGGCGCCGCTGACTCTGCTCTATCCGGACATTGGGTTCGCGCTGTTCATCAAGGGATTCGCGGCGGCCGTGCTGGGCGGACTCACCAGCGTGCCCGGTGCCATCATCGGCGGGTTGCTGGTCGGGATCTTCGAGCAGCTCGCCGCGGGGTTCATCGGCACGACGATCCAGGACGTCTCCGCGTTCGTCGTCATCATGTTCGCGTTGATCTTTCTGCCAACCGGGATTCTCGGCGTGCGGGGAGCACGAAAGATCTGACGTGCGCGCCGTGGCGAGTCATCGCGCCTTCCTGGTGGCGCTCTTTGCCGCGCTGGCCGTGCTGCCGACTGTCGCGAACCAGTACACGCTGTTCGTCGCCAATCTGATGATGCTCTACATCATCCTCGCGCTCGGCCTGAACCTCCTCGTCGGCTTCGCCGGACAGCTCGCCTTCGCCAACGCCGCAATGTACGGCATCGGCGCCTATGGCGCCGCGCTGCTCCAGGTAAGGCTCGGATTGTCCTACTGGATCGCCGCGCCGTGCGGGGCGCTGCTGGCGATGGCGATCGGCACCCTGCTGGCGTTTCCTGCGCTCCGGCTGTCCGGCATCTACCTCGCGCTCGCGACGCTCGCGTTCGCGCAGTTCACGCAATGGGTTCTGCTGCACTGGAACACGGTCACGTTCGGCGCCGGCGGCTTTCCGGTCCCGCAACCGGACTTCAGCGCGCTCGGGATGTCGCCGGACCGAGGCATTTACTACGTGAGCTGGGTCGTCACCGTCGTCCTGCTCGCGTTCGCGTGGCGCGTCGTCCGCTCGCGCGTTGGGCGCGCGTTCGTCGCGATGCGGGACCGCGAACTGGCCGCGCAGGCCCTCGGCGTCGACCTGCTCCGGTACAAGGCCATGGCGTTCGCGCTGTCCGGCTTCTACGCTGGCACGGCGGGCGCGCTCTATCCGGCCGTGCTCGCGTATGTCTCGCCCGAAGGTTTCGACCTCTTCCAGATGATCCTGCACAAGGCGATGATCGTCGTCGGTGGGATGGGATCCATCGTGGGCTCGGTGATCGGCGCCAGCCTCCTCGTGTACCTCCTCGAGGTGCTCCGCCAGTTCAAGGCGACGCAGGAAATCGTGTTCGGAGCGCTGCTCCTCGCGTTCGTGCTGTTCCAGCCGCGCGGCCTGGTCGATTTCCTGAAGCGTTGGGTGCCGGGCTGGGCGGAGCCTTTGCACTATGCATCAGACCGGGAATCGCCGTCCGAGATCACGGTGGCGGACGAGCTCGTGGCGGGCTCGGGTGGCGAGCCGAGTCGATGAGCTCGCTGACCGTGACGAACGTGTCGGTGGCATTCGGGGGAGTTCAGGCGCTGAGCGACGTCTCGCTGGCCGTGAGCCCTGGCCAGATCGTGGGCGTCATCGGCCCGAACGGCGCCGGGAAGACGACGCTGCTGAACGTCATCTGCGGGGTGAGTCGGCCCGATCGTGGCGAGGTGTCTCTCCACGGCACCCTCGTCACGGGCTGGAAGCCGAGTCGCATCGCCGGCCTCGGTCTTGGACGCACGTTCCAGACGTCACAGCTCTTCCCGGGCATGACCGTGCTCGAGAACCTCATGACGGGGCTTCACCTGCGTGGGCGGGTCGGTCTCATTGCTGCCGCGTTCCGGACGCCGTCGATGAAACGCGAGGAAGCCGAGATGCGCGAGCGGGCGCTCGCGGCGCTCGACTTCGTCGGCATGCGGGCGGTCGCCGGCCGCTCGGGCACCGCGCTGTCGTTCGGCCAGCAGCGCGTCGTCGAGATCGCGCGCGCGCTCATCGGCGATCCGAAAGTCGTGCTGCTCGATGAGCCAGCAGTCGGCTTGAGCCCGCCGCGCGTTGCCGAGCTCGACATCTTGCTCCGGCGTATCCGTGACGAGCGCGGCATCACGCTTATGATGATCGAACACGTGATCCGGCTCGTGATGGAGGTATCGGAACGTGTGATCGTCATGAACTCGGGACACAAGATTGCCGAGGGCCGTCCCGACGACATCCGCCGCAATCCGGATGTCATCGAGGCATATCTCGGCCGGCACGATGATGCTCGACGTCCAGCACCTTGAAGTCCGGTACGGCCCGACGCAGGTGCTCCGGGACGTCTCGTTCACGGTGCCCCCGAACGCCATCATCGCGCTTCTCGGTGGCAACGGCTCCGGGAAGACGACCGTGCTGAATGCGGTCAGCGGTCTGGTTGCCCCGCGCGCCGGCACCGTTCGGATCGACGGTGACGATGCGACCGGCGCATCACCGCGCATGATGGTGGCACGTGGTGTTGTGCAGATCCCGCAGGGGCGGGAGGTGTTTGCCGACTTGACCGTGCAGGACAACCTCGAAGTGGGCGCTGCCGTGCGGCGAGACAAGCGGGGGATCGGGCGCGACATCGTCGAGATCTACGAGCGGTTTCCCGCACTTCGCGCACGGAGGTCCGCGCGAGCCGGTGTGCTCTCCGGCGGTGAGCAGACCCAGCTCGCGATTGCGCGGGCGCTCATGGCGCGTCCGCGCCTCCTGCTGATGGACGAGCCGTCGGTCGGTCTGGCGCCGCTGGTCGTGGACACCATTATCCAGACGGTCCGAGATCTCCGGACGCGGGGACTAACGATTCTGCTCGTGGAGCAGAACGTCGGGGTGGCGGCGGCCGTCGCGGATCACGCCCACGTGCTGAAGGACGGCGTGATCGCATATTCGGGACCGGCGGGCGAGCTCATCCACAATCGTGACGTGCTGGCCTCGTATCTCGGACGGTAAGCGATATTCAGTGCGCTGGGCGCAGTCGACGTGTGCGATCCCGGATCGCCAAGTGTGGGTTATTCAGCATATCCAGCCGCCCCGGCAACCCTGTGGGCGAACATGCTCATGAGCGCGGGAAGAGCGTTGCGATAGGTCCCGGTCCATCATGTAAGCCGCCAGCGATGATCCCGTGATGTCTTCTCGGGCACGCCCTCCACGTTCCCGAATTGCGCTTCGCTAACCAGAAATAACATCTTGGTTGTTATCCCGTTTGCCGATGGAACGTGAACGGGCTCGAACAACTGGTCGATGCGAAGCGCCTGCTATAACCCTGCCGTTGTTGTGATTCAGACTTCGAGGATCCGTCTGCACGGTCGACGGCGGGATGTATCCTGAGATCGACCGGGTCGCAGAGCATCGGGAGGTCGTGCGAATGGACGAGGGCAAGAAGCCCGAAGAGTCTCGAATTCAGATGCCAGGTGTCTTGTCGTTGCAGGCCAGCCTAGCGCCCTCCGAAACCCAGACCCAGTGCCTGCAGATCCCCCCGGATTACGATTTCCTGCTCCATCGCATCACCTGCCAATCCGACGGGCCCGTGCTCCTGACATTCGAGATTACCCCCGGCGCGAAATCCCCTGGTTCCACTGCGCAGACCGACCGAGCGTTCACAGACGCCCTCCAGACCGAATATCCCAGCCACCTCGCCGCCCTCGCCGGGGAGAGCCCGGCGGAGTGGACACGAAAGAACGCGATCCTAGGGCAACGCGCGGCGGCGGGAGATGACGAGGCGTTCTTTGATCTCATCGCACGCGACCCGCGGGTCGTGGGCTCTACGCTCACGGTGGCTAAGGTCGTCAGTTGGCGGACCGAGCTCGAAGGGTATGCGAAATATCTCAAGTTGAAAGGCTCCAAACTGTTCCCTCTCACCGGCCTCGAGGAGGCCCGGGTCCGGATGGAGGCGGCGAAGAAGAACTTACGACGGCTGGGCGAGACGCACATCGCCTTCCACGATCAGCGGGGGAAAAATCCTCTGCCACCCCCTGGCGTGGTCAAGGGGTTGTACTACGCCTTCCTCTGTCTCATCGCCGGCCTTAAGCACGAATTCCAGATGCGCGTCTCCCGCGACAATGAGAACAAAGCCCGGCGCGATCTCCTCGCCCTGGTCGCGGCTCTCAAGAACCTCCAGACGCAGTCCGACTCCTTCTTCATCTACATCGCCTGGGCGGTGGGCCTGCTCGACCAGATCCGAATCGGGGAGGTCCCAGGTTTGTCACGCACCACCCTGCTCACGCTGGTGGGGCCGCAGTCGTCGAAGCCGTCGGAATTGGCGCTGGACCTGACTGGTCAAGTCTTCGAGATCAGTAGAAACACCGTCGAGACCCTGAAGGAGAGCGACGACGTCATCATCTGGACGGGACCTCCCGGGAAGGTGTACGGCGTCGGCGGGCGGCCGAATTTTGACCTCGCGGCCTTCCCCGAGTTTCAGCACGTCATGAGAAGTTTGACCCCATGAAATAAGCTTTATTTCGCGGGGTCGACGGCCGCTCGCGCGGTGACGCATCGTAGCCTCGGGGCTTTGTCCCGAGGCTTTTTGTTTGTGGAGGTTCCAACGATGTCGTTCATCGCCCGCGATCGCGGATCGATCAGAGCGCTCTCCAGCGCAAATCGTGGCCCCGGACGATGCCGGCGTGAAGCGCGCCCCGTCGTTTTGTCGCACCGGCGGTCCTCTTTGGGGCGACCTCACGCATGACAAAGCAGGACCTACTGTCCTACTTGGCGGAAGTCGGCGAAGCCGACGCGATCGAGGCCGCCGACGCGCTGGGGGTTCCCTACTCCACCAGCGCCATGGCTCTGCTACGCCTCGTACGACAAGGGCTCGCGAGTCGCGGCATCCATCCGCACCGGGGGGCCCAGGCCTATCGGCTGACCGACCAGGGACAGGCGCGCCTTGAATTTTTCGAGACCGAGGATTCGACCGGACCGAGCTCGCACAACGCGATCGCCAACCGCATCACTTATTCCTCTCGGTTGAAAGGAGCAACCCCGATGAAACGCAAGAAGCTGCACAACGGCACCTATCACTGCCCGACCTGCTTCACCGAATTCGAGCTGGTCGCCGAAGAGAATCTGCGGTGCGACCAATGTAAGGGACCGCTCGCCGAAGGCTCGTTGGACGAAGTGTGGGACGACGAGGAACAGGACGACGAGTAGGTCCACGTCGGCCGATGTTTCCATGGCGGGCCGAGTCGGAGAGGTGGGCCAAAAACCTCTCGCAGGCTTTGTGGTGCGCCTGATGTCCCCGCACGGGGAACAGATCGCACCAACGGCGAGTGAGCCGTGAAGGTCGCGCTCTACGCTCGCGTCTCGACCGACGGCCAGGACCCAGAGGTCCAACTCGGGGCCCTCCGGGCCCACGTCGCCAACCGCGGCTGGCAGATCGTCGCGGAGTTCGTCGATCGTGGCTTCTCCGGCGCCAAGCAGCGCCGGCCCGCGCTCGACCGGCTGATGCGCGCCACTTGGGCCGGCCAGTTCCAAGGTGTCCTCGTCTGGCGTTTCGACCGCTTCGCTCGCTCCGTGAAGCACCTGGTGACCGCGCTCGACACCTTCCGCACGCTGCGGGTGGACTTCATCTCGCTCCAAGAGCAGTTCGACACGGCCACGCCGATCGGCCAGGCCATGTTCACCATCATCGGCGCCATGGCTCAGCTCGAGCCCGACATCATCCGCGAACGCGTCAAGGCCGGCCTCGCGCACGCCAAGGCTCGTGGCGTTCGGCTCGGCCGCCCCGCCGTCATCATCGCGACGACCCAGCTGCTCCGGCTCAAGAGTGAGGGCCTGTCCCTGGGCGAGATCGCGCGCCGTGTGCGCTGCAGTCGCTCCACCGTGCGCCGTCGTCTCCGCGCGGCCCAGGCGGACGGATGAGCCAAGGACGCCAGGGCCCGAGGTCATCGCGCCGGCGCGAGTCGGACCCCACGCCGGGTCACGCTCGGGTCGCCGATCGCCTAGAATACCCTCCACCGGTCGCCGACTGGCTCGCGTTCCTCGCCGAGCTGCTCGCGGCGGAGTTCCTTCGTGAGATCACGCACAGGAGCGATCCCGGGTGAAACGCTGCGCCATCGACGCCCGGTGTTTCGAGCGACCAGACTCATTTGAACTGGGGCTGCAGCGTGTGGGTTCGCGATAGGCAGCGCCTCATCGCCATTCTGGGGGAGGAGCTACCAACGGAAGGGGAGTCTTCATGAGACACCGCGCCGCCATCTACGCGCGCTACTCCACTGACCTCCAGTCGCCCACGTCGATCGCAGACCAGGTACGTCTCTGCGAGCAGGGGGCTGCACGCGAAGGGTTGACCATCGTCGTGCGCTACCAGGACGCCGCGATCTCCGGCGCCACGACCGAACGCCCGGGCTACCAGCAGCTCGTCGGCGCCGCGCTCGCGAGGCCGCCGGCCTTCGACATCATCCTCTGTGAGAGCCTTGATCGGCTGACTCGCGACTCCGCTGAGGCGACCACGCTCTACAGGCGCCTGCGATTGAACGGGGTCGATATCGTCGGGGTCAGCGACGGCACGGACACGAGGCGCAAAGGGGCGACTTTCCAGGTCGCCGTGAACGGCCTCAAAAATGCCCTCTATCTCGAGGACTTGAGCGACAAAACCCACCGCGGCATGGCCGGCCGCATCGCGCGGGGCCTCACCGCTGGCGGTCGGTGCTTCGGCTATGGCGTGGTGGAGGGCCGGTCCCGAATCGACGAGGCGATGGGCGCCGTCGTCCGACGCATCTGGCAGGAGTACGCCGACGGACGAAGCTCCAAGCGCATCGCGCATCGACTGAACGTCGAGGGTGTCCCGTGGCCCTCGCACGACACCGCACGAGGCTCGGAGCGCAAGGGCTGGACCGCGTCATCGGTCCGCACCATCTTGATGAACGAGATCTACTGCGGGCGCCTCATCTGGAATCGGTCGCAGTTTATGAAGGACCCGGTCACCGGCCGGCGCCTGCGGAGAGCCCGACCACGTGAGCAATGGCACGATGAGGCGCGCCCCGAACTCCGCATCATTCCCCTAGAGCTTGAGCGGGCCGTCAAGGCGCGCCTGGCGTTCGTCCGCCAGGCGTACGGGCCGCAGGCCCAGCGAGACGGGCGGTGGATTCCCCCAGGCCGCGCAACAATCGCGTACCCCTCCCGCCATCTGGGTTCGGGCTTGTTCCGCTGCGAGCCGTGCGGCATGGCGATCGTGGCGCACACGACGACACGCCGAAAGAAGAACGGGCGCATCTATCAGCAGACCTGGTACCACTGCGCGGGTGCCACCGACAAGGGTCCGGCGGTTTGCCGCCACACCACGCGGTACCGGAAGGATCTCCTCGAAGGGGTGCTGATTGCGCGTTTCCGGGAGGCGACGGCAACACCGGAATTGATCAGCCGGCTCGCACAGCTCGTGAACACGCGACTCGAGGGGCTTGTGCACGTCCGCGGGGCTCGAACCGAGACCCTTGACGCAGAGATCACCCGGCTTGAAAGCGAGGCGCGGAATCTCTTGCACTTTGTCGCCCAGGGTAAGGCGAATGGTGACAACCGGGAAAGCACCCTCGTACGCGAGGAGGTACGGCGGCTCGAGGAGGAACTCGAGCGGCGGCGCACGGAGCGCGCGGTCCTCGACGCCGAGCATCGGATGGCGCCGGCCCAAGCGCACCCCAGCTGGATTCGCGATCGCCTCGAACACCTCGACGAGTTACTCGCCCGGGATCCCACGCGGGCACGTGTAGAGATCATGAAACATCTCGACGGCCCGCTCCGCATCTGCCCGTTACCGGCGCCGACGGGCCAGCACACCGCGGAGATCATCGGGCACGTCAAGCCAAACAGCCTCCTGGCGGGTTGCCAAGAGGCTGTCTGCCTTCGGCTGGTTGCGGGGGTCGGATTTGAATCGACGACCTTTGGGTTATGAGCCTAGTACTTGCGCCCACGCCACCCAACGGTCCCCAATGGCAACGGTCATTTAGCTCTCCCGCGGAGGGCATCTCTTTGGGTCTTGTTGGGGCTCGTTGGGTGCAGTTCACGGCCAAAACACGGCCAAACCGCGTGACGACCTCACCGAGGATTGACAACGCACCAACTTGATGGGGACCATCTTCGACGCGCGCCGAGCCGCGGCAGTCCAAGACCTGAACGCCCGAGTCGGTCACGCCGACGGTGTACGTGTCGTGGCGATGCTTCTGGTAGGCCTCGCTGGCGCACCACGACCGGAACAACTCGACGCCGTCGACCGGTCGGTGCTCCGGATCTAGCCCGCGACCGCGCTCTGCACAATCGTTCAAGACCCTTGCCCGCCGATCTGCTCTGCTTGAGAGGCATCGTC
>Ga0126369_10004205_pt1 | contig 10533 bp, 10 predicted proteins | sample PanSoiMetaPlot_1_FD_109646 | JGI IMG/M metagenome (GOLD analysis project Ga0126369, IMG submission 109646) | Tropical forest soil microbial communities from Panama - MetaG Plot_1 | ecosystem: Environmental > Terrestrial > Soil > Tropical forest > Bulk soil | place: Panama | collected 2016-02-17
CTCATCGCCGCGAAATCGGTCGCTGCCTGAGCCCCGGCCAGCGGGTGAGACACAACCGCCATGCCAATCCGCGGAATGGCACCGCCGGCAGACGCGAGAGTGCCTGTCATGGTTGATCCCTGTAGATCGGGATGCTGCCCGCTCTCGCTCGCATTCGAAGCTTTCCGGTGGAATCTACGGCCGCTGGGAAACTGCGTCCCGGCTCTCACATTTCAACGAATCTGGCGGAGTGATCGACGCCATCCCCTCCGTCCCCAAGCTGATTTTCCGCCGGTTGGCAGGGTAGCGGGCAAAGGCGGCAGCACCGCTGTGCGGGAGTTGACGGTGTACGGCGATGCCGGGTCCATGGACCAGGCTGCAGCACATGGGCCTGAGCTGGCTTTGCGGTGCAAGATGCGGCAGCCGAGGGAGAGGTAGATTTGCCCTGGCACCTGGCAGTAGCGCCGCGTCGAGTGGCTGAAAACAGGGAAACAAACAACTGCGGCACCGGGAGGTTCCGCATCAAAGACCTTGGTTCTTGGGGAGCAACAGAATTTCGAAACGTTCCTGCACAAGGATAACTTGGGAAGACAGCTCACCCTGCCAGGTGATATCTTCTGCACGGCTTGCTGAACCCATAGTGGGAGGAATAATCATGGCTCAGGTAAAGATCACTGTCCGGCCGAATGGTCCCTATCGAGTGGAAGCTCCCGAAGGCTCGATTGATCTGGTGGACGCGAATGGCACCCCCTACGACCTCACAGGCAAGACTGCGTTTTCGCTTTGCCGCTGCGGCGGTTCCGTCAACAAACCGTTTTGCGATGGAACGCATAGCCGAATCGGTTTCCAGGGCGCTGAACTGGCGGTCAAGAAAGCCGAAGGTGGCGCATAGAGAGCTGTAACTGTAACCGGTGGGGTGCGGCTTGAGCCGTGCCGTGAAGCGACTCCGAGAGTCGGGTCTTCGCCACTGAGGTTGGCTTTGCGCCGGGCAGAATTCCAGGTTTCTTAGCCGAAAAAGCCGGACATGGTGAATTCACACGAACGCGAGGTGGGCGTGCATCGCAAGATCACGCGCCGCGACTTCATGAACGGCGTGGCGGCTGGCACACTGCCGGCGCTTCGATCCCCGACATCGTTCCAGCAAAGGTCAACCATGCCAAGCTCGACAACGCGGGCTCGCCAGTCCGATGAGGCGATGAATCAGGCGTATGGCGCCGCGGAGGAGATCACCGGCGCCTGGGATAACGATTTCTTCTTCATCGTTCGAGCGGGGAAGGTCCGAGCCGCAGAGGCAACCCGTAATGATGGGCCAGTCCCGCGGCGCAGCCGGCGAGCAGAAGAGCGGCGAGCAGGAAGATAACCACCCGGCGGGCGGCATGTTCCGGTTGTGCGGCAGTGCGGGCGATCAGCGCACCGAGAATCAATCCGCTCACGAGGCCGCCGATATGGCAAGCATTGTCAATGCCGCCGCCGCCGAAAAAGCCTCCCAGAAAGAGATTGAAAACGGCGAATATAACCAGACTGCGCAGCGTCCCGCTGATTGCGATTCGCGGCAGTGAAAATTCCCCCAGATAGAAAGACGCGATCAGCGCTCCCGCCAGCCCGAAAATTGCCCCCGATGCCCCCACGCTGAGCACCTGGACATTCCATCCGATGCTGGCCAGTCCTCCGGCCAAACCGGTGGTCACATAAATGGCGCCAAACGTCCAACGTCCGTATAGGGACTCGGACAGCCTGCCTAGATCCCACAAGCACCACATGTTGAAGAGAATGTGCAGCAGGCCGCTGTGCAGGAACATGTACGTCAGCAGGCGCCACCACTCGCCCGTAATCGTGTAGGGGCCCGAGTTGGCGCCGAAATGCACCATAATTTGTCCAGGGAACTCGACCGAGCCGCTGGCGAGAATCATGGCCACGAACACCGCTACGTTGGCGCCAAGGAGAACCTGCGTCAGGCTGATCGTGGACTCCCGTCGCACCCATGGCGCTGCAATGACGGGCTGCGGCACGTCATCGACCTCTTCGCCACGCTGCGCCCGTTCGTGCTGCACGCACCATTGGCAGATCCTTTTAAACGTAAAGGGAGGAAGCTGTCGCCCGCATCGAATACAGTTGGCCATGTTTTCTAGAAAGCCTATCAGCAACTCACGACATCGTGGGAAGCAGCAGGAATCTTGTAGTTCCGGACTTGTTCGTCCGGGGGGCGCGCACCGCCCAACGCGGACCTACCCAGTGCTGGCTAATGGATGGTCTTCGTCTTCCGAGACATGTAATCCATCAGCAGATACTGCCCTAGCGTGTAGGGAGTCGTGAAGTACGCTTTCCCCCGGCACATCTCGGTGACCTTCTGCACAAACTGCACCAGCCCGTAGTCGGAAGCCAGCATAAAAGTGTTGATCAGCACGCCCGCCCGCTTGCACTTCGAGACTTCTTCCAGCGTCTGGCTCACCACCAGGGGATCGAGCCCGAAGGCATTCTTGTAGATTCGCCCATCCTCCAGCGTGAGGGCCGATGGCTTGCCATCGGTGATCATCACAATCTGCTTCATGTCTTTGCGCTGCCGTTGCAGGATTCTCTGCGCCATCCGCAGCCCTTCGCGGGTGTTGGTGTAATACGGCCCGACCTTCACACGCGCCAATTGCGACAGCGGAATTTCCTCGGCGGAATCATGGAACAGCACCAGCGACAGTGAATCCCCCGGATACTGGGTGCGAATCAAGTGCGACAGCGCCATCGCCACTTTCTTCGCCGGAGTGAATCGATCTTCGCCGTACAGAATCATGGAATGCGAGCAATCCAGCATCAACACGGTCGCGCACGACGACTGATACTCGCACTGATGCACCTGCAAATCGGAATATTCAATGTTGAGCGGTAAGGTCAGCCCTTCGCGCCGGATCGCACTCGAAAGCGTCGCCGTGATGTCCAGATTGAGTGTGTCGCCGTATTCATACGTCCTCGACGATCCACTGGCTTCGATGCCGGTCGCCAGATCGCGTGTATCGTGCCGCCCGAAGCTCGATTTCCCCAGCGATCCCAGCAAGTTCCGCAGGGACTTGAAGCCCAGAAAGTCGAGGCTCTTGTCGGTGATTTCAAATCTGGCCTGCTGTGCCTCGCCGGTTTGTCCGCCCACGCTCGATTGCCCCGCCGGATCATGCGGCTGATCGACCGAGATGTAGTCTTCCTGCTGCATGCGCTCGATGAGCTTCTCGATCAGTTCGTCGAGCAGGCCGTCTGCCATCATCTGCTCAATCCGCTGGCGCAGATTCTCATCGAACGCCTCGCGGTTGACCAGAGCCTCCTCGATCGCCCGCTTGAGATCTTCGAGCGTGTGTTCTCCCTGGGGCATCTCGTACCACATGGAGTCCTGGAATCCGCTCTGCAGCAGATAATCGGAGAGGGCGCCGAGCAGATCCTCCATGCTCATCTCGCCCGCCGGATCCGGCACGTATTTGGAATAGCGAATACGCTTCATGCTGGCGTCGTCGGTCCCTGGCCGTTGGTCGCGGGCGGCGGGCCGTGGTGACCCGTCCCAACGCCCGACGGCGGCTTCAATTAAACTGCCTTCGCTGCCGGTACGGCCGCTCGTCTTCAAACGACTTTTCCCGGACCGCTTCCGGCTTCTTCTCACCGGCCTTAAACACGCGCTCCTCGCTGCGTCCGATGCGCTTATGTGCGTGCAATCCTTCCAGGATGAACTCCGCCGCCGAGACCTGTTGTTCCGGAGCGTCCTTCGGCGACACGCTCAACGGTCCGAGTTTCTCCACCAGCCCCTGGATGCCCTTCAGATTCTCCAGAGCCTCCGTCGCCGAAATCGAATCCGAGAGCTGAATCTCGCCGCCCAGATCGAACCACTGTACGATCTGCTGCACGTTGGCGCCGGTAAAGTACTCGTCGTAGGTCTTCGCGATCGCTGCCCGGATCAATTCCCGCCCGACGAAATCGGCGCCCTTCATTTCTCCTTCGTACTCCAGTTCGAGCTTGCCGGTGATTGCGGGCAGGGCCGCGTAAACGTCGCTGATGCGCGGCACCACCAGTTTCTCCTGGTTTCGAATCGCCCGCCGCTCCGCGTTCGAAATCACATTTTCCATCGCGGAGATCGGCAGCCGCTGGCTCACCCCCGAACGTTTGTCGATTTTCTTGTCTTCGCGCGCTGCGAACGCCACGCGCTCGATCACTTCCTGCACATAATTCGGCAAATGCAGGGCGTTGCCGTTGCGCCGCGTCCAGGCTTCCTGCGCCGTGATCGCGATGCCTTCCTCCACCGTGGCGGGATAATGGGTGCGAATCTCCGATCCGATTCTGTCCTTAAGCGGCGTGATGATCTTTCCCCGGGCGGTGTAATCTTCGGGATTCGCGCTGAACACCAGCGCCACATCCAGCGGCAGGCGGATCGGATACCCCTTAATCTGAACGTCGCCTTCCTGCATGATGTTGAACAATCCGACTTGAATCTTTCCGGCCAGATCGGGAAGTTCGTTGATGGCAAAGATCCCCCGGTTTGCCCGCGGCAGCAGCCCGTAATGCACGGTCAACTCGCTCGAGAGTTCGTGTCCGCCACGCGCCGCCTTGATCGGATCAATGTCGCCGATCAAATCCGCGATGGTCACATCCGGGGTTGCCAGTTTCTCGACGTACCGTTCTTCGGGAGCGAGATAGGCGATGGGCGCGGAATCCCCCAGCCTCTCCACCGCCTCGTGGCAGCGCTTGCAGATCGGCGCATAGGGATTGTCGTGGATTTCACAACCGGCGAGGTAGGGCATCTGGGGATCGAGCAGGCCCGTCAACGCCCGCAGGATGCGGCTCTTCGCCTGTCCCCGCAGTCCCAGGAGAATGAAATTGTGCCGCGAAAGGATTGCGTTGATGATCTGCGGCACCACGGTGTCGTCGAACCCCACGATGCCCGGGAATACGGCGCCGTCGCCTTGTTGCTGCAAACGCGCGACCAGGTTGTCACGCAGCTCGTCTTTCACCCGTCGCGTTCGCAAACGCTCTTCGGAAAAGTTACTGCGACGCAGATCACCCAGCGAGCGCGGAACACTCATGAAAGGAACCCCCACATATGCGGCTGGTAGCGATTATACGCCGCGCTGCCGGAACACTAGTGCACATGCCCGTTCCCGCCGGCCTTCTCGCGGGTCCGCGCAACCCTCCGCAGCTTTGGCAGAATCCTTTCCAGATAAGTGGTGACCGAGTGAATCCTTTCGCTCTCCGAACGCATCGTCAGCAATTTCTGTTTGAAGTCAAGATCGAGCGGCAGCGATCCCGCCAGACGAAAGGAAAGCTGATTCTGATCCGCGGCCGAAAGGTCTTGCACCGCCCCCGCCAGCGACAGAATTTCCAGGTGAAGCTGGACGGCGCGCGCTTTCTCGTCGACTTCGGCGTTACCCGGCTCATCCGGAACCAACAGAACTTCTCCGCGCAGGAACGACCGTTCCTGATTCAGTTCGAGCACTTCAAATCGCTGTCGACCCTCCGAGACCAAGTCCAGCCGCCCGTCCGGATATTCTTTTGTCACGGTAACGATTTCCGCCGTGCAGCCGACGTCGGCAATGCCCTCCTCCAAGGCGCGAACAACTCCGAAGGGGGCATGGTTCGCCAGGCACTCCGCCATCATTTCCTTGTAGCGTGGTTCAAAGATATGAAGCGGCAGAGGGGTGCCGGGAAACAGCACCACTTCGAGGGGAAACAACGGAAGAAGGGACACGCAGTCTCCAGTCGGCAGGCAACAAGCGACTTCTCGATTGTACGACAGCGCTCGCCCGTTATCTTGACTTGCTGCGCCGTCGAGAATACAACCCGAGCATGCAACTCGAGGGAAAGATAGTCGTCGTCACCGGAGCCTCGATGGGAATCGGCGAGGCCATCGCAAGGGAGTTCGCCGCCGGGGGCGCCAGGGTTGTTCTGCTCTCACGCGATACGGCCCGCGCGGACGCTGCCCGCTCGCGAATCGGTTTTCTCGAGCGTACGATTGCCCTCCCCTGCGATGTTCGGCATGCGGAAGAAATCGACCGCGTTGTCGCCCTCACGCTCCATCATTTCAAGCGCATCGATGTCTGGGTGAACAATGCCGGACATGGTCTGCTTGATTCGATCGCCACCGCGAATATCGCCGCCTGCCGTGAGCTGTTCGAAACCAATTTCCTGGGAGCGCTATCCTCGATGCAAGCGGTGATTCCCGTCATGCAGCGGCAGGGTGGCGGAGCCATCATCAACATCTCGAGCGTGGCCGGTCATATCCCCCTGCCGTTCCACGCCATTTACAGCGCCAGCAAATTCGCCCTGAACGCAATCGGCAAGGCGGCGCGGGTCGAACTAAAGGAAGTCGGCATCCACGTGCTGACCGTTTGTCCCGGCTACGTTCGCACCGCCTTCGCCGAGAATGCGGTGCGTGGCAATCAATTGAAGTCCGTGCGTCCAGGAGTGGTTCGGGGCGTCTCTCCAGCGCGCGTCGCGCAAGCCACGTTGCGCGGGTATTTGAAGAATAAACGCGAAGTCATTGTCCCCTGGACGATGCATGTGCCGGTGAAACTGCATCAATTGTTCCCCGGCCTGGTGGAATGGGCCCTGGGCAAAATGGCCAGGTGAGAATCATCTCAGGGGAACGCCCATGAGCGCCCCAGGATCGGAGACTCCGCTGTGAAGCTGCAGGGGGAGAAAGCTGCAGTCCGCGAAGGCGTCAGACCCCAAAACCGCACACCCAAGAGGTTTAAGACCCAAGGCCTTCTCAGCCCGCGTTTAATTCCCCCAACATGGCTTCCATCTCGGATTGCGCGTGCAAGTTGCCCGTCCGGCGTGCCGAGGCGATGCCATCGGTAAGCATCCTCTTCGCCTCCTCCACGCGCTCGGCCCGGGCCAGCGTTTGTGCAGCCATGAAATAGCCGGCGGTATAGTCGGGATGGTTCTCCAGAAGAATTGCGAACTCGGCCAGCGCCCGGTCGAAGTCTCCTTGCTTGGAGTACTCGATGGCCAGCCCGTAGCGCGCAAACGCGTCCTTTGGATTCTCTGTCAGAACTTCGTTCAGTGCGGCGATGCGGTCCATTGGCTTCCGCGTCCTTAGGCAACGAGATTACTACAATTGCCGCATGGCCGCCCGCCACCCCGGCCGGTCTTCGGCGTCGAACTGGTCAGCGTTGGCGCGGCTGAATACAATAGCCACTCCCGACAAATCCGTCATCGGAAAGAAACCAGAACGTGGCCTGCCCCTATTTCATGCCCCAAGAGAAACTGCAAGGTGGTTGGCCTCATCCGGCAAGGCTTCCTTTGGGGTGCGGATGGAAGGGCCATTGCACCGCCCCTGGTCATGGCGGCGAGGTTCCTTCCCAGAGCGTGCTGGAGGCTTTCTGCAATCTCGGCTACGCCAGCAGTTGCAGTTGGGCGCCAGCGGAACGCGACTGGGATGCCGTCCGCGTCGCCGTTTCCGCCCCGGAACCGTCCACTTCCGCGAATCGTCGGGTCGGCATGGAGTATCAGCCAGCTCGTGTGATCCGGCTGATTTACGTTTGCGAACGCGATCATCGCCCTGCCGTCCACGGCGAACTGTGGTTCGACTTGGCCAAGGCCGCCTGGCTGTGCAAACACGATGATCCCCGCATCCAGAAAATGGCGGAGTGTTTTCTGGAGTCGTATTTGAAAAAGAACGCTTGAGATCCGAAGAACTCACGCCCCAGTCCAGAGGAGCGATCAGATGCCCGACCAGGTTCTTTCCCCGCGTCCCGTTCGGGACTCCCAATCAGAAATGGCAGAAATTGTCCTGCCCAATGATGCCAATCCGCTGGGAGCCCTCCTCGGCGGCCGACTCATGCACTGGATCGATCTCGCCGGCGCCATGGCCGCGCATCGCCATTCCCGCAACTACGTCGTCACCGCCTCTGTGGATCACATCGACTTCCTCATCCCGGTGCGCGTCGGCGATCTGGTGATTCTTCGCTCGTCAGTCAACCGCGCCTTTCATACCTCGATGGAGGTCGGTGTCAAGGTGTACGTAGAAAACTACATCGCCGATACTGCTCAGCACGTCGCTTCTGCTTACCTCACTTTTGTCGCGGTCGACGGCGCGGGAAAACGCTTGACGGTGCCCCCCATCCTTGCCGATTCCGACGAGCAGCGTCGGCGCTACGAAGATGCCGGCCGCCGGCGTGAAATCCGCCGGGCTGAATTGGAACGCAGGCGCAAAGCGATTCGTTAAAATTGTGATCGGGATCACATCCTGTTCTGCTCGCCGGTATTTACCCTGCGCGTAGCCCCGAGGACGCCATGGATAGTGCCCTCTTCGTGCATCGCCTGCACTTTGCTTTTACCATCACGTTTCACTACCTGTTTCCCCAGCTCACCATGGGCCTGGCACCGCTGATCGTGGTGCTCAAAAGTTTGGCGCTTCGCAACCAAGACGACACGTATGACCAGGCTGCGCGTTTCTGGGCCCGCATCTTTGGCATCAATTTCGTGTTCGGAGTCGTGACCGGGATCCCGATGGAATTTCAGTTTGGCACGAACTGGTCGCATTTCTCGCGTTTCGCCGGAGGAGTGATTGGCCAGACTCTAGCCATGGAGGGAATGTTCGCCTTTTTTCTCGAGTCGGCATTTCTCGGACTCTTTCTCTACGGGGAGAAACGGCTGAGCCCACGCGCTCACTGGTGGTCGGCGGTTGCCGTGTTCCTGGGCTCATGGCTCTCCGGGTTCTTTATCATCGCCACCGATGCCTGGATGCAGCATCCCGTCGGCTACAGCCAGGCCCCAGACGGGTCGGTCCAACTTTCGAGTTTCTGGGCTCTGGTGCTGAACCCATGGGCGTGGTGGCAATACGGCCACAACATGAGCGGGGCGGTCATCACCGGCGCCTTCGCGATGGCCTCGGTGGGAGCCTTCTACCTGTTGTCGGGCAAATTCGTGGAGTTCGGCCGCATCTTCGTCAGGGTTGGCGTGGTTGCGGGACTGATTTTCAGCGTTTTGCAACTGTTTCCTACGGGGGATGGCCAGGGCCGCATGATCGCCTACAACCAGCCGGTGACTCTGGCCGCAATGGAGGCATTGTTTGCGACCCAGCCTGGAGCGCCTCTGGTGCTGATTGGTCAACCGAATGTCGACGAAAAGAAAATCGACAATCCGTTGATTATCCCCAGCGCGCTTAGTTTTCTGACGTATCGTGCCTGGAAAGCGGACGTCCAAGGCCTCGATGCATTTGCCCAGGATGCTTGGCCCTCAAACGTCGCCCTCCTGTATTACAGCTACCACATCATGGTGGGACTAGGAACGCTTTTCATCGTCGTGATGGTGATGGCTGCGTTCTTGCTATGGCGCGGCAAACTTTTTGACAGTCACAGCATGTTGTGGATTTTGCTGCTCGCCCTCCCATTCCCTTACATCGCCAACACCGCGGGTTGGATCACCGCCGAGATTGGGCGTCAACCCTGGCTCGTGTACCAGCTGATGCGCACGGCGGACGGATATTCAAAAACAGTTTCCGCCGGAAATGGCATGTTCACGCTTCTGGGATTCATGGGAATGTACACCGTCTTGGGCATCCTGTTCCTTTTCCTGATGCGCCGTGAAATTGAACATGGTCCCCGAGATGCATCGCCTCACGAAAAACCAGCGCCGGTGGAAGCGGCGGCGTCGTAGCTCGCGTCCCGCCTGGAAAGAGCGACTCGTCATGGCCGCTCGGCAACTCGACAGATTGGGCCTCGGGCGCTTGAGGTGTTCCGATGGAAACTGTTTGGTTCCTGATCGTGGCAGCCATGGTTACGGCCTACGTCGTGCTCGACGGCTTTGATCTGGGAGCGGGCGTCATCTACATCGGCGCCGGAAAGACGCCCGCTGAGCGACAGAGAATCATGCGCGCGATCGGTCCGGTCTGGGACGGCAACGAAGTCTGGCTCCTCGCCGCCGGAGGGACCCTCTACTTCGCCTTTCCACGCCTCTACGCCTCCAGCTTCAGCGGCTTCTACCTCCCGCTGATGATGGTTCTCTGGCTCCTGATGTTACGCGGCATCGGCATCGAGCTTCGTGCCCACATGGACAATCCGGTGTGGCGGGGATTTTTCGACGTCGTTTTCTGTGCATCCAGCATTCTGCTCTGCATCTTCTTCGGCGCGGCGCTCGGTAACGTCGTTCGCGGCGTTCCCCTCGGTCCCGACGGATATTTCTTCGAGCCGCTCTGGACAAATTTCCGGGTGAACCATGGCCCCTCCGGGACGAACAACGGCATTCTCGACTGGTATACGGTTCTGACCGGGGTCATTGCTCTGGTTACGTTGACGGCCCACGGCTCTCTCTACATCGCCGTAAAAACCGAGAACGGCCTGAATCGCCGCGCTCGCTTTATCGCCAAATGGATCTGGCCGCTCGAACTTCTTCTAACCGTCGTCGGACTGATCGCCACCGTCTCGATCCGCCCCGGGGTGCTCGACAACTACGGGCAACACGCCCTGGGATTCGTCATTCCCGTGCTGGTTTTTGGTTCGCTCGCCGTCATGATGCACGGCCTGTTGAGGCAGGCCGACAAAATGGCGTTTCTTGCCTCGGCCGTCTACATCATCGCCATGCTGGGCGGAG
>Ga0126369_10004207_pt1 | contig 10531 bp, 7 predicted proteins | sample PanSoiMetaPlot_1_FD_109646 | JGI IMG/M metagenome (GOLD analysis project Ga0126369, IMG submission 109646) | Tropical forest soil microbial communities from Panama - MetaG Plot_1 | ecosystem: Environmental > Terrestrial > Soil > Tropical forest > Bulk soil | place: Panama | collected 2016-02-17
AGCGCGCCACAGTTCGGGCGCCTTGTCTGTCACACGGAAGGTGGCGTCGACCTTCACCTCGTTCTCGCCTCGATTGTCGACAAAATACAAATCGCCGTCGGCAAGTTTGCGATGCACAAACAGCAGGCGGTCATCGTTCTGCGGCTTACTGTAATCGAAGTCAGGCTTGACCTGCAGCGCATTGAAAACATCGACAAGTGGCTGCCCCGCGTACACCGTTCCTTTGCCAACCTTGTGCACGCCGCTGCCGTCCCCGAATAGCAAGGACGACAGTTTCGCGAATTCGTTTGAATCGTCTGACAGACTCGGGTCATCGGTCGGCTTCGTACCCGCAACCACTGCCCCTTCCTGCACCAGGTTGTGGAGTGCGCGGAGCACGGGAAGCGACATATGGTGAGTGTAGGGATCAAGACCCAGAACCCTATACTCCATGCCGCTCTTCGTCACGATCTGCCCGTCTTTCACACTCAATTCGTGAATCAAGCCATCCGCATTTATGTAATCAAACGCGTAGCCTGCCGGAACTTCCGGAGCTTTGTTTGCGAAAATCGCCGTGAGATTGGAATCCTCTCCGTAGAAATAAAGCAAATCCGCTGCGAATCGCCCCTGCTGAAGCATGTAGCTGGAACGCGCCAGGTAGCTCAACCAGGGACCTGCCTGCTCCGCCCAGGTTTCGTTTCGGTTAAACCACTGTCCGAAGGGGCCGAGGGTCAATCCCGGAGCTTTTCCGACCAACGGTTGATGGGCTGATTCATGAATCACAAAGCGGTTGATTCCGTTCAAGAGTTCCTGGTCCGCCGTCGGTTTCAAAGTAGCTGGAGACCACGCCCAAGGGCTGGCAGCCGCAGTCAGCGACTCCGCAGCCGCGACGTTCTGGCCGTAAATGTGCGCGACGGAAGCCGATTCGCGGTCATCCGCGTTGTAGCCATATTGCGGCTTGTTGACCCCTGGACTTTGCGTCCACATCGCGCTCATCGGCACGTCGGAAAACTTTTTCACTTCCATGCCGTCGCCGACAAAGGCCCGCCGGGATTCATGCGACTCTACGTAGTGCCCCATTTTGCGCGCGTGCAACGTCTCCTGCAGCTGTCCGTAGTGCTCATTGGCAATCAGATCGGCGATCGTCTTGCGAAAGTCCCAGAGGAACCGATCACTCGCCTCACTGCTTTCTACGATGCGCCCGGTCAGTACCGGCAGCCATGGCGTGGGGTCATAACCGCGCAATTTTTTGAATTGCACGAGCATGTTGTCTGTCCAGTTCTGTGACCCAGCCTCCCAACTGTCGTTGATAACGTAGCGGATGCCTTTTCCACCCATCTCGTTAGCGCCGACGGTTTCCTTATAGCTGTCGAGATATTTTTCGAGATAGTCCTTCACAAACCGCCGATCCAGCTTGTCTACTTCGAGCCCGGTCGCCTCAGGCGTTGCAGGGTGGTTGGTAATTCCCAACAGCGAGTACCCGATTCGCAAGACCATCCACTTCCCTTCGGGAGGCGTCCACTCTAGTGTGCCGTCTGCATTGACCTTCGAAGTCAAATCAATAACTCCTGACTTGCGGATTACCAAGGACGCATCCACAGACGGAGTTGCATATCCGTAGAGGTCGCCCTCTGGGACAAACGCCGCTTTTTCTTCAAAGTGGTTCACTCGCGGCCCAGTATGAAGAACCAGTTCGGCCACTTCATAGGAAGCTGGCGCAGGTGGCAGTGGTCCAAAGGCGGTGGGGTCAACTCCAGAGGCCCAGGCGGGCATCAACGGTGGGGGAGAATGCTTGAAGGTGACACGAAAAAACTTTGCAGTCACAGGGTCGAAGGAAATCGTCCGCTCCGGCGCTCTGCCGCTGCTAAGATTGGCTACCTCGTGGAAGTTCTGCCCGTCATCGCTCGCCTCCAGACTCTTTTCCGGAGCGGCCAGTCCAAACACCAGCTGCTCAATGAAACTGGGATCCTTCACTACATACGTCACCGCACGAACCGTGTGAGGTGAAGGATATTCAAATTGAATCCACGATTTCGAGCCCGGAGCAGGTATAGGTACACCGGTGACTTTCTCAAGGTCCCCATCGCTCAACATGGCGGGGTTCAAGACCGACCCACTGGAAGAAATCTTTGCCGGCGATGCTTTTTCCGGTGACTCCACCTCGGGCACCCGGAACGCAATGACGACGGCGTCCGCATAGAACTGAGGCAGGTTCAGACCAGGAGACCGCCCGAATTCCCTGCGGACACCCATATTCTGGAAAGCCCCGGTATTGTTCGGCGGATCAGCAAGCTTTCCCCTAAAAGGCTTCCCGCCATCCAAAACCGTTTCGCTCCAGACATACTTCTTCATTCCTTGCGCTGGGGGCACCCATGGCCCGCCCGTTTCGCTCCAACCTGGCGAACCAGCAATCGCCATTTCCATTCTAAATTTGTCGCCGAGCGCGATAGCCTCCTTGAACGCGCTCTTCCACTCCGGCGTCATGTACGCCAAGCGCGTCTCGACAACTTGCGGAGTCTGTAACGCCGCATCGAAATTCTGATAGCCTGCGATCCCAACCCTGTGCATCCACTCCAGATCGAGCTCGATCCCTTCCTTGGTGATGTTGCCGTTCATCCAATGCCACCAAACGCGAGGCTTCGCCGAATCCGGGGGATTTTGGAATCCGGCCAAAAGCGGATCGTCGGTTTGTTGCGCGGAACTTAAGAAGCACCAACAGGCGGAAAGAAGAAAGAACGCGAACATCCGCGAGAAGCAAATTGTCATGCTTAGCACCCCGCGATTTCGAATGAATTTTCGTTGAACAAAACCGGCGCTGGGAGCGCCAGTTTCGCGGCCAAATTTTGGCACCGCTGCGAAGAAGGGTCAATTTATCTGTTGCGAATCAGGGAAGGTTTCACCCTGCGAAATGAACAAGCCCTTTACGTAAGCGGCATCAAACATATGGATTCGGGACGGCTTAAACACAGTGCCGAAGCGCTTGAAGATCGGCCGCGCTTAGGCGGCCCAACTGTTCCGAATCTAGTCTCGTCGGTAAGATCAGCAACTTTGTCTTGGACAGGTGTCACCTACTGTGGCTTTCCCGGTAGTAACCGGTTTTTCGGTCACATTTTCTGATGCATCCGCTCGAACCGGTCGTGCTGATTCTGCATAAACCGCACTGGGTCCTTCCTTAACGCGCCGTTGATGTCTGGATTCTGTTCAAGAAACTCCCGAAAGTCTTTGTGCTTATTCAAGTAGTGGGGATCAGCTGCGAGTGAAGGGTTTTTCTCCAAGTCCTTGTTAATTTTCTTGTGTTTTTCTAGAAATCGGTCGGTTGCTCGAAGGTCTTTTTGGCTCAGCCTTGTCATCGAAGTCGCGGAATTCGCGCTGTCCGGACCTCGCGCATCGATCGTTCGTTCTGCTGCCCTAAGCTCGTAGCGGTTTCGGGAATTCATGAAGTACGCGGGATACTGCATGAGTTCCTGGCGCAGCGCGATGTGCTGGTTTAGATAGTCCTGTAAATCTCTGTTCTTCTTGAGGTAGTTGGTGTCTCCCACCCGCGCAGGATTTTTTTCTAGGTCCTTGTTGATTCTTTTGTGCTCGCCCAGGAACTGGTCAAAGCTGGCGATCTCGCTGGCGGTCAAAACTGAAATGCTGGGAGTACTCTGGCGCTGAGAAGAGGGACTCCCAGCTGCTTGGCTTGCGCCGGGCTGTGGCGGCCTCTCAGCCTCCAGTGCATCATACGGAGTTTGAACTTCTCGCCGTACAAAGTAGTTTGGAGTTTCTGTGACCGCCCTCTTCACACCCGGATGATCGTCGAGGTAGGTCCGCAAACCGGGGTACTGCTCGAGATACTGGGTGTTTGCGATTAGTGAAGGGTCTGAGCTCAATTGCTGGCTTATCTCGCGGTGTCGGTCGAGGAACCGGTCGAAGCTGACGATTTCGTCGTTTACCGGAATCGATTGCGGGCGACTTGGTCGCTCCCCGCCCGGCTCGGTCTGCCCCCCCACATCCGCACCATCAATAGCTTGTGGTTGATCGTGATTAACGCCCTCGCGCTTCGCTGCGTAGGGTGGAGGGTAGTCCGTCTGTTTTTCTTGGACTAGTGCTTTCTGATCCACAATTCCCTTTTTGGTCGGATCGTTCAGCTGACTCTCCGGCTGAAAGAACAAGCCCGGATCTTCTCGCAAATCCTTGTTTACCAGCGGATGGTCGTAGAGGTACGCCTGCAAACCGGGATGCTTGGCGAGATACTTCGATTCTTTGATCAGTGCGGGATCAGCGTTCAACTGCTTGTTAATTATCGGATTGAAATTCAGAAACTGCTGGAAGCTTGCTATCTCCTGCTTTCTGAAGTTCTCGGTTCGCTGCTGCGCTTCGCGAGAGGCGCGGCGGCCTTCGCGACGGATGAAATAGGATGGGCTCCCTGCGATTTCATTCTTCGCTTCAGGGCGGCGATCAAAATATATGAGTACTTCTTGATGATCGTGTAGCCATTTCTGGTCGTTGATCAGCAAAGGATTGCTCCGCAGTTGCGCGTCGATTTCAGGGTGCGTATCGAGGAACGCATCAAAGTTGGCTGCCTCGGCTGATGTGCTGGGATCTTGCAGTTCGGGTTGCGGGGATGGATGTGCATCGACATTTAGGAGAGGTCCGATGAAACTTGCAAGTAAGAAGGATGAACTGCAGGCCAAAAACGCCCAGTGAAAACCCCTTGCGAATGCTAGCATTTTGATGAACCTCGAGAAGCAGTTTCAGGGCTGAGGGTTAGTGGGCAAGAGTTATGCCACAAATCGCAAATCCTGTATGGTGATGTGACTACGTCAATTCAGGAATGCCGGCCTTGAGTAACGGTACGGGAATTAATTTCCAGGTTATCCCAGGATTTCCGTACAGTTCTTCCATTAAGCAGCCTTCGGGCACGGGTGTCGGTTGCCGCCCTGCCCCGATAAGGCACGCACTTAGCGGTGTAATCACAATGAGTGCGAATTGTTGAGCTAAATTCCCAAGTCCTACGTTCTTACAGCGCAGAGCCGCGTTCCGAAAATACATTGGAGCTAAATCGAGCTAGCTTCGCCGCTTGATCAGCGCAGCGAATATCAGTCATGCGAGCGCGGCAAAGTTTCGTCTCGCTGAAACTCATGGCCCTTATGTTTGGCCGGTTCAGTCTCCTTGCAGATCGAACAGCGCGCGAAAACTGGAACAATCGAGAGCAGAACGCGAGCACACTCTAGTCCCATAAATGTTTCGGCGCGGAATCGCCCGCGCCGTCAGCCTTCCACCACGATGACGAGCAGTCGATCCCCTGGATGTAGCGTGTCCACCAGGTAGTAGTCGTCGCCATCTTCGTCGATGTAGCATAAATCGTTGAAAGCCCAACCGGCCGGCCAAACTTCCACAATCTCGAACCAGTAGCCCCCAGATTGAAATCGCCGATTGTCTTGTAGCTGTTGCACGTGGAAGGTGTGCTGGCTGCCGAATTTGGATTGGAACCTTTGTGGGGGGATCTTGATACCTTTGCCGACCGAACCTTGCGGTGCTTTTTGCTTCTGCTCATTCTCCTTCTGCTGCTTCTTCTCTTCTTTGGTTTGCTTCTTTTCTTGCTGTGGCTGCTCCGGTTTCTTTTCCTCCGGTTTGGGTGCAGGCGCAGGTGGAGGTTCCTGCGCCGGAGGCTTGGGCTTAGGCTTCGGTTTGTCTGGATCGGGTTCCTGTGAGGCCTGCGTAAAAACCCAGGGCCGCGAAGTCCCATTGGCGGTAAAAAAGATGCCCGCTTTCGCGACGCCAGGAGACATCGCGACTAAAACTCCTAGGATCGACGTGCATATGCATTTCATGGCCATTACCTCCGAGGGCCGCGCCGATCACGATTCGTTGTGCCCGGAAAAATCCGTCATGATATGAAGACCAGGAAGACAGCTCGGCGCCTCTTTCATGAGACGCCATTCTGAGCCTGCAGGGACTACAGCATTCTCTGTATACAAGGCAGGAATGCTGAGCATTTTGGGCCTCTCCTCGGTCGCACTCTGCCGTCCTCATCGGAACTCGTGGGCTGAGTGCGTGCAAAATGCGCGTGGATGCCGGGCGCAGTGGGGGAAACAATGCCCAGCGTTTCGGTGTGCTATCGGAGGTAAAGCGGTATCCGTTGCGGATCTACTCCACGACTGTGACCTGTCACCGCCAGCCTTGCGGTATCCCACTCAGGTTTGGCTGCTGCCATCTTTAGCAATCGTGTTTTCTCGTCTACGGTCAGTGCACGGCCAACATCTCGCCGTTCGAAACAGAGGGCGGGCAGGACAAAGGCAAAACAAAACTTGGTACATCATGTTGTAGAACGCATGCTAATTAGACGAAAGGCGCCGCATCCAGGACACCAGCAAATTACCTGTGGACACCCAGGATCCCAACTTTACTTTCGTTGTACCGGGCATGTCCAGCATATCTGATCGACTTGGGTTGCGCAGCCGGAGCCCCTTGAGGTGCTCGATAGCGTAGCGGTCAATCTACTCTTGATGCATGGCCGCGACCGTTCCGTCGGACCATTTGTCCACTACCACTAAGAAGACCGACATTGGTGGAAAGGTTTTGAGTTGTGGATATAGGTCCGCGGAGAGACACCAATAGTTGACCGAGAGGACTGGGGAGTTGGTGAGGTTTGCACCCCAAGTTGCGTCGTTCTTGTCGGTTTGGAAAAACATCAGATGCGGGCCATTGTGGTCGCCGCTGTCGGTGAGGTAGGAAGCCTTGGACATCATGTAGCTGACAGTTCCCTGCTCCAAGGCCGGCAATTCTTTTTTATCGATTGCCGCTTTCATTGCAGCGATCACTTCGAGTTTGGAGCGGCCGGCCAGGATTAATTCGGTGCGTTTGTAGGCGTACGGAAGAACCGAGCGAGCGGCCGGTGGATTGAGGCAATCCGCGGCACGAACTTTTGGGTTCCAAAATTCGGGATGGTCGAACATGGCCATCCATCCGCGTCCAACCCAGCAGACCCAGCCGTTCGTGCCTTGCACGGCGGTTTCGTAGCCGTGGCGGGTCAGGACGATAACCGAGGCGTTGCGTGAGATTGCGTCAGGGGCGGCGCTGCGGGCCAGGGTGATTTCGGCGTCGCGATCCATTAGATATTGGTCGACCGCAGCCATGGTGGGATACGGTTGTTTGGGGTCTTGTGCAGCCGCTGGCTGGGCAGCGATCAGGGTGGCAGCGAACGTGAATGCGACTAAGAACATTTTGTGCGTTTGATTTCGTTTCATCGACTTCCTCCGTAATTTTTTTGGCTTAGCGGTTTTCCGATCCGTCTGACCATCGTTGCACGGCAACCACGAACTCAGTCAGGTGCTCCGAAGCGTCGCTAGAAGCAAGGATGGGAGAACCCGGCAGATTCGCTCCCCAGATTGCGGGGTCGGTCTGCGAAAAGTAGAACATGAGGTGGGGAGGCCAGTGTTTGATGCTGTCGCCGCCGTATCCTTGCTTCGACAGCATGTAGCACATCGCCCCGGTTTCGATCACCGGCAGTTCCTTCGTGTTGACGGCGGCCACGATGGTCTCGTCCGTCTGAGCTTTCGTGCGTCCCGCTAGGACCAAATCGGTCCTTTTGATGGTGCGTGGAAGGTAGGAATGCGCGGCTCCCGGATTATAGCAAATCGGGGTCCGCACCTTCGGATTCCAAAACTCAGCGTCGGGTGCGGAAGTCCACGAACGTTCCACGATACACACGAAACCATTTTTGCCTTTGACCCCTGTTTCGAAACCATGACGTCCAAGGATTAGAACCTCTGCATCGCGTGAAATGGACTCCGGAGCTGCGGTGCGTGCCAGCGCGATCTCGGCAGTTCGGCCCATAAGATATTGCTCAATCGGGGCCATGTTCGGATAAGGTGTCGTGGCATCCTGTGTAATCGCTTGGTACGCCGTACCGAGCACAACCAGCAGTGCAAAGCCTTTGATTGCGATTGCGCCAACCTTCTTTTTCCGCATTATTTCCTCCTGAAAATGGGCCTTTCTCCATAGGCCGCCCTTCAGCGTGCAGCACAGCCTTCAGCGCTGGATCATTCATCCTATAGTCGTCGCGCGGCGGGGAAAATCGACGGCACAAGACGAAATATTTTATTTGGGAAAAGCTGGGGACAGACAGATCCTCACCGACCTCCATTCGTCTAAGAATTGAACGTTCCGTCTGTTCCGAAGTCGCGGCTGCAAGACTATTCTGTTGCTCCCTTCGGGTCCGGCTTGAAAGGCATCTGCTGCACCTCAACCGGCGGCCGGCAGCCGACGACACTCTTGCGTCCCCATACCAGAGCCTCGTCCATGTGCTCCTTGGTCTGCGTACGCGGCCAGCCAGTGACGAGCACCTAGCCGTCGGGCCGCTTCCGCACCCATCTAGCGTTGCCAGCCGGGAAAAGGCCGCCGGCGAACTTCCTCACGCCGGCAATAATCATTTCGCGGTTGAGCGGGTGTATCTCCTCGATAGTCGCTTCGGCTTCGACGGACGGGTCGTAGTTGTTGGGGAGGTAGATAGTAACCAAATACTGCGGCATGATGTTCTCTACATATATGTCGAACGGCCGGACCGAAATTCGACAAAGCAACCAGGAAATCTTCCGGCCGGTCTTCGCAGTTTCTGCTGAAAGCTCGAGTGGTAATCTACGCCTATCAGTAACATGTTCGCCTCCTTTCTCCCGAGCGTGTGGTCGTTAAGCAAACTTCAGTTTACTCGGGCCGAGGGGTTCGACATTGTTATGCGATCAGGTTCGTACTGGAACCCAGATGGCACAAGTTTGAATCTGGCGCACAATTCGGGCTTTGTGTTGTTAACGTGCTGGATTAGGCTTGTCGCTTCGACTACGCACGAGCCAGTTTTATGGACAAACGCGTAGCGCTAAAAGGGGCCTATGGAAGCGGCCAATAACAATTACCGGCAGACGCCTGACTGGCTCCGACAAACGGAGGCGATCCTTGGAAGCCTGAATGAAGGCATCGTCATAGTCGATAGCCAACTTCGCATCGTCTTCGCGAACGAGGCACTGATCCGCTTGGGGGGTTACGAAAGTGGTGAGTTGAGGGGCCGCACGCCGGACGTGATTTTTCCGTCGGAAGATCTTCCATATCTCATGCGGCAGCGTGAAACTGGCCAACGTTACGGGCGCCACCGCCACGAATTCTATCTTCCCCGCAAGGACGGCGAAAGAATTCCCGTGATATACAGCGGTCGCATCGTTCAGAGTCCCGATGGCGAGGAGTATGTCTTACTCGTTGTGACAGACATCAGCGCGCAGAAAAGAGTTGAAGACCAGTTGCGTGCCTCTAACCTGCGACTTGAGAAGCGTCAACAGGAAATTGAAGCTGAACTCTCACTCGCGGCCCGTGTTCAACAATCACTAGCGCCACAAAGCCTCCTGTGGAATGGCGTTGCAGTCGAAGCGTACTATAGCCCGGCGCGCACGATTGGTGGTGACTTTGGCGTGGTGCTGCCGCACGGTGACGCAGTACTGAGCCTTCTAGTCTGTGATGTGTCAGGTCACGGAATTGGTTCGGCGCTGATGGCCAACCGCCTCTATTCTGAAACCTTGCACGAGCTCGAACATAACACTGGGCCTAGCAAATTATTGCGACACTTGCACGATTTCGTTCACAATCGCATCGCGACAGATGGTTTTTACTTCACGATGGCGGCTACCCGATTTGTCCAGCACGGCCGCCGGATGGTCTTCGCGGCTGCGGGGCATCCTCCCGCCATGCTTATTTCGAGCGGCGATTTGCGACGCCTCGATTCACACAGTGGCATCCTTGGGTGCCTCCCTGATACAGTTCCATCGGAAACGAACCAGGAAATTGACCTGACCCGCGGCGATCGGCTGATTCTTTACACGGATGGCCTCACCGAGGTTTTCAACGCACAGGACGAAATGCTCGGTGTTGACGGCCTCGAAGTTTTGGTACGCGAATCGGCCAAGAAAGCTCTTGCTGAGATGAAGCAGTCGATTCTCGACGGTGTCGCTGCCTGGAGGAATGGTCCTCTCGCCGACGATTTGTCGCTCGTGATCGTGGAGGTTCGCTAAGTACATATTTTTAAGCCTGGCGCTTTTGGACAGCAACTCGGCGCTCCGTACGACAATTAGACCACCGTTGAAATTCAAGTGTAGCCACCTTCGACCATGACTTCACCTTTGTTGGACCGTTCCGAATATCCATGCCTCAGCGATAGTGTGTATCTGAATCAAGCATCGTTGGGACTGATTGGTCAGCCAGCGGCCGCTGCAATGCACAGCTTCCTTGAGAGTGTGGCGAGGCATGGCAATTTGTATATGTCAGACAGCGATGAGATCAACTACGGGCACACCCTCAGAGGAGTTGCCAGCAGATTATTTCATAGCGATCCATCAAGGATCGCCATTCTCGCGGGTGCAAGCGAACTGCTGGGACAATTTCCTTTGATATTCCGTCTCAAACCCGATGCCACAATTCTCGCAGTTTCCTCTGACTTTCCCGCTATTACTCGCCCGTGGGTTCGCCAGTCCTATGTTGAAAAAATCCGCGTTCGTTTTATCGATGACCTTCCTGATCGCGATCTGAC
>Ga0126369_10004210_pt1 | contig 10524 bp, 8 predicted proteins | sample PanSoiMetaPlot_1_FD_109646 | JGI IMG/M metagenome (GOLD analysis project Ga0126369, IMG submission 109646) | Tropical forest soil microbial communities from Panama - MetaG Plot_1 | ecosystem: Environmental > Terrestrial > Soil > Tropical forest > Bulk soil | place: Panama | collected 2016-02-17
AGATGCTCGAGCGGCGCGCCTTCGAGAACAAGCGCTTGCTGGGCACCTTCAACGTCGACATCGATAACTGGCTTGACTTCTTCACCTATACCGACTTCGTCGACCGCGACGGAAAGTTCCAGTTGCAGATGCTGAAGTACTCCTCGTTCGCTCCGCTTGGCCGCTCGACGTCCTACATGCTGCGTGAGGAGGCTTTCCACATGGGCACGGGCAACGACGGGCTGCGCCGGGTGGTTGAGGCAGGAGTTATCCCGCAAGGGTTGATGCAGAAGTACCTCAACAAGTGGATCTCCAGCTCCTACGACCTGTTCGGTACAGATCATTCGTCGTCGGCGCACTGGGCATATGTTTGGGGCATCAAGGGACGCTACGACGAGCCGCAGAATCATGAGTCCGCCGATCTCGACGACCTCAACGATTACAATCGATATCTTTATCAGAAGGAAGTGTCGGGCTTGATTGAGCGGCTGAACACCTTCCTGAAGCCAAGCGAAAACAGGTTCTACACTCCGCACATGCAGTTCAACCGAAATATCGGTCGCTGGGCGGGAAAGAAGTTCCATTGCGAAACGGGTCAGCCGCTGGACGACCGCCCTTACCAGCAACACTGTGAACAGTACCTGCCGAGCGCGAGAGACAAGGCCACGTTGCTGGATATCATCCGTAACGAGAAGAAGTGGATCAAGGAAAAGGAGGGCGCGCGCGATCCGCTGGCGACGATCGGGGAGCCGAGGAAGTCGGCGATCAATATTTAGTGCTGAAGGTTCCGCCGGAACGTTGTATGTATGCACTTGTACTTGGGGTATGGGAGCAAAACCGCGCCGCGGGTTGATTTCCCGGACTTGCGCCGGACGGAGAGCAGCGATTTGATGCAAGAAATCACGATATCCCGGATTGAGGTCAGCGTTACGGTGCCGATGGCCCGGGTGAGGCTGAGTCATCCGCCGCTCAACGTGATCGACGTCACCATGATGCGCGAGCTGCAGCAGGCTCTTGCGGAAATCGAGTCGCGCCCGGACATCTCCCTCATACTCTTCGAAGGCGACTCGCGCGCGTTCTCCGCCGGTGTCGACGTCAAAGCCCATGTCCCCGACCAAGTCCACGAAATGCTCACCGGCTTTCACGAGGTTATCCGCGCAATCGTGGGATCGCGCAAGGTCACGATAGCCGCCGTGCGGGGCGCCTGCCTGGGTGGAGGCGCCGAACTTGCGTCGGTCTGCGACATGGTCTACACGGCCCGTGACGCGACCTGGGGTTTCCCCGAGATCAACCTGGGTTGTTATCCGCCCGTAGCGGCCGTGGCCCTGCCCGCTCTTGTTGGTGCGAAGCGCGCGGCAGAACTCATCCTCACCGGACGCCAGATCTCGGGAGACGAAGCCGTCGCTATCGGCCTGGCCAATCGTTCCATACGAGCCGAGGAACTCGAATCTGTAGTTCGGGAGACTGTGAGTCAGCTAAGTGAGCTCAGCTCAGCCGCCCTTTCCCAGGCCAAGAAGGCCATTTACGCCTGGGATGCGATCCACTTTGATAAGGGACTTGCGCGCGCTGAGAAGATATATTTAGAAGAGCTCATCCCCACCGAGGACGCGCGCGAAGGCATCGCCGCCTACCTCGAGAGGCGGTCACCCAAATGGACAGGCCGATAGACGCGAACAAGATTGAAGATCGCAGTGATGCCCACCTGATCGTTCGCCCGAGCGGGAAGACGTATCGCTCCGGCCACCTGATGTGCCGCTCGATGGCGTGGGGCATCATGGGATTTCTTGCCGGCGCGTACTTTGCCTGGCTGAGCTTCAGTCACGTTTGGCGTCACGAATTCGACTGGCCGCATGATGGATGGACGGCAGCCACCTACATCGTCTGGATCTTAGTGCTGGTCGGATTGATGCTCGACACGCACTGCTGGCGTGAGCAGTTGTTCTTTGGTGTTTTGGTGACGAACTTTGTGACCGGATTTGGGTTGACGGTATGGCGTACGATTCCACCGGAATACGTTCGATCCGCACGGATTGGAACCGGCGCTCTCTGGTCGCTTGCGGCGCTGGTGAGCCTGACAACGATGGGCCGATCCACCCTTGTCGGTTCAGACACGGACACGTAGAGTCAGTTGCCTCGACTCAGTTCAACCCCTGATGGGGCCGCCACGGGATGCCTTTCGGTATCGCTAAAGCGATACTCTGATACAAATCGGATCGTCATAATCTTAGAAAGGCAGGAAAGTCTTGACCGCCGGGGACACGCCTTCGGCTTCGCACCGGGCAACCTCCTGTGCACGGCGATCGATACCAGAATCCCATGGACCTTGAAATCAGTTCCGGCCAGGTTAAGGCGCTCGAAAAGCGTGGAGAAAAATTCACTCTGCTCGATGTCCGCGAACCGTGGGAACTGGAAGCCGCGCGGCTCGAAGGAGCCATACACATCCCCATGGGCGATATCCCCACGCGGGCGCATCAGGAGCTCGATCCGGATGAACACATCATCGTAATGTGTCATCGGGGAATGCGTTCGCTCAGCGTAGCGAACTGGCTGCGGCAGCAGGGGTTTGAAAAAGTGCAATCAATGCGCGGCGGGATCGACGGGTGGGCGCGGACCGTCGATCCGAAGGTGCCGTTGTATTGAGGCGGCGCCCCGCTACCGTCTTCTAGCTACCCGGCTACGAGCGAACCCCATGACCTCCAAGCTGACACCCAGTCCTCGAGCGACAAAAAAGAAACGAAATCCGGGGGATCGCGGGTTTTAGACTCGCGTCCCCTGCAATCACCTATCCCCCTCTACTTCGCTACCGCCGTCGCTTTCGCGGGCGCGACTCCGGTCAGTTCATCGGCGAGCCCATCGGCGCCGTAAATCTTGCGCAGCGCCTCAATGATTCCCCGCGAATCGACGTGCACGGCGCGTCCCTGGCGCTCATCGAAGAAGAAATTCCAAACCAGCGACTGAATGTTGCCGTCAAAGATGATGCCGACCACTTCGCCATCTTTGTTGACCGTGGGACTACCGGAGTTGCCACCGATAATGTCGGCCGTCGAAACGTAGTTGAGGGGCGTGTTCAGGTTCAGCTTGGATTTCATCTTCACCCAGCTTGCGGCCAGGTTATAGGGTGACCGATTGTCGTGTTCAGCTGCATGCTCGAATGCGCCACCCATGGCGGTGAGGTAGGGGATCTTCGTGCCGTTCTCCTCGTATCCCTTCACCGCGCCATAGCTGAGTCGCAGGGTGAAAGTCGCATCGGGGGGCTGGTTGAAGCCGCTCTGTTCAAAGCGGGCCTTCGCGATCACGGCTCCATCTCGCCTCTCAACGGAGTCCACTTCGTCGTCGAAGCGCTTGCGTAGGGCGCGGGAGGCCGGATCGACGTTACGCATCAGCACGATCAGCGGATCGGTGCTCGAATCGACCGCCGCTTTGCCACCTTGATAAAGCTGCTTGCGGACGGCGACATCGTCGAGCTTGGTTCCCGCGATCAGTTCCTTGGCAGCCTCATCCGTCGACTTGCCGTGCAAAACCGCTTTGACCGTAGCATCATCAGCGCCGATCGTTTCCTGCAACTGAGCCAGAGAATCGGCCAGGGTTACGGTCTCAAAACTCTTGTAGATCGGCGCCGTGCTGAACAGCCGCTGTTCCAGCGAGGGCAGGGCAGAGTCGCGATATTCGCGCAGCCGCTCACCATTCGGTTTGGTCTTCTCCTCGGTCGCACGGACGATCCATCGAGCGTATTGGGCCAGATCCGAGTTGAAGCCGCGCAGACGTTCGAGATAGAGGAGTGGCTTGTAAATCTCCTGCTCCACATTCACGGCTTTGCCGATCTCGTCCCAGGGGTTCGGCCCATTGGCGTTTTTGTCCAGGTATTGCTTTTGAAGTTCCTTCTCGTTGGCCGCGGCATTTCGGAGAAGCGTCGGATCGAGCAGGCCTTCCTGTTCGCCGTTAATGGCCTTCTGCGAATTCTGGTAGCCAAAGATGCTCTCTTGCGCAATGCGTGCGTTCTCGGCTGATTGGGCGGCAAATTTCTGGAAGAGTGCGATGCGGCGCTTGTAGTTCGCCAGCCGGTTGGGGTAGTCCACGTCTCGCAGGTATTCCAGTTGAGCGACGGTCTTCAGCCGGTCCGTTCCCCCGGGGTGTCCGGATACAAAGATCAGGTCGCCTTCCTTCACTCCTGTTTTGGACCACTTCAGATAGTTGTCAAAATGAACGGGCGTGTCGTTCTCATAGATGCGGAAAAATGTGATGTCGAGATCGTAGCGGGGGTAGGTGAAATTGTCGGGATCGCCGCCAAAAAAGGCTGCGTCAAATTCCGGCGCAAACACCAGGCGGACGTCGGTGTACTTGCGGTACTTGTACAGGTTATAGACCTGGCCCGAATAGAACGTAATGACATCGCACCGCTGGCTGGTTGCGGTGGCGCATTCCTTCTCGACGGCGCTCATGGCCGAGCGCTGAGACTGTCCGGCCTCTGCGGCCGACATGCCGGGCTTCACATTGGCATTCACCTTGGCGGTGACGTCTTCGATTCCGACCAGTACGTTCAACTCAAGGTCGGGGCATTTCGCCTCATCCGCTTGAATCTTGGCGTAGAAACCAGTCTTCATGTAATCCTTGCCGGCGGTGCTGAGTTTCTGAATGCAATCCGCTCCGACGTGATGGTTGGTGAAAGCCAGCCCGTCGGCCGAGACGAAGGACCCGGATCCGCCATTATTGAAGCGGACCGAAGAGAGACGGACATGATCGAGCCAATCCTGGGTGGGCAGAAATCCGTAGCGAGCTTTCACTCTGTCTTTGGGAAAGGCGTTGTACAGCCACATTCCCTCATCGGCCAGCGCCAAGGGCGCGGCTAGGGCAAGAATCAGGACGAGAATCGGCCATCTTGTTTTCATGTATTTCTCCATATTTAAAGGATTCTTCGGAAGACCACACGCTGTTGTAGGGCCGGGGACCAAACCCTTTAGTATACGCTCGCAAAAGCGGCGGGCGCGAAGCGCAGCAGCGGTGGCCTTGGAAACCTCGGCCGCCTTGGCGTATAAAAGAGGGTTGCGCCGGATTGGGGATCAAACCCGGGACAGCAGCCAAATCTGCCTGCAACCGCAAACGAGGAGCCATGTCCAGCCTTACCGCCACGCATGCCCCGAAGGGTTTGGAAGGAGTCGTCGCCACTACTTCGAGCATTTGTTACATCGACGGCGACCAGGGAGTTCTCGCCTACCGCGGCTACGACATTCACGACCTCGCTGACCACTCGACCTTCGAGGAGGTTTGCTACCTGCTCTGGTTTGGCCGTCTGCCCAATGCGGAAGAACTCAAACAGTTGCGCTGGCGGCTTGCGGAGGAGCGGAAGCTCGACGCCTCCGTTTTATATCGGCTCGAACTCGTGCCCAAGCACGTACCGCCCATGGACGTCCTGCGCACCCTCGTTTCCATGCTTTCCTATTACGATCCGGAATTCGCCCGCAACGACCACGACGCCAATGTGAATAAGGCGATCCGTCTGACCGCGCAGCTCGCGCTGCTGGTTGCTTACTATGACCGTATTCGCAAGGGAAAACCGATTGTTGACCCGGATCGTTCGCTCTCCCATGCCGCAAATTTCCTGCTGATGCTGAACGGCGCCAAGCCTTCCACGACCGCGGAACGGGCATTCGATATCGCTCTGATCCTGCACGCAGACCATGAACTGAACGCATCGACGTTTGCGGCACGGGTTACGGCCGCGACTCTGTCGGATATGCATTCGGCGATTACTTCGGCCATCGGCACGCTGAAAGGCCCGCTGCACGGCGGCGCCAATGAAGCGGTTTTCAAGATCCTGATGGAGATCGATGCCGACGGGGCTGATCCCGTCGACTACATCAAAGGCCTGCTGGCTCAGAAGAAGAAAGTTCCCGGTTTCGGACACCGCGTCTATCACACCGAAGATCCGCGGGCCACCCACCTGCGCAAGATGTCTCGCGATCTCGGCAATTCCAGCGGCAATCCGAAGTGGTTCGAGTACTCCCACAAGATCGAAGAATTTGTTAGGGCCGACAAGAAGCTGAATGCCAACGTCGACTTCTATTCCGCCTCTACCTACCACACACTCGGCATTGACGTGGACCTGTTTACGCCGATCTTTGCCGTGTCGCGCGTCTCGGGTTGGACCGCCCACGTCATCGAGCAACTGGACGACAATCGCCTGATCCGCCCCCGCGCGGATTATGTGGGGCCGGTCTACCCCCAGAAGTACGTGTCGCTCGATCGACGCTAGAGCTAACCGAGCGGAACCGTGATGACCTCGCCCCCGTCGTCCAAAGACACACGCACCAATGTCTGGGCCAGCGATGCCTCCGTACTCATCTGCGTTGCGCTCGCCACGGTGATCGTGCACCTCGTCGCGGGAGGTTATTACGGTTTCCATCGCGACGAACTCGCCACTCTCGACGACGCGCGTCATCTCGCCTGGGGATACGTGGCTTATCCTCCGGTTACCCCATTCTTTGCCCACATTGCGCTGGCCCTGTTCGGAGCTTCGCTGGTTGGTTTTCGTTTTTTTGCGTCCATGGCGCAGGCGGCAACGGTCGTTGTCACCGGCCTGATGGCGAGGGAGATCGGCGGACGCCGTGGCGCTCAACTTGTGGCCGCGGCGGCGGCAATTCCCTTTTGTCTCGCAGCCGGTGCCCTGATGCAGTATGTCTCGTTCGACTCCTTGTGCTGGGTGCTGACGGCGTATTTTGTCGTGCGCCTTCTTGGGACAGGTGACCCGCGCTGGTGGCTTGCCATCGGCAGCGCGATCGGTCTGGGCATGATGACGAAATACACGATGGGTTTTCTCGTCCTCGGCATCGTCGCAGGCGTGCTGCTCACACCCGCTCGCCGTTACTTGAAGAGCAAGTGGCTCTGGATCGGGGTTGCTCTTTCCATCGTCGTTTTCCTGCCCAATCTTCTGTGGCAGGCGAAACATCATTTCGTATCGCTCGATTTCCTCCACGACATCCATGAGCGCGACATCCGCTGGGGACGTACGAAAGATTTCTTGCCGGATCAACTCAAGTTGACGCTGCTGGCGTTTCCGCTCTGGATGGCGGGACTGTACTTCTGCTTTTTCGCCCAGGCAGGTCGTCGTTTCCGGATGCTCGGATGGATGTACTTAGTGCCGTTAGTACTGTTCGTGGTTGCGAAGGGGCGCGGATACTACCTGGCGGCGGCATATCCAATGCTCTACGCGGCAGGCGCGGTTTGGGGCGAGGCCTGGTTGCGGTCGCTGGACGGGATAGGGGTTGGAATTGCGCGGACTGCCGTGCGGACCGTAGCATGGACCGCTCTGGCGACAGATATTGTCATCGTGGGAGTTATTGCAATGCCGGTCGCGCCAGTGAATTCTCCGCGATGGAAGTTCGCTTTCACGAACAATGGCGATCTCGTCGAAGAACTCGGGTGGCCGGAACTCACGGCGACCGTCGCGCAAATCCGGGATTCACTTCCAGCGCAGGACCAGGCCCGGCTTGGGATTTTGGCTGCGAACTATGGAGAGGCCGGAGCGATCAACCTCTACGGCCCTGCGCATCGGTTGCCCAACGCCATCAGCGGCATCAACTCATTCTGGGCACGTGGCTATGGCGATCCTCCTCCCGAGACCTTGATTGTCCTCGGTTTTTCGCAGCGTTTCAGAGACCGAAATTTCTCCAGTTGCGTGTTGGCGGGCCACAATCCCAATCCGTATCGCGTGGAAAATGAAGAAACCCGTGACCATCCGGACATCTACGTCTGCCGTGGGCTCCGCCAGAGTTGGCCTGAGTTCTGGAAGGATTTTCAGTATTACGGCTAGATGAGTTCATCCCGATTGCTCATGGCTGTGGGCGCAGCCCTTGGAAGCCCGGTAAAATAGAAATAACGATGTTCCGGGTCTATCTCGACAACAACGCGACCACGCCGGTGCTTCCCGAAGTCATGGAGGCGATGCGTCCCTGCTTCGGCGAGCATTTTGGGAACGCGTCGTCCATTCATCATCATGGGCAGGAGGCGCGCGCGGCCGTGGATCGTGCCCGGGAGTCGGTGGCCCAATTGCTGGGATGTGGCGCATCCGAGGTGGTATTTACCAGTGGTGGGACCGAGGGCGACAACCTCGCGATTTTCGGACTGCTCCGACCCGGCGATCATGTGATCACGTCCACAATCGAGCATCATGCTGTGCTGAATGCCTGCAAGCATCTTCAGGAACAGGGGTATGAAGTCACCTTCGTTCCAGTGGACCGTAGGGGCGTCATCGATGCCGATGACCTAAAGCGCCTCCTGCGGCCAAATACGAAGCTGATCACGATCATGACCACCAACAACGAGACCGGCGTGATCCAACCGGTGGAGGAGATTGGCAAGATCGCCGCCGAAGCCGATGTCTATTTTCATACCGATGCCGTGCAGGCAGCTGGGAAAGTTCCGCTCGATGTAAGCAGAATTGGCTGCGATCTGCTGACCATCTCAGGCCACAAATTCCATGCACCGCAGGGGGTAGGCGCTTTGTACGTCCGCAAGGGAACTCAGCTCGATCCTATACTCCACGGAGGCAGGCATGAGCGTTCGCGCCGCGCTGGAACAGAAAACGTGCCGGGCATCGTCGGCTTGGGAAAAGCGGCCGAGATAGCCCGTGCCGGTTTTGAGCATGGTGACGACAAGAAGATGATGGACCTGCGCGACCGCATCGAAAGGGAACTCCTGCATATTGAAGCCGCTGGAGTAAATGGCGAAGGCGCGCCGCGCGTCCCCAACACGACCAACATCTATTTCGATGGCATTGAAGGCGAAGCACTAGTGATCGCGCTAGATCTGAAGGGATTAGCCGTTTCAACGGGCGCCGCGTGTTCGTCCGGCGCGATCGAGCCCTCGCACGTGTTGACCGCGATGGCCTTGCGTCCGGATCGAGCCAAGGCCAGCATCCGATTCAGTCTGGCGAAACAGAATGTCAGAGAAGATGTCGACTTCACGCTGCCGCTGGTGGCCGAGACAGTAGGCCGACTCCGCGCCTTATCGCCCCTGTGGAATTCGCCAACAAGATCCACCGTGGCCAGCAGTAAGTTGGAAGCTAGGAGCTAGGAGCTGCATTCCCAAACCATCGCCGTCGCCATGTCGGGAGGAGTCGACTCCTCGACCGTTGCGGCCATGTTGCGGGCCGAGGGCCGCAATGTAATCGGCCTCACCATGCAGCTCTGGAATCAGCGCCGGCTGGCAGGGCGCGAAGGCATGCCGGAGCAGGTTACTGGACGCTGTTGCTCGCTGGACGACGTCTATGACGCGCGCCGGGTGGCCGAGACCCTCGGCATCCCGTACTACGTCGTGAACCACGAAGAGCGGTTCGAGCGCGACGTGGTGCGCCCCTTCGTCCAGGAATACCTCTCCGGGCGCACGCCGATCCCCTGCTCGCTCTGCAACAATCACCTGAAGTTTGACCAGTTGCTAACGGTGGCCAGACAGGTTGGCGCTGAGCAGGTGGCTACAGGACACTACGCGCAAGTCGTCTTCCAAGGGCAGAACGGCCGGTGGCTCCTGAAGCGCCCGGCAGACCGCTCCAAGGACCAGACCTACTTCCTGTTCGGCCTGACCCAGGAGCAACTGGGCCGGACTCTTTTCCCCCTCGGGGGCATGACCAAGCCGGAGGTCCGGGAACTCGCGCGAAAGCATGGCTTGGTGATCGCGGAGAAACCCGATTCTCAGGAAATCTGTTTTGTGCCGGGCGGAGACTACAAGCGCTTTCTCGACGCCTACCTGGCCGAGCAGGGCGAGGCGCCTCTGGAGACGCCCGGCGAAGTGGTGACCACCGACGGACGGGTCATTGGGGAGCATTCCGGCATTCACAATTTCACCGTCGGCCAGCGGAAGGGTCTCGGTGTCGCGACCGGCTCGCCGCTGTACGTCCTTCAGATCAACGGCGATACCCGCCAGGTCATAGTGGGTCCCGACGAGGGACTCTATCACGCGACGCTCGTTGCCCGCCGCATCAATCTGATCTCCATCCCTGAACTCCGGGAGCCGATGCGGGCAGCTGTCAAGATCCGCCATCGGCACGAGCCGGCTCCGGCGACGATTCAAAGGTCTGGGCCGGACCGGATCCAGGTCACCTTCGACCAACCGCAACGGGCCATAACGCCTGGCCAGGCCGCCGTTTTTTACGATGGAGACGTAGTGATAGGCGGCGGCTGGATCGAGAGCAGTTGCTAGTTGCTGGTTTCTGGTTTCAGTTCTTTCCCTGCCGGTCCCCCAGAACCCCAGCAACCAGAAGCATGCCCTTTCTGATTACTCTCGTTCCCATTTCCCTGGTTACGTCTATGACGTTCTAGCCACCGGGCTGGCACTTTCGTGGGCTGGACCCGCCCATAAGAGCGAATGTACCTTTAGGTCACCGGAACCCTCGAGTCAATCCCCAAGTCGAGACCGGCGTGGGGGCGGGCATATGAAGCTGATGCATCTCTGCTATGCGGCACTGGGCCTCGCGGTGGCACGCTGGATTTTTAAGCGTCAGTCGGTGCTGGTGACAGATCCGGTCTCTCGTTTTCGTACCTCTGGCCTGCTGTA
>Ga0126369_10004211_pt1 | contig 10524 bp, 10 predicted proteins | sample PanSoiMetaPlot_1_FD_109646 | JGI IMG/M metagenome (GOLD analysis project Ga0126369, IMG submission 109646) | Tropical forest soil microbial communities from Panama - MetaG Plot_1 | ecosystem: Environmental > Terrestrial > Soil > Tropical forest > Bulk soil | place: Panama | collected 2016-02-17
CGTATCCTTTCCTTGGGCTGCTCCGGGTGCATTCATTGCATCCTCCTTCGTCAAATCGAGTTGGTGGAACTCTCGTTTTAACTCAAGGGGGGCCAAACCAGGAGCAGCCCTCATAGTATCTCTACGGAGCCACTGCGCCTGCTGCTCGGCCACGCAGTTCGGCCGCGAGCGGCCGTTGGTTGCCGCCACACGGATCACTGCCAGGCAGTGATCGCCTTGCGCCCCGACCTTCGCATTTTTTCAAGACCGCGAAAGGCGCAGAATTCGGTTAATCCGATTTTGATGTCCCGGTTAGATTGAATTCCCGGGAGGTGGCCGGCAAGTCGCCGGCCGACCAAAATCGGAGACGCTCCCGAGCACCGTCGTAGATCTTGGCAATCGCGGCGCGCGGGGAATCAGGTCCTGACTAAGTTGCGGGATAGGAAAATGCCCGAAGCACTCATGCGAAGAAAGGCCGCTGGCTATCGCCAAGGCTATGCGAAGGGCGTGCAGCAAGGCCTGCGCAAAGGTATACAGAAAGGCATCAAGGAAGGCCTAAGGAAAGGCGCGATCGACGGGATGCGTCATGTGATCCTGAGGCAGATCAAGCGGCGCTTTGGTCCCGTGCCGGCGAGCATGCAGCGGCAGATGGAAACGATCAGCGAAGTGAGAACGCTGGAACGCATTGCCGGCGCGCTGCTGAAAGCAAGCGATCTCGGGCAGTTGAGAAGGCTGGCCGGCCACGGCAAAAACGCGCCGAAGCGAAAACGCAAGAGCTTCTCGGCGCGGCGCGAGGGCCCAGCTGCCGCCGTCAGCAAGCGCGGGCTGCGCCGGATGCCGCCGGTCCGCTATCCGTACTGAAACTGCAATTGAATCCAGGGGTCATCGTTCCTCATCAAGGTAACGGAAGTCGGCCGATGGCCGACCCAAGATCCATTGCGTCACAGCAGGCCTGGCAGGGCTCTCCGTATCCCTGATCAAGGTGAGGACAGTCGTCAGGCCGATCTCGGCTTTGCGCCCAATGTAGGCGGCGAGACGCCGATCTCGACCTTGAGACAAAGGAATTACATCTCTCTCGGACTCTTCGCACAACCTTGCCCACCTTCACGGCATCGGCTGCGTGGCACCGGGCCATAATCGTTCGTTGCGTAGCGAATTGCCGTTGGACGCCTTTATGGAAACCTACGAAGACACGCTGGACGCGCTGAACCGCAACCTGCCGCTGCGGGAGAAGCTGATCCAGACGCACCGGCTGGTGCAGAAGCAGCTGCCGTTCGTGGCGCGCATTGCCATCGCGCTATACGACCCGAAGACCAGTGTGCTTAAGACCTACCTGCACAGCAGCGGCGAGGACGACCCTTTGTCTCACTACCAGGCCCGCCTGAGCGAAACGCCATCGCTTGCCAACATACTCAGGGAAGGCCACCCGCGCGTGATCAACAACATGCTGACGTTCGAGGACGGCACGCACGAGCACACTCGGCGTATCGGGCGCCAGGGATATGCCGCCAGCTACACCATGCCGATCTTCAACAACGGCGCCTTCGTGGGTTTCATCTTTTTCAATTCGTACGAGAGCAACATCTTCACGGAAGCGGTCCTTAACCACCTCGACGTGTTCGGTCACCTGATTGCCCTGATGGTGGTAAACGAACTGACCGCCATGCGGACGCTGGCGGCGGCTGTCATGACCACGATGCATTTCACGCACGTGCGCGACGTGGAGACCGGTAGCCACATCGACCGCATGTCGCGCTACGCGCGGCTGATCGCGCGCGAGCTGGCCCCGCGCCACAACCTCGACGACGACTACATAGAGCACGTGTTCATGTACTCGCCGCTGCACGACATCGGCAAGATCGCGATACCCGACCGCGTTCTGCTCAAGCCGGGCCGGCTTGACGCGCGGGAGAGCGAACTCATGCGCAGCCATGCACGCAAGGGGCGCGAGATCATCGATGAGGTGCTAGCCAATTTCGGCCTGGAAGCCATTGAGCATGTGAATATCCTGCGCAACATCGCCGAGTATCATCACGAGGCCATGAACGGCAAGGGCTATCCCGCCGGCCTGAGGGCCGGGGACATCCCGCTGGAGGCGCGTATCGTGGCTGTGGCCGATGTGTTCGACGCCCTCACCAGTCGGCGGCCGTACAAGGATGCTTGGACCAACGACGAGGCGTTCGCCACGCTCCAGCGTTTGGCGGGAGAGACGCTCGACGCCGAGTGTGTGGTGGCGCTCGCTCGCCGGCGGGAGGAAGTCGAGCGCATCCAACAGCAGTTTAATGAAGACCGGATCGGCTGACGCGAACATTAGGCAGCCCGTATCTGCATCCCAGGAAGCCGGGGGTGAGCTCGCACCAATCACGGCAGAGTTATTGCAGGCTCTCCAAGGTCCTATGTCCTCTATACCCGCGTAAGGAGGCCAGTAATTGGCTTCTTGGCACCCTTCAAACGTGCACCACCAATTTCCCGTTCGCTTTTCCCGACTCCATCAAGCGGTGGGCCTCCTCGATCTCCGCAAACCCAAACACCCGAGCGGGCTTGGCGCGGTATTGGCCTGCGCCGACCCGCTCGACAATGGTCTGCATCGGTACGTCCGTTAGGGGAAACGCCGACGTGCCAAACACGAAGCTGCCGAAGAAGCTGAAGTGAACTCTGCTCGGCATCTGCAGGAGCGGGTTGAACGCCTCCACCGGAGACAACCCACCAAGAAAGCCCGCCAGACAGAGCCGTCCGTCTCGCCGTACCGCGGCGAGCGAATCGAGTAGCGTACTGTTGCCGACGAGTTCCAGGACGGCGTCCACGCCGTCCTTCCGAAGCTCGCGCACGTGGCGCGAGAGACCTGCGCTTTCCAGCAGGACATGCTCCGCCCCGAGTCGCTTGAGTGCTGCGAACCGATCACGCTGTCGTGTGGTTGCGACGACGCGGATGTCGGCCTGCACTGCAATGTTGAGAGCTGCTTGTCCTAGGGCGGACGTGGCGCCACGAATCACGAGCGTTTGCCCTGCGGTCATGCCGAGGTTGCCGTGAAGGCACGCCCATGCGGTCGCGTACGACTCAGGAATCGCGGCTAACTCTTCCCAGTCGAGAGGCGATTCGATCGGGACCACGTTGGTGACCGGAACATTGGTGAGCTCGGCGTAGCTGCCATTGATTGAGCGGCCCATGCCCCCCATCAGGGCAACCACCTTCTGGCCTACTTTGTATTCACCGCCAGGGCACGCTCGCACCACCCCTACGCATTCGATGCCGCTTACCGGGGCGGCCTCGGCCCAAGTCCCCGCTCGCATGTACAGCTCGGCGTGATTGAGCCCGAACGCTTTGACCTCGATGAGCACGTGACCTATCGTCGGCTCCGGCGCCGGATGTTCCGCGACCATCAGGACTTCCGGTCCGCCAAACGCCTTCCGCAAAATGGCCTTCACGACCACTCTCCTTGTTTGCGACGCGACCGGCCGAAAGATAGTTGCACGTTGAATGAAAAGATATTACAAAGTGATCAGCATCACTGTAGATAAACCTGACAATATGGAACGCTTCACTTTGCACGAGCTGCAGTGCTTCGATGCCGTGGCGCGCACCGGCAGCTTTCAGGCTGCGGCGAACCACTTGCAGCGCACGCATCCGGCCGTATTTGCCGCGGTCGGCAAGCTCGAGCACAAACTCGCCTTGCGGTTGCTGGATCGAACTGGCTATCGGGTCGCCTTGACGCAGGCCGGTCGCTCTTTTCACTCGCGCGCTCAGGCGCTATTGCGTGACATGCAGGGCTTGCATGTTCATGCGACGCAGTTGGCAATGGGCGAGGAGAGCGAGCTGCGCATTATCCTGGGGGATCTCTGCCCGCTGGCGGAAACGCTCGGACTCCTGCGCGAGTTCTTCAACGGTCATCCGGCTACGCAACTAAATCTTCATTTCGAGGCGATCTCGGGGCCGTGGGAGCGCCTGTTTGACGGAGAGGCCGATCTGATCCTTCACCACATCGACAAGAGCGATCAGCGGCTGGAATTCATCGATCTATTCCGGGTGGAATTGATCCCAGTCGTGGCCCCCGGATTCCTCCCTTTTCCGGCCGCTTCGGTCACCCCCGAAAAGATGCTGGACTTCGGCCAGTGCATCATCCGCGATACGGCACGACATTCCCCGCGGCGAAATTACTTCGTGCTGGAAGGGGCGCGCTACTTGACTGTCGCGGATCAGCTGATGAAAAAGGAAGTCGTCCTGCAAGGGATGGGCTGGGGACATATGCCGGACTTTTTGGTGTCGCAGGATCTGCGCGAGAAGCGTCTGATCTCTATCGCCGAAAGGCACTTTCCGGGAAGCAGACAGGACATCGTTGCAGCACGAAGGCGCGACATTCCGCACGGGCCAGTTGCAGAGAGACTGTGGCGATACATCGAGGCGCGCGCGCCAACCCTCAGAGCAGCGGCTAAAGGGGTGTCGGTGGCCAGCCGCAATGGATCGAAGCGCTCCAAATCCGGTGCGGCGAAGAAAATGGTTCATCCACGCCACCACCAGAACCGCTGATGCGTTCGACCGTTCATGCGCCTCGTGAGGCGGCTACTCACCGGCCAGGGGTCAGCGGGAAATTGGTGCTGGCGGCCACGAGCCGTAGTTCGAGCGAATGCGCACTCGGCCGCCTTAGGCGCCTTCGAGCTATGGCGGAGACGCAAAAGGAGGCCACCGTGAACTTCATGCGACGCACCTTCACGCGCTGCGTGTTCGCCGGCGTGATCGCCGTCGCCGCGACCGGAGCCTTCGGGCAGCAGGGCTACCCGACGAAGCCGATCCGGTTCCTCGTGCCCTTCGCCCCGGGCGGCGTGGGCGACATCACCGCTCGCGTCGTCGCGCAGAAGATGAGCGAGAACGTCGGCCAGCAGATCCTCATCGACAACCGGCCGAGCGCCGGCATGATCGTGACCGCCGAGGCCGCCCTCAACGCCGACCCCGACGGCTACACGATCGTGCTCACCGGCAACGGCACGGCGGTCAGCGCCTCGCTCTTCAAGTCGCTGCCGTACAACGTCCTCACTGACTTCGCCCAGGTCAGCACGCTCGCGGTCTTCGACCTGGTGCTGCTCGTCAACGCGGGCTCGCAGTTCCAGTCGGTCGCCGACGTGCTCGGCTACGCGCGGGCGAACCCCGGCAAGCTGAACATCGGTCACGTGAGCATCGGCAGCACGCAGAGCCTCGCGGCCGAGCTCTTCAAGGCGCGCGCCGCGATCGACTCGGTGTCGGTGCCGTACAAGGCGACCGCCGCGGTGATCAGCGCGCTGCGCGGGAACGACGTGCAGCTCGCGGTCGAGTTCGTCGGCCCGGTGATGTCCCAGATCCGCAACCGCGCGGTCAAGCCGCTCGCGGTGATGACCGATCGCCGCTTCGCCGGCCTGCCCGATGTCCCGTCGCTCGCGGAGAGCGGCCTGCGTGGCTTCCAGGCCTCGTCGTGGAACGGCGTGTCGGTGCGCGCCAAGACGCCGGCCGCGATCGTCGAGCGCCTGAACCGGGAGATCGTCGCCGCGGTGAATGCGCCGGAGGTGAAGCAGCGGCTGCAGGAAATCGGCGTGGAGGCGCGCTCGAGCACGCCGGAGCAGATGCGCGAGCTGATGGCCTCGGAGATCGTCAAGTGGCGCAAGGTCATCGAGGACGCGAAGATCCCGCGCCAGTAGCGGGCTGTCGCGAATGGCGAAACACATGAGAGAAGAGGAACCGGATGCCTGCGACTACTCAACTGCCGCTGAAGATCGCGATCGCCACCTACGGGCACACTGCCGCCCTCAAGAACGGGCGCGTCCCGATCGACCGCGTGAAGGCCGACTTCGTCGAGGTGAGCCCGATCATCGCGGCCTTCCGCCGCATGGTGCGCGACGTCGAATACGACGTGTGCGAGATGGCGCCCGCCACCTACATGATCGCGCGATCGTTCGGCGCGCCGTTCAAGGCGCTCCCCGTCTTCATCATGCGGCGCTTCCACCACGGCGGCTTCGTGTGCCGCGAGGATGCCGGCATCCGCCGCCCCAAGGACCTCGAAGGGAAGAAGGCGGGCGTGCGCGCCTACTCGGTGTCGACCGGCATCTGGACGCGCGGTATCCTGCAGAACGACTTCGGCGTCGACGTCGCGAAGGTGACCTGGGTAGTCGACGACGAGGAGCACGTCAGGGAGCTCAAGCTGCCGCCGAACGTTGTGCATGCGCCCGCAGGCAAGTCGCTCGTCTCGATGATGGGCGCCGGCGAGCTCCAGGCCGCGCATACCGGACCCGCCGGCATCGGGCGTGCCGGTGCGCCGACCGGCAACTGGGAAGCGGGTGCCGCGGCGAAGCCGCAGAGCTATCCGGAGCTGTTCCCGGACGCGCCGCGCCTCGAGGCGGACTGGTATCGCAAGACCGGCATCTATCCGACCCACGGCCTCATCGTCGTGAAGGACCGGGTGCTCGCGGATCACCCGTGCGTCGCGCGCGCGCTGTTCGATGCGTTCAGGCAGGCCAAGGAGATCTACGTCGAGCGGCTGAAGGCCGGGAAAGCCGAGAACGACATGGACCGCAACTACCGCGAGCTCTCCGCCATCGTCGGGGACCCGCTGCCTTACGGCGTGAAGGAGAACCTGCCCGCGATCGAGGCGCTGATCAAGTACTGCTACCAGCAGGGCCTGCTGTCCAAGCATCACGCCGTCGGCGAGATGTTCGTCGATCCGATGGCCTGAAATCCCCGCCCCTCGACCAACGAGACCATCGCCATGCCCACCAAGATCCTGGACATCCATCCGCACGTCATCACCACCGATACTCAGCGCTATCCGCGCGACCCACTCGGCGGGACGCAGTCGGGCTGGTCGCGCGACCGTCCCACGACCTGGGAGCAGCTCATCCAGGCGATGGACGAGGCGGGTGTCGCCAAGGCCGCGATCGTGCAGGCCTCCACCTGCTACGGCTTCGACAACTCCTATGTCGCCGACGCCGTGGCCGCGCATCCGGAGCGGTTCACCGGCGTCTTCTCGGTCGACGTGCTCGCGCCCGATGCGCCGGAGAAGATCCGTCACTGGGTCGGGAAGAAGCTGACCGGCCTGCGGCTCTTCACCACCGGCAGCACGATGCCCGGTCAGGCCGCGTGGCTCGCCGATCCCAAGACCTTCCAGGCCTGGGAGGCGTGCGCGGAGCTCGGCCTCCCGGTGTGCCTGCAGATGCGGCAGGAGGGGATCCCGCAGCTGGACGTGCTGCTCGAGCGCTTTCCGAAGGTGCGCATGGTCATCGATCACCTGATGCGCGCGCCGACCGAGTCGGGGCCGCCGTACGCGGAGGCGAGTCCCTTCTTCACCCTGGCGAAGCACCCGAATGTCCATCTCAAGCTCACCATCAACAGCGTGCGCGAAGCTTACAAGGGCAAGGCGACGCCGGAGACCTTCTTTGGCCGCGTGGTGAAGGAATTCGGCGCACAGCGGATCGCCTGGGGCTCGAACTTCCCGGCGTCCGAAGGTTCGCTGAAGACGATCGTCGACGAGAGCAAGGCGGCGCTCTCGTTCCTGCCGGCGGAGGACCAGGACCGGATCTTCTGGCGGACCGCGCAGGCGCTCTATCCGGCGCTTGCGGACAAACCAAGGGGGGCTGGGCGATGACCACCAAAGAGGCGCTGCGCCTGAAGGCGATGATCGGGGACTATCCGATCACTGCGCCGCTCAAGAAGGGCGAGGTTTGCTCGGATCTCGTGAGCTTCGACTTCGCGGAGGTGAAGGTCGCGCACGACGCCTTCAAGCGTACCGTCCGCGAGCTGGAGTTCGACGTATCGGAGCTCGCGATCGTCACCTACCTAATGGCGAAGGCGCGCGGCAAGCCGCTCGTGCTGCTACGGGCGGCGATCGTGGGCAGGTTCCAGCATCCGTTCATCGTGTACAACGCCGAGCGCGGACACCTCGCGCCGGGCGACCTCGCCGGGAAGCGGGTCGGCGTGCGCTCGTACTCGGTCACGACGGTGACGTGGATCCGCGGCATCCTCCAGAACGACTACGGCGTCGACCTCGACCGGGTGAAGTGGGTGACCTTCGAGGAAGGTCACGTCGCCGAATACCGCGATCCGCCCACTGCCGTGCGGGCGCCCGCGGGCCAGGACATCACCCAGATGCTCCTCGACGGCGAGCTCGACGCAGCGGTCCTCGGCGCGACCAAGGATGCCCGGCTGAAGCCGCTCATTCCCGATCCGGATGCGGCTGCGCGCGACTGGCATCGCCGCAACGGCGCTGTCCAGCTCAATCACGTGGTCGTCGTCAAGGAATCGCTGTCGCGCTCGAACCCCCGTGCCGTCGCCGAGATCTACCGGCTGCTCGCGGAGAGCAAGGGGGCGGCTGGGCTGCCGAAGCCGGGAGACCTTGATCCGCAGCCGTTCGGCGTCACGGCGAACCGACGCAACCTCGAGGTGGCGATCGAGTACTGCCACCAGCAGCGGCTCATCCCCTGGAAGCTCGGCGTGGACGATCTGTTCGACGACGTGACCCGCAATCTCGGCTGATTCGCGGGAGGAGTCTTCGTGCCGCCCGACATCGTCGAGCGCATGAACAAGTCGATGCCGGCGCGCTGATGCGGCGCGAGGCGCCCACGCTCGATGCCGAGTCCGTGGGGTGTCTTCCGCGGGAGTCGCCCTCATGAAAGGTCCGCTTCGAGGGTTTGAAGCAACGTTCGAACGGCTGGTAGTGGCCGAACTGCGACCTTCTTACAGCGCGTAATAGATGACGAGGGCGACCGACGCGCCCGCCGCGATGATGTTGACCGCGTAGAAAAGCGCAACCCAGTACCAGGGTAAGCGGCGGTGCTCCAACAAGCGAGTCATTGCCCCAGTCTCGCTCGATTTGCTAATCGCCGGAATCCGCCGCTCGGCCTACGTCGCGCGACGTACCTCATAGACGTATCGAATCACGCCCGGATCCCCTGCTAAGAAGTAGACATTCGCGGATTTCGCTGGACGGCCAACTGGACGGTTGTTGTGCGTGCCAAAATGCGGCCGCTCGACGGCGCTTTCGGGACCCATAGGACAGGTAACATGGCATGCGGGAGGCCCGCCGTGAATTCCATACGCTGGGGATTGATTGCGCTGGCTGCGTTTCCGGGGGTAACTGTTCCGGCCTACCCGGAACGTCCCATCACGATGATCGTCGCCTTCGTGCCCGCTGGCGGTACCGATGTCGTGGCGCGCATGCTGGCACCCTACCTTGAGAAGCAGCTCGGCCCGACCGCTCGCATCGTAGTTGTTAACCGAGGCGGCGCTGGCGGCGAGATCGGCTTCACCGCGATCGCCAACGCCCCCGCGGACGGTTACACCATCGGCTTTATCAACTCGCCTGCAGTCCAGGCGATCCCTATCGAGCGGCCAGTTGCGCGTTACTCAATGCAGAGCTTCGACTACATCGGCAACGTCGTGGACGATCCGGGGAGCATTGCGGTGCACGCAGATGCGCCGTTCAAGGATCTGAAGGAGCTGCTCGCCTGGGCGAAAGCAAACCCGGGCGCGGCGACGACCGGTACGCCAGGCATCGCCACCACGGGCCACATTGTCATAACGCTCATTCACAAGGTTACCGGCATTAGCCTTACGCACGTCCCCTTCAAGGGCACCGGCGACGTGAAGGCGGCAATGGCCGGCCGGCAAATCGCCGTTGCGGCGATCTCGGTCGGCGAAGCGATGCAAGCGATTAAGGGTGGCACGCCGCTTCGCATCCTCGCGCAGATGGGATCAACGCGCTCGACGCTCGCGCCAGAGGTGCCAACTGCGAAGGAGCAGGGCGTCAACGTCGAGTTGGGCTCGTTGCGCGGCATCGCTGCACCGAAGGGCCTACCGGCCGACGTTCGCGAAGTCTTGGTGAAGGCGCTCGAGCGCGCCGTCACCGACCCTGAATTTCGCGCCAAATCGGTGCAGTATTACGCGCCGCTGCGCTATCTTCCACCGATGCGGTTCGACGTGGAGTTGCGCGAAGTTGAGGTGCAAATGCGGATGATCTGGAAGGAATCGCCTTGGACGGATAAGTGAGGCGGGCATCGAGTCATCGAATATTCGCTGTTGGGCCGATCAGCGAAGTTCGCGCGTGTCCGGTTTTCTAACGAATCAGAGGCAGCAAAGGGTCCCGTTGCGGCCTGTCGCGCAGAGAAAGCGGTCGGTGCTGCACGAGCCAATTCTTCGCCAATAACGCTGTCGCGGTGAGCGTGGTCGTGAGGCTGCGGCCGATGGCGTACAGCCGCTCGCCCTCGCCGAGTGCTCACCGGCGAACGCGAATGATCGTCTTCCCCGGGCGTCGCTCCGTCGGGTTGAAGGCGGTGACGGCATCGTCGAGGGTCGAGACGGCGCCGATGTTCGTCCGCAGTCGTCCGTCCCGCACCCGCTGGACGATCTCGCTCAGTTGGGCACGATCGGGCTCGACAACGAAGTCGACCGCCAGACCGTCGGCGGGCCGTGCCTCGCTTGGCCCGACGATGGACACCAGCGTTCCTCCGGCTCGAACCAGGCGCGCGGACCGCTTCCCGATGTCGCCGCCGATGAGATCGAACACCAGATCGACGCCGCCGACGTCTTCCA
>Ga0126369_10004213_pt1 | contig 10522 bp, 5 predicted proteins | sample PanSoiMetaPlot_1_FD_109646 | JGI IMG/M metagenome (GOLD analysis project Ga0126369, IMG submission 109646) | Tropical forest soil microbial communities from Panama - MetaG Plot_1 | ecosystem: Environmental > Terrestrial > Soil > Tropical forest > Bulk soil | place: Panama | collected 2016-02-17
AGGCTGGCGCGGCCGGCGTAATCCGCGAGCCCGGCGTCGTCGGTGGTGATCATCCCGCCCTCGCCGATGGGCAGGTTCTTCGTCGCGTAGAAGCTGAAGCACGTCGCGCCGGAGATCGCTCCGACGTCGCGGTCACCGACGCGGGTGCCCAGCCCGTGGGCGGCGTCCTCGACCACGCGCTCGAGCGGCAGCCCGGCCGCCAGCGCCAGCTCCGCCACGGGCGCCGGATCGCCTCCGAAGTGGAGTGGGACGATCGCGTCCACCGGGCCAGCCGCCGCCAGCAGGTCCGGGGTGGTCATGTGGGTCCGCGCGTCGACGTCCACCAGAACCGGCCGCAGGCCGGCGTGGACGATCGCGTTCACCGCTCCGCAGAACGTCATGGTCGGCGTCGCGACGCGCGCGCCCGGACGCAGCCGGAGGGCTCGGAGCGCGATCTCGATCGCCGCGGTGCACGATGACACCGCCACCGCGTGCCGGGCTCCTACGGCGGCGGCGAAGTCCTCCTGGAATCGCTGCACCTCGGGCCCGGTGGTCAGCCAGCCCGACTCCAGGACCCGTGCGGCGGCCGCCCGCGCCTCCTCGCAGACGTCGGGCCGGGCGAACGGGATCCGCTCGACCTGCGCCGGGGATCTCATCGCGTCCCTCCTTCGCCGTCGGCGTCAGGCTCCACGGACGGCCGGCGCGCGTCCTGGACGGTCACGACGCCGAGCAGCGGCCTGCCGTTGAGGGTCACGAGATCGGCAATGCCCTGCAGGTCCTCGAGCTTCACGGACCGACCGGCGACCAGGACCAGGCCGCGAGCGTCGTCGCCGCTCGTGCCGCGGCTGCCGGACGGCGTCGGCACGCGCGCCGCGTGACCGTCTCGCTGCGCCGCGTCGACGTGACTTCCGAGCTCGCCGGCGAACGCCTGCAGCTGGCCCCGCTGCGCCGCCCCGACCACCTCGACGGAGCTCACGCCGGCCGACTGCATCGCGACGGCCAGACGGTTCCAGACGCGGCCGAGCGCGGTGTGCCGGCTCCTGCCGCTGGCCGGCACCTCGCCCAGCAGCGGGGCGCCCACGGCCCTGGCGACGGCCCTGCCGCCGACGACGGTCGGCCGCAGCGTCTCGATCGCCGCGGCGGCCACGATTCCGACGACCAGCCCGAGCAGGCCGCCGAGCGCCGCCAGGAGCGGCGCCTGCGACGGCTGCGGCCGGCTCGGCGGCGCCGCCGACTCGATGACCGTCGCGTAGGGCCCCTGCTGGCCCTCCAGCACGAGTGTCTCCTGGATCAGGCCGGCGCGCTCGCTGGTCAGCTGCGACAGCACCGCGGCCAGGGCCGGAACGTCGATCGGGGACGCGGCCGCCAGCTGCGCGTCCACGTGCGCGATCTGCGCGTCGATCTGGCCGATCTCGGCCTGGACGTTTGCCAGCTGCTCCGCGGGCGACTGCGCCGCCCCGCGCGCCATGTCACGCCGCGTGGCCACGAGGTCCTGGGCAAGCGCGTTCGCCAGCCGCGCGGCGACGTACGGGTCGGGGTCCGTGACGGTCAGCTCCGTGACGCCCGAGGTGCCCAGGGCCTGCAGCGCGACGTGCTGCTGGGCGACCACGTTCGCGTCGCGGCTGGCGCCGATCGCCGTCACGGCGCGCGCGACGTGCGAGGGGCTGGTGACGACTGCTCGGGCGCTGTCGGCGAGGGCCTGCGACTCGGCCGCGTCCTGTGGGTCCGTGGACGACAGGCTCACCCGCGCCGACGCGGCGTACAGCCGGGGCCCGCTGAGCCCAAGGACGACACCGGTGGCGATGCCGATCACGACGAGGATGGCGATGAGGCGCCAGTGCTGGACCAGGATCCGTCGAACCGCCTCTCCGACCTCCATCTGACCGACCTCCTCTGACCCAGGCTCCCGAGTGCCCAGGGTCCCGCCGCCGAACTGCACGCGTGCATGCCTCATCCCTGAGGCTCTCCACCCGACGCTAGGTGCGCTCCATGCAGACCGGCAATCGTGGGAATCCCCGGATCGCTGGCACTGGTCGGGGCCGGCCCGGACTCAATCCGGGACATTTGCCCCAGTCGCTCTGGGCGAATGTCCCGGTCAGCGGCGGCTGCCCGGGCCGGCCGATGGATTCAGGTGGATCGCGTGGGAGGCGGCCGTTCAGGCGGTGTGCGGCCTGGGACTTTGCACCCAAGACTTAGCCAGCCCATAATGTTCAACTCGCTTGAACAGGCCCGAAGCGCGGGCCAGAGGTGTGCAGCATGATTGCTGAACAGTGGAACGCCGGAGGGGGAAGCCCGGCGTCCAACACTATGATCGGCCGCGAAGCCGAGGTCGCGACCATCGACGCATGGCTTCGAGAGCCCTCGGACACGGTTCCGGTCATGCTGATCGAGGGCGACGCCGGAATCGGCAAGAGCGTCCTCTGGACGTGCTCCATCGGACGAGCGCGTGATCACGGATACCGGGTCCTGGCGGCGTCTCCGAGCGAGGTCGAGAGCGGGCTGAGCTTCTCGTCACTCGGAGACCTGATCGCCGAGGTCGAGGAACGGACAACCGATGCGCTGCCGCCGCCACAGAGACGCGCGATCATGGCCGCGCTCCTCCAGGCCGACGCCGGCGGCGACATCGAGCTCAGGGGAGTCGGTCAGGGACTGCTCTCGATGCTGCGCACCATGTCGCGCATGGAGCCGGTGCTCCTCGCCGTCGACGGCGGCCAGTGGATGGACGAGGCGAGCGCCCAGGCGCTCACGTTCGCGGTCCGCCGGCTCGACCGGGAACCAGCACTCCTGCTGGCCACGCTGCGCCGGGGGAGCTCGGCGTTCAACCGCCTGGCCAGTTCGCTGGGCGACCGGCGGCAGGTGCTCGGACTGCCTCCCCTCTCGGCCGAGGCGATCTCGGGGCTGCTCTCCGCGCGACTCGACGGCCAGTTCCCGTGGCCCCTGACGGCAGAGGTGCATCGCCTCGCGGGCGGCAACCCGGCCCTGGCCCTCGAGGTGGCGCAGGCGCTGGCGGGCGTGGAACGAGACCCCGGCCAACCGCGGCGGCTCCCGACCGACCTGCGGCTGCGAGCGCGAGCCAGGATCGCAGGGCTGATGCCGGCCGCCAGGACCGTCCTGCTCATCCTGGCGGCCACGGCGCGGCCGACCGTCGACCTCCTCAAGAAGGTGCTGGGCGATGAGGCATCATCGGCTCTCGCCCAGGCTGGGGACGCGGGCCTGCTCCACGTCGCGGGGAGCGAGGTCCGCCCGCTGGATTTCCTCGTCCTCTCGGCCGTGTACTGGGACGCCGACGACGATGCCCGGCGCCAGACGCACCTGCGCCTCGCCGCCGCGACCTCGGATCCGCTGGAGCGGCTCCGCCACCTCGGGCTGTCGCGCTGCGATCCCGACGCGCAGCTCGCGTCGCAGCTGGAGCGCTCCGCGAGCCAGGCCGAGGAGCGCGGGCACACCGCGGTGGCCCTGGACCTGGCCGCGCTCGCGCTGGGCCTGACTCCCGAAAGGAAAGACGACGACCGCGCTCGCCGCCGCCTGCTGACGGCCGAGCTCAGAGCGGCGACGGGCGACGCCGGAGCGGTGACGGATCTGCTCGAGGCGGCGCGCTCTCCGTCGGTTCCCGACGCGCAGCGCTCCCGCCTGCTCCGGCTGGTGGCGCGATCCCGGCTGCTCGACTCGGGAACTCGAGCGGCGGCCGACGTCGATGACGGTCTCGGGCTCACGCGCCTGCTCGCTGGCGACGTCACCTCGTTCGAGGCGCTGCGTTCGACGCGGGCCGACCTCGAGGCGGCGGACAGTTGGCCGGGACGGGCTGCGCGGCACGCCCAGTTCGCGCTGTGGGGTGACGACCTCCTCGGGTCGCGCGAGCAACTCCGCGAGATCGAGCGGGAGGCGAGGCGGGCTGGCAACGCCACGGTGCTGCCGCTCCTGCTCGCTCGGCTGGCGGAGGTGGAGTGCTGGCTCGGGAGATGGCTGGAGGCGTGCATCCTCGCTCATCGCGGCCGCCGGCTGGCGCGGGCCACGGGCCAGCGTGCCCTGCGCACCTACCACCGATATGTGGCCGCCCTGGCCGAGGTCCATCGGGGCGACGCCGACGTGGCACGGCACGACGCGCTTCGCGGTGAGGAGCTTGCGGTCAGCGCCGGCTTCAGGCCGCTGGCGGCGCTGAATCGCTCGGTGCTCGGTCACCTGGAACTGGCCCTCGGCAACTCCGCAGCCGCGCTGGTCCACTTCCAGCCCCTCGCCGGCGAAGGTTGGGGGCTCGGCGCGGAGCCCGGCCTCGCCCGCTTCCTTCCCGATGCGATCGAGGCTCTCGTCGCACAGAGGGAGATCGCCGAGGCGGCGAGGTTGATCGGGGACCTGGAGGCGCTCGGAAGGCAGGTCGGCGCGGGTTGGCCGCTGGCCGCGGCCGCCCGCTGCCGTGCTTCTCTGGATTCTGCCGAGGGCCGTCACGCCGAGGCGCAGAAGTGGTGCTGGCGCGCGATCGAGGAGGACCGGCGGCTGGATCGCGGTCTGGAGCTGGGGCGCGACCTGCTCGTCCAGGGAATGGTGCTCCGCCGTCACGGCAATCGCAGCGGCGCCAGGGCGGCGCTGGAGCACGCCGAGTCGGTGTTCACGCACCTCGGTTCCGCGCCCTGGCGGGAGCGCGCCGGCATCGAGCTCAGCCGGGCCGGCGGCCCGCGCGCCGGCGCCGACCACCTGGACCCCCGCGAGCGACAGGTGGCCGAGCTGGTCGCGCAGGGCAGGAGCGTCCCCGAAGTCGCGCGCCGGCTCGGGCTCGACGCGAGCGACGTCGAGGGCCACCTCCGGTCGGCCTACCGGAAGCTCGGTGTGCGATCCCGCTCACGCCTGGCACATCGCATGGCTCTCCCGCTGCCGTGATGCCAGCTCGGCACCGCCCGGTGCTCGCCCTGGTGGCCGCGCTGCTCGCCTCCGTCTGCTCGACCCAGCCCGCACCCCCACCGGCGAGGGATCACGTCGCGACCGCGGCCCCCGTCCGGGGCGTCTACGGTCACGACTCCTCGTACGACCCCGCCCGGCCGGACACGACCGGTTTCGCCGTGATGCGCCAGACGGGGTTCGGCATCGTCCAGACGGACGCCTTCAGGGACGGGCTGGACGCACTCCGCGCCGCGGGCCTGAAGGGCATGGTGTGGCTGGGCGCGTACGACTCCCGCGCCTGCCGGTTCGAGCACGACGACGCGTGGGTGACGCAGCATGTCTCGGCGATCGCCGGCCACCCCGCGATCTACGCCTACTACATCGCTGACGAGCCGCACGTGGGTCGCTGCCCGCGCTCCCCCGACCAGCTCAGGGCGCGCACGAACCTGGTGCACCGCGTCGACCGGGGCTCGAGAACGTTCACGGTGATAGCGGACTGGGATCCCGACTTGAAAGCGGTGCCGTACTCGCTGTGGGCCGGCAGCGGCGCGGTCGACATCTGGGGTTTCGACGTCTACCCGTGCAAACGCCAGCCCCATCACTGCGACTTCCAGAACATCGACCAGAGCCGCTCCGCCATCGAGCGCCTGGGCTTCTCGCCGTACATCGCCCTGCTGCAGGACTTCCAGGACTGCTACTACGGACTGCCGACCACTGACGAGCTGCGCGCGCAGTTCACGCACTGGCAGGGATCGACGATGGCCGGGTACCTGCTCTTCTCCTGGAACTACACGAGCGCGGTTCCCGGCTGCGCGCAGTACGCGGTGCAGCTCGAGCAGGTTCCCGGAAACGTCCAGGAGCTGGCCTGCGAGAACACGCTCCCGATCGGACCGAGGGGCGCCCCCGACAGCTGTCCGCCGGCGCAGCGTGCCGGCAGGCCGTAGGGCCCACGCCGGGCGGATCAGACCGTCGATTCCACCGAGCGAGCCATCCGGAGCGGCCAGCCTCCACCGGTGGCGTCGGCCGCCAGCCGGCGGGCGAGGTGGCCGCGTCGCGTGACGGCGAGCTTCCGGTACACGCTGGTCAGGTTGAACTCGACCGTGCGAGCGCTCAGGAAGAGACGCTGGGCGACCTCGACGTTGGAGAGCCCCTGGGCGGCCAGCTCGGCGATCCGGGCCTCGGTTGCCGTCAGCGCCGCAGAGGGCGACGGCTCGCCCGACCGGCCCAGCTCGCGCCTGACCTCCTCGGTCCACTGATAGGCGCCGATCGAACGAAAGGCGTCCAGGGCTCGTCCCAGCGACCCGCGCGCCGCGGCGCGTCGCTTGAGCCGTCGCTCCACCGTGCCGAGCAGGAGCAGCGTGCGACCACGGTCGTAGGGCGGCAGCGGCTCGGTCATCCCCACGACCTCGCTGAGCCGGTCGAGTGCGCCGTCCAGGTCGCCGTACGCAACCTGGAGCGCGGCCGCCGGCCTGGCGGCCAGCGGCCCGACCCAGGGCCGCGCCAGCCGCCGTCCGGTTCGCTGCCACCCGGCGAGCAGGGATGCCGCGTCGTTCAGCCGGTCCACGGCGATGAGCGCGTCGACGTGCTCCGGGAGGAAGCGCGCGAACCACGGGTCGCGGACCCCCATTCGCCGCCAGCGCGCCAGGACGGCGTCGAAGTGGTCCGCGGCGGCCGTGTCGTCCCCGGTCGCAAGCTCGACCCTGGCAGCGGCCTCGCAGCCGGTCAGCTCGGCGATCACGTCGCCCGTTCGGATCGCCAGAGCGACGGACTTCGCGGCCCAGGCTCGCGCGGAGGATGGGTTCCCCAATCGCAGGCTGGTGAGCGCGCCGGTGGCCAGCAGCGACGCTTGGTGGGCTCGCTGACCGGCAGCCCGGGCGGCGCGCAGCCCGGCCTGCACGTGCCGCATCGCGCCTACCAGGCTGCCGGCCCAGCACTCGAGCTCCGCGATTCCCAGGTGCAGCACGGGCATCGCCGCCTGCCAGCCGCAGGCCCGGCACCGGCGGGCGAGGTCCGTGAGAATGGCCCGCGCCGCGTCGACCTCGCCGCGGCGCAGCAGGGTCTGCGCTGCGGCCAGCTCGGGCCGCACCGAAGCCCACGCGTCGGGCTCCGGCGAGGCCTCCGGCGGGAGCGGTCGATCGCTTCCGGACATCTCGGCGACCGACGCCAGCAGCGCCGTGGCCTCGAACTCGACCCGGGCTTCTGGCGGCGCTGCCAGGGCGAGCGCCCGCCGGCCCCGGCGGCGCGCTTCGGACAGCTGTCCGGCCGCCTGTGCGATCCACGCCAGCTCGAGCTCCACCCGGGCGGCGATGGGCGGCTCGCGCGGCGGTTCGCGCAGAGCGCGCATGAGCAGGTCGCGTCCCGACTGCAGCGTCTGGTCACTGGCGGCCAGTCTGCCGAGGAAGTAGAGTGCTTCGGTCCGCGCCGGGCGGTGCTCGGGGCTGTCGAGCAGCGGTCTCAGCAGGTCCCGGGCACGTGGCAGGTCGCCGGCCGACCACCAACCGCCCGCGGCCTGGAGGCACCGGCGGTCGAGGTCGCCGCCGTCCCCCTCCGGCGTGTGCTCCGCTGCGAGCTCGGCCAGAGCGGCCGCCACATCGAAACGGCCGCGGTCCTGCGCCCTCCGGCTCGCGCGCTCCAGGCGCGAGGCCAGCCGGCGATCGGCGCCCGGGCGGCTCAGCGACTCGTGCCATGTCCGCTCGTCCGGATCCGAGACGGAACCCGCTATCGCGGCGTGGACCAGCATGCGCTGGGCTGGCGAGGCGCGTGCGTACGCCGCGGTGCCCAGGACTGGCTCGCGACAGGCGATCTCCTCCCCGGCCAGCTGGAGCGTCCCGGCGCGGATCGCCTGGTCGATCCCGTCCGGGCTCATGCCGGCGCGTGACATTGCTGCCCGCACGACGCTCGGCGTGGGTTCGGCGAGCGCGCTCACGACCAGCAGCGCGGATCGCGCGGGCGGCAGCAGGCCGGAGAGGCGAGGGGCCAGGCACGCCGCGAGCGCATCCGGCACCGGTACGAGATGGGCCGGCAGCCGCCGGCCCCTGCGACGGGCGACGTCCGTGGCGAGCTCCAGGGCCCAGCGCGGGTTGCCTCCGGCCGCGCGGTGCACCCGTGCCAGAACCGGCAGCGGCAGCGCCGTGCCCTGGCGCTGCAAGATCAGCTCCCCGAGCTGCCCGACCGTCAGGGGACCGAGCGGCACGACGAGCACCTGATGTGGCTGCAGGGCGTCGTGCACGACGGGCTCGCGCCGTCCGGTCCTGAGCGTGCCCAGCAGGCCGATGGGCGCGCTCGACAGGCGGCGCAGGACGAAGCCCAGGACGCGGGCGGACGCGGAGTCGACCCACTGCAGGTTGTCGATCGCGAGCAGCACTGGCGCCGTCCCCGCCAGGTGACGCAGCAGGTGGAGCGCTGCGAGCGATCCCGCGCGCATGCCCACGTCGTCGTCCCCCGGTTCGCGCCTGAGCAGGACGCCCTCGAGCGCGTGCCGCTGCGGGTCGGGCAGGACGGACAGCAGGTGGCCGGCCGGGCCGTCCAGCAGGTCGCTGAGGGCGGCGAAGGCCATGTTCAACTCGGACCGAGAGGGCCGGGCGGCGAGCACATGGAGCCCGTGCTCGGCGGAGACGCGCACCGACTCCTCCCAGAGCGCGGTCTTACCCATGCCCTCGGGCGCATCGATGACGATGGCGCTGGCACCGGTCCGGAGCACTGATCCGAACTCGACCAGGCTTTTGAGCTCTTCGCGTCTGCCGATCAGGCGGATTTCCCGAGCCACGACGGTTACGACCTGCGTGCGGGATTTTTGACGTTACGCTCGGGCGCGCGGGGCTGTCGAGAAACGAGATCGCGCCAAGCGGCGTTGCGGTCCGGACCGGCGGGCCAGCGCTGTTTCTCTTCGCCGCCAGCCAGGTTCGGCGTCAGTGCGGGTCATGACAGATCCGCGACCGGTTGACGCAGCGAGAGGTGCTTGGTTGTGTCACGTATGACGAGGGCCAGGGCACCGAGTACCTCGGCCCGGTCGCCCAGGTGGCCCAGGACGACCTCTGTCGACGGGGTCGTCAGATGCCTGGCGGCCCCGTCGACTGCCTCCCTGATCGGTCGGGCCACCAGCTCACCGCCCATGGCCAGCGTGCCCCCGATGACCAGCCGCTGCGGGTTCAGCAGAATGCAGACGTTCGCGGCCGCGATGCCGATCTCGCGTGCGATGTCGACGAGGGCGCGCTCGCAGCTCAGGTCACCGTCCGCGGCGAGGGCGACGAGGCCCGCGAGGGTCAGGTGGTCGCCATGGCTGCGTCGAACCAGTTCGGTCACCGCACCGGCGCCGGCGACCGTCTCCAGGCAACCTCGGCGGCCGCAGTAACACACCAGGCCAGCCTCGTTGACGACCGTGTGCCCTAGTTCGCCCGCGATGCCCTGGGCTCCCCGGAACAGCCGGCCGTCGACCACCAGGCCGCAGCCGATCCCGGCGGACGCTTTGATGTAGGCGACGTTGGCGCAGCCCTGAGCGGCACCCCAGGCCGTCTCGGCCAGCGCCCCCAGGTTGGCATCGTTGTCGAGCTCCACGGGCAGGTCGAGACGTGCGCTCATCTCCTCTGCCGCGCGGACCAGACGCCAACCGGGCAGAACGGCGGTCGAGGCAACACCCCCGCGCGCCTGGTCGATCGGGCCGGGCAGGCCCATCCCGGCGCCGATCACCCGGGAGCGCTCGACCTCTGCCTCATCCAGCACCGCCTGCACGAGCAGGGCCGCCGCGTCCAGCGAGCTCTCCGGGTCGCCGGCAACGTCCAGTTCGGCGTACCGCTCGCTGAGGATCGTGTGTGCGAGGTTGGCCACCGCGACCCGAACGTGGCTGTGGCCGAAGTCGATGCCGAGCGCCGCACCGACTGAGTCATCGAGGGCGAGCATGGTGGGAGGCCGGCCTCCCTGGGCGCTGACGCTGGCGCGTCCAGGCTCCGCCTCCACGATCACGCTCATGGAGCGCAGCTCGGAGACCAGCGTCGAGATGGTAGTACGAGAGAGGCCGGTCTTCCGTGCGATGTCGGCCTGGCTCAGCGAGCCGTTCTCTCGAAGCAGGTCCAGCACCAGCCGGCGGTGGCGCACGCGGATCGACCTGGTCGTGAGCGACGCCGAACTCGACCCATCGGTCATTCCATATCCCCAGGGCGTGCCGGCTCAGCCCGAGAGCTGTGCCGCTCTCCGTCGGCAGCCCATCCGGTTTCTTCCCTCAGAGCACCGCCCTGTCAGTCTCGGCGTCGAACAGGTGCAGCGAGCGGAGGTCGAGGCCGAGCCTCACCCTGTCGCCCGGTGTCACCTTCATGCGGGGATCGACACGAGCCGTGACGGTATCGCCGCCGACCTGACCGTAGAGGAACTGATCGGAGCCGAGCCGCTCGACCACGTCGACGCTCATGTCCACGGCCGAGCCGTTCAGGTCCCGGTCGGTCAGGGCCTCCGGCCGAAAGCCGAGCGTGCCTTTCCTCGACTCGACCGGCTGGGGCAGCGCGACTTCGAACCCCGATGCCTTCGCGGTGCCGTTCTGGACGGTGACCGGCACGAAGTTCATTGTCGGGCTGCCGATGAACCCCGCAACGAAGAGGTTTGCGGGATGGTCGTAGATCTCATCCGGCGTGCCCACCTGCTGCAGCACGCCATCGTACATGATCGCGATCCGGTCGCCCAT
>Ga0126369_10004214_pt1 | contig 10521 bp, 9 predicted proteins | sample PanSoiMetaPlot_1_FD_109646 | JGI IMG/M metagenome (GOLD analysis project Ga0126369, IMG submission 109646) | Tropical forest soil microbial communities from Panama - MetaG Plot_1 | ecosystem: Environmental > Terrestrial > Soil > Tropical forest > Bulk soil | place: Panama | collected 2016-02-17
CCGCTGCTCCTCCCTCAATTACGCCATGAATCCCAGATTGGACGTCGCAAAGCGCCCAAGGTTTGGAACCACGGCTGGTATGTCGGCATCCGCCACGCCGAACCACTTTGCAAGGGTGGCCACGTATTGATCCACCGCGGTCGTCGGTATCCATCTGCCCGCGGTGTCAGTGTCGTCCGATCCCCCGAGCGCTTGATTGGGGAACGTGCCGTAGGTTGTACCACCCTTTACCGTGCCACCCAAGATCAGATGGTTATTCCCCCAGGCGTGATCCGACCCGCCGTCGTTCACTTGTAGCGTGCGGCTGAAGTCGGATAGGGTGAAGAGCGCGACCTGATCCAGCGCTCCGAGCGCGGTCATCGCGTTGTAGAACGCCAGCAGCGCCGGCCCTAGCTCGCTGAAGCGGCTTCCCTGGTCCTGGATCTGATTCTGGTGGGTATCGTACCCGCCCTGCGACGCGAAGAAAATCTGACGCTGCAAACCGAGCTGGTTGCGGCCCTCGATTAACTTCGCTATCGCCAGCAGCTGGCGCGAAAGTCCGGTGTTTAATCCGTTAAACGCGGCCGCGGCTGCCGAGCTCGCGTTGTTGATGATCGTGTTGAGCGCGGTACTCGCATTGACTGCGCGCGAGATGACGTCGCCCGCGGCACGGACCTGTATCTTGTCGCGATCGAGTCCGAACAATTGTTGCATCGCATTCGTACGGGCGGTCGACTGGGCGCTGTTGTTGAAGCCCTGCAGCCCGAAATTACCGCTGGTGGGGACGGAGAACGGCACCGCGGATTGCCCCACGAGAAAGACGTCGTTTCCTGTCACCGAGATGTTCATCGGGACGCCGGACGCGCCGTTCATCCCGGCGACCCGATCCGCGACACGGCCGCCCCAGCCGATGGTGCTCGTGGTGTTCGAGACCGCGGTTTGCCACTCCTCTTGCTGATCATCGTGCGAGAACAAATTCTGCGGGCGCACCGAGCCGCTCGCGCGATATTGCGCGCGGGTGACCGGCTGAATCAGTGGTCCGACGTTGAGCAGTAAAGCTAGATCGCCTTTGGTCCAAATCTGCTGCAACGGCGCGAGGTTCGCGTGGAGGCCGAAGCGTGTACCGCTCGCCTGAGTGAGCGGCACGAGGCTTGATTGCGCCAACGCAATTCCGCCCGTACCAGTACCCCGCGCCGTAGCGTAGACATTGTATTCCGCGGTTTGCACTGGTACGACCATGTTGTTGCCGTCGTTGCCGCCGTAAAGGAACACGCATACGAGCGCTTTGTAATCGGTTGCGGCCTGCGCGTAGGCGTTCATCAGCGACAAGCGAGGCACCGTGTTGGCGGCGGTGATTGCAGCGAGCCCCTTGAGGAAGTTTCTGCGGAGAATTTGCATGGCTATTGCTCCACTTGGTATTGCGCTGCCGTAGCGATGAGGTATACGGCCTGCTGCGCTCTACTTGTGTTCGTCGTCGCTGCTTGCGTCGCAGTTTGGATCACCTGTTGCGCCTGCGGCGATAGCGCGTTGTGCATGAAGACCAGATTCAACCGATCGAGCAGAGGGCCGAGTTGGGCAGCGTTCCCGGCGAGCGCTTGCAGCGGCTGCAGGTTGATGCGGGTTCCGGTGCTGCCAGCAACCGACGTATCAGGTCCGACGTTGCCGCCGAACACAACGCGATTCACGTAGTTCGAGCGATTGAGGATCGTGCCGGTAAGCATGATCTTAAACGGCGGGCCAGCGATCGTGGAGCCGGGCGCAACGTAATCCGGCGGGTAGAAGTTAAATACCGAAGGCGCGTCGAACACATCCTGTCCCATACTGGTCGCCTGGCTAGCGAGGAAGACGCCGTCGGAGGCGCCGCCAAGTGCGCGTATGAGTCCTGCGACGTACAGCGCGGGCTCGCGCAATTTGCCGAAGTCAGCGGCAGTCTTGACGTCGCCGCGCGCTTCGGCATCGAGCAGGATCGCGCGCAGCACGGCACGCATGTCGCCGCGCACGCCTTGGCCGTTGTTGTTGAACGCCGCGGTGACGCGCGCGACGTAAGCCGGGCTCGGGTTTGAGGTCACCAGCTGCTGAATCAGTTGGCGGCCGATGAACGGGCCGACGTTCGGGTGGTTGAAGATGATATTGAGCGCGTCGTTCAAGTCCTTTAGCGCCGTCTGCCCGGCCGGTATCGCGCTGCCAAGAACGGTCTTTGCGCTCGTGTCGTGCTGAGCTTCGAACGATGCCATCATGCCAAGGTAGTTTTTCGGGCTCGGGAACTTGGCGGCGACACCGGGCTGTGAGGGGTTCGACCCTTGTGCCGGATAGGTCCAGCCGGTGAACGTGCGCGCTAGGTTAACGACATCGTCTTGCGTATAGGTGGGAATCGGGTTGCCCTGACTATCGAGTTGTCGCGTTCCATCGGGGTTGAGAAGCTCCAAGCCGACGGAGAAAAGCTGCATCAGCTCGCGAGCGTAGTTCTCGTTCGGCTGAATCTTTCGCGCTGGATCCGGCTTAGGATTGTTCACCATATTCAGGTACTCGCCCATCGCCGGACTGAGCGTGGCCTCGAACAGGAGGTCGCGGTAGTTGTCGAAGGCGAAGTTCTTCAGCATTTGCTGATAGAAGCCGATGCCGTGCATGGTCTCTAGCTGGGCCCCCGAGATGACGAGTATCTGGCTGAGGGCGAACGCAACGCGCTGCCGCAGCTGATCGGACGCGCTCACCGCATTGCGAAAGAAAGTAACTTGCAGCGGGAAGACGGTGTAATTGTCGCGAAAGCAGGTCGCGGCCGAGCCGCTCGGACAACCTTTGTTCGGGTCAGGATCGATGAAATCGAACGTCCCGTCGCCGCGTGGCCCATAGCTGCTCATCGGCTTGGTAAATTGTTCTTCGAGCGCGAGCGCCGGCCCTTTTTGCATCACCTCGGTGATCGTCGCATCCGTGGGACCAAAGCTCGTTTGCTCGAGAAAGCGCACCGCGTCGCCGGCGCTCGTGGGTTGCGCAGTAGGCATGTTGCTCGGCGGCGGTGTAGTGGGTGAGGGAGATGCAGTCCCTATCGGTGCTGGCGTGCTGCTCGTTGCTGGCGAGCTGTTGCTCATGCCAGGGTTGTTGTTTCGGTTGTCGCAGCCGCCGAGACCGCCGGCGAGCGCGAGCGCGACGATCGTCGCGGCGAGCTGGCAAGCGGGAACGCTGGCGGCACGGCGGGTAACGTCCACGCTAGTGCGCAAAATAGCTGTCATATGCCCTCCTCGGTCGTCCTCCCATTCGGATCTCCCCGCGACCGCCGCCGCGTTCCCGTTACGCGGCTTGTCGGCATCTCTTATCCGCGTGATTCACGCGGTTGGTTGTCAGCGCTTGTGAACGCCGCAACCTGGATATGCCGACATCATTTTTTTATGACGGCGTCATTTAGCCCGAACTCATTTGATGCGTCAAGCGTGGTGACGCATGGGAACGAGTGCCGCGTCGTGATATTGACAGCAGCGTGGATTATCTTGACCTCAACAACCAACCGTCGCTGTTTAGCGACTGTCTAGCGCTTGAAACTTGTGAACTACACCTCACTTGAGATCAACAGTTCGACGCATTCGGTATACTTTGTGCTCTGGATTGGTTAGGGTGGCTTATGCCTATCTACGAATATCGTTGCGGGTCGTGTGGGTACCAGAGCGAATACCTACAGAAGGTCTCAGACCCTATCCTCAGTGTATGTCCCCAGTGCGGGAAGGATGCCTTCAAGAAGTTGTTGACCGCAGCTGGTTTCCAGTTGAAGGGTTCCGGCTGGTACGCAACCGACTTTAAGGGGAGCACCTCGCAGCCGAAGAAGGAAGAGAGCGACGCAAAGTCGGACAACGGAAAGCAGTCGGAATCGTCGCACGCTTGCGGTGCAGGCAGCTGCCCCGCGTGCTCGTAGTCGTCCCAGGTATCGATTAAGAAATAGGCGAACAAGGGGTACTCCCCTTGTAAATTCCTCATTCGAGAGAAGCCTCCGACTAAGAAGACTCCTAATCAGAGGTTCCTTAACACGGATCGCGTGGAATCAGCGATCATGCCGCCTGCGTTGCAGCGGCCCTAGCGCTCTCGCGCCGTCGTTGCTTTCGCCGCTCTCGCGGAGAATGCGCGTTCGATCGTGACGTCTGCTCCAAATCGATGAAGAAGTACCTAATCACTGGGCTCCTCGTCTGGATCCCGCTTGCCATCACGATTTGGGTGCTGCACCTGATCGTCTCGTCAATGGATCAAGTCCTCACGCTGTTGCCGCCAGCGATTCAACCTGAGAACTTATTCGGCTGGCAGATCCCCGGTCTGGGACTCGTGCTCACATTCGTCGTGGTGTTCCTTACCGGCGTGCTGGCGTCCAACATCATCGGTCAGCGTTTGTTGCGATTGTGGGAAGGCGTACTGCGACGAATCCCGGTGGTGAACTCGATATACAACGGCGTAAAGCAGGTGAGCGACACGCTGTTCCGCCCCGATGGACAAGCATTTCGAAGGGCGCTCCTTGTGCAGTGGCCTCGCCAAGGGAGCTGGACGATCGCTTTTCTGACCGGGCAGCCCGGCGGGGACGTCGTGGATCACCTGTCGGGGGACTATGTGAGCGTCTACGTGCCGACTACCCCGAATCCGACCGGCGGCTATTTCGTGATGCTGCCGCGCAAAGACGTCATCGAGCTCGAGATGTCGGTCGACGTGGCGTTGAAGTACATCATTTCGATGGGCGTCGCAGCGCCACGAGAGCGGCCGCCGAAACCCGCGCGCACGGCGCTGCATGCGCCGCCGCTGTAGGGCGCGGCCCCGCGGCGCTTCGGGTAACCTTCCGATCCTTATGCGCACCCATTACTGCGGACAGGTGAGCGCCGCACTCGTCGACCAGATCGTCACGGTTTGCGGGTGGGCGCATCGCCGACGCGACCACGGCGGCGTGATTTTCATCGACTTACGCGACCGCGAGGGCTTGTTGCAGATCGTGTGCGATCCGGATCGCTCGGCTACATTCACCGTCGCCGAGCGAATTCGCGGCGAATTCTGCTTGCAGGTCGTCGGCAAGGTGCGTCGCCGCCCGGACGGCACGGAAAATCCGAGCCTTGCTTCCGGTGCGGTGGAGGTTCTCGCGCACGACATCGAAATTCTGAATGCGTCAGTGACGCCGCCATTCCAGCTCGATGAGGAATACCTGAACGAGAATGTGCGTCTCCAGCACCGAGTCATCGACCTGCGGCGCCCCCAGATGCAGCAGCACCTCAAGCTGCGCTATCGCGTCGCGATGGCGGTGCGTCGCTATTTTGATGCCCGCGGCTTTATCGACATCGAGACGCCGATGCTCACGCGCTCCACGCCCGAGGGCGCGCGCGACTACTTGGTCCCATCGCGCGTTCACCCGGGACAGTTCTTCGCGCTGCCGCAGTCGCCGCAGCTGTTCAAGCAACTCCTGATGGTTGCGGGCTTCGATCGCTACTACCAAATCACGAAGTGCTTCCGCGACGAAGACCTGCGCGCCGACCGGCAGCCCGAGTTTACCCAGATCGACGTCGAAACCTCATTCCTGGACGAAGCCGAGATCCGGCGCATCATGGAAGGCATGATTCGCACCGTCTTTAAGGAGATCCTCGACGTTGATCTTCCGGACCCGTTCCCGGTGATCCGTTATGCCGACGCGATGCTGCACTACGGCTCAGACAAGCCGGACCTGCGTGTAACGCTCGACATCGTCGAATTGACTGATCTCATGCGAGCAGTTGAGTTCAAAGTGTTTCGCGCGGCGGCGGATCTCAAGGACGGTCGCGTTGCCGCCCTGCGGATTCCCGGCGGCGGTAGCCTGACGCGGAAGGAGATCGACGATTACGCTGCATTCGTAGGCATCTACGGCGCGAAAGGCCTCGCCTACCTCAAGGTGAACGATGTGACGAAGCCGAGCGACGAAGGTCTGCAGTCGCCGATCGTCAAGTTCCTGTCCGAGAGCGTACTCCGCGGGATACTCGAACGCAGCGGAGCGCAGTCGGGCGACTTGATATTCTTCGGCGCGGATCGCGCGAAGGTCGTCAATGACTCGCTGGGCGCGCTGCGCGTGAAAATCGGCCACGAAAAGGGGTTCACTGCAGCCGGTTGGCGGCCAGCGTGGGTCGTCGACTTTCCAATGTTTGAATACGACGCAGACGAAAAGCGTTGGATTGCCATGCATCATCCGTTCACTGCGCCCAAGGACGGCCACGAGCAATTCTGCGACTCGGACCCCTCACGGGCGCTTGCCAAGGCATACGACATGGTGCTCAATGGCTGGGAAATTGGCGGGGGCTCGGTGCGGATCCATCGAGCCGACGTGCAATCGCAGGTTTTTCGCGCACTCGCTATCGGCGAGGCGGAGGCACGTCAGAAGTTCGGTTTCTTGCTCGACGCACTGCAGTACGGTGCGCCCCCGCATGGCGGGATCGCGTTCGGCCTCGACCGGCTGGTGGCAATGATGGCAGGCGTCGAATCGATTCGCGATGTGATCGCGTTTCCGAAGACGCAGCGCGCGCAGTGTCTGCTCACGCAAGCGCCTTCGCCGGTGGACGAGCGTCAGCTGCGCGAGCTACACATTCGGTTGCTTGAGCAACCCAAAGTGCACAACGCTGACGACTAGTCAGCCCTGAACACTAGCGCTCCTCACGTCGCATCGAAGAAGGGGTCGCCAGGCGCAAGTCATGGATTACGAGCAATTGCTCACTGATCCCGGCGAGGCCGGAATTTTCGTGCGCCCGGCAAACGCGGCCGAGGTGGACGCCGCGGTAGCCCTAGCCGGGCTCGCGCGCTGGACGGTGGATCTTGCCGGCGTGCGCACCAAGGATGAACTCCTCGCTACCCTCGCCGAACGGCTCGAGTTTCCCGAGGGGCTCGGGCGGGACTGGGATGCGCTGAACGACGTACTCGCCGAGCGCGCATGGGAGCTGCCGCACGGCGTGGTGCTGACGTTAGAGCATTGTGGAGATCTCGCGCACGCCGATCCAGAGACGTTCGAGACAGTGCTGGAAGTTCTCGACGGCGTTGCCGAGAGCTGCTACGACGAAGACATCGCATTCTGGGTGTTTGTCGACGGCGTCGACGCGGCCGCGTTCGATCTACCCGTGCTCGGCGAGACTGAGACATGAGCGGAGGGGCGGCGCGCAACTACAAACTTCCGCGGTCGGTTCTCGTCGTCATCCATACGCCCGACCTGCGCGTACTACTGCTCGAGCGGGCGTCCCGGCCGGGCTTTTGGCAATCGGTGACAGGGAGCTTGGAGCGAGAGGACGAGCCACTCGCGGCAGCGGCCATTCGGGAGGTCGGCGAGGAAACCGGGTTGGATGCGACTCGCCATGCGCTATCCGATTGGGGAATCGAAAATCGCTACGAGATCTATCGCGAATGGCGCTGGAAATATGCGCCCGGCGTAACCCACAACGTCGAGCACGTCTTTGGCTTGACCGTGCCGACGGTCGTCGGAGTGCGGCTTGCGCCCGCGGAGCATTCGCAGTCGATCTGGCTGCCATGGCGCGATGCCGCAGAGAGATGCTTTTCTTGGTCGAACCGTGATGCGATTCTGATGTTGCCCGAACGCACTGCTGCGGTGCTCTGAAGACGCAGACAGAATGCGGGGAGCGCGCTGGCTTTGTGCCTGCGCGCGATGTAAATAAAATGACGCTGCTCGGAAGAGGTCGAGGTCGATAGGCGAAATGGATCTGCACGTCGCGACCTACAACATCCACAAGGGGCTTTCGCAGTTCAATCGTCGTATGGTTGTGCATGAGCTGCGCGAGCGCTTGCGGCACGTCGACGCCGACATCGTGTTCCTGCAGGAAGTCCTCGGCCGGCACGAGCGCCACGCGGATCGTTTCCACGGCTGGCCGGAAACGCCGCAGTACGAATTTCTCGCCGACCGCGTGTGGGAGGAGTTCGCCTACGGCAGGAACTCCGTCTACGATCACGGCCATCACGGCAACGCGATCCTGTCGCGCTTTCCGATCCTGACGGCGGAAAACCAGGATGTGTCGGCGCACCCGTTCGAGAGCCGGGGCGTGCTTCACTGCGAGGTGCGCATTCCGCGCGTGAGCGCAACCGTACACTGCCTGTGCGTGCACTTCGCACTCGTCGAGCATGGCAGGCGGCAGCAGGTGAGCGCACTTATCGAGCGCATTCTCGAGCTGGTCCCGGATGACGCGCCCCTCATAGTCGCCGGCGACTTCAACGACTGGCGCAACCGCGCCGGCCGGCGACTTGCCCATGAGTTGGGTCTCACTGAAGTGTTTCGCGACCACCGCGGCCGCCCGGCGCGTAGCTACCCGTCGCGATTTCCGCTGTTCCGGCTCGATCGTATCTACGTGCGCGGGTTTTCCGTCTACCACGCCCAGGTCCATCACGGCGATTCCTGGTCGCGCATCTCCGATCACGCGATGTTGACGGCGCGGCTCGCGCTCGGATGACTGCTGCCCGCCGCGATGGAGTGGGTGGACGGTAATCGGCTGCAGCTCCTCAGATCTGGCGCCGAATATTTCCCGGCGCTCGAAGCGGCGATCGCCGCGGCGCGCCACGAAATCTACTTAGAGACGTACATCTTCGCAGACGACGCGGCCGGCCGGCGCATCGCGCGCGCGCTCGCCGAGGCGGCCGGGCAGGGCGTACGCACACAAGTGATCGTCGATGGCATGACGGTAAAGCGATACTTCGGGACGATCGGCGACCAGTTGCTCGCCGCCAATGTCTCGGTCGCGATCTATCGGCCCGAGGTTACCCCGTGGGACGTCAGCGCGCGACGGCTGCGTCGACTGCATCGAAAGCTCGCGGTCATCGACGCGCGCGTCGCGTTCGTCGGCGGAATCAACATCATCGACGACATGCACACGCCGGGCCAAACGCCGCCGCGCTACGACTACGCGATTCGCGTCGAGGGTCCGCTGGTCACGTCCATACGCGCGGAGGCCGACCAGCTATGGCGACTCGTCGCCTTATCGAATTTTAGGCAGTGGGAGGAAGCGACGTTGACGCCACCGCTAGATACGAGCTTCACCGGCTATCAGCGTGCGGCGTTCGTCGTCCGCGACAATTTTCGGCACCGTTCCGACATCGAGGATGCTTATCTCGCGGCGATCGAGCAGGCAAACGAGGAGATCATCTTGGCGAGCGCGTATTTTTTCCCGGGAGCGCGTTTTCGCCGCGCCCTCGCTGCGGCGGCCGCCCGCGGGGTACGCGTGATCCTGCTCTTGCAAGCCCGCGTCGAGTACGTGCTGCTGCACTACGCGTCGCGCGCGCTCTACGGGGCGTTGCTCGATGCAGGTGTGCACATCTTCGAGTATGGCAAGAGTTTCCTTCACGCGAAGGTCGCGGTGATCGATCGCAGCTGGGCGACGGTCGGATCGTCCAATATCGATCCTTTCAGCCTACTCCTCGCTCGCGAGGCGAACGTCATCGTCGAGAACCGCAAATTCGCGCAGGAGTTGCGCGAGTCACTGCGCGAAGGGATGGCTGAAGGCGCGCAGCCGGTCGCGCGCAGCCGCTGGCGGCGTCAGCCGCTGTATCTCCGGGCGCGAATTTGGATGGCGTATGGCGTCGCGCGCTTGCTGATCGGCTGGTTCGGCTATGGTGGAAAGCACTGAACTGGCAACGAGCTCGATTTTGTTAGCCACCGCTGATCAGGGCCGCCGGGCATACTCCCCGGCGGTATGATCGAGGCGTCCGCCGCTTATCATGCTTCGCCATGACTGAACCCATCGGCCTCGACCGCGGCCTCACCGACTACGGCGACCGCGACTTTGCGCGCTACCTGCGTCGCTCGTTCGCGCGGTCGATGGGATACTCCACCGCGATGCTCGCACGACCCGTCGTCGGCATAGCGACGAGCGCATCGGGGTTCAACAACTGCCATCGCACCACACCCGAGCTCGTCGAAGCGGTGAAGCGCGGTGTGCTTGCCGCCGGCGCTTTGCCCATCGAGTTTCCGACGATTTCGCTCGGCGAGGTTTTTCTCAACCCGACGAGCCTCATGTTCCGCAATCTCATGGCGATGGACGTCGAGGAGATGATCCGTGCTCAACCGATGGACGCCTGCGTGCTGATCGGCGGCTGCGACAAGACAGTTCCCGCACAGCTCATGGGCGCGGCGAGCGCCAACGTGCCGGCGATCCAGCTCGTGGTCGGTCCGATGATGTCAGCGCGCCATCGCGGCGAGCGGCTTGGTGCCTGCACCGATTGCCGCCGTTATTGGGCCGCTTATCGACGTGGCGAAGTGAGTGCTCAGGACATCCAGCAAGTCGAAGGCAATCTCGCGACGACGGCGGGAACCTGCGCAGTCATGGGGACGGCGAGCACCATGGCTTGTATCGCCGAGACGCTTGGCATGAGCCTTCCGGGGAGCGCTGCGATCCCCGCGGTGCACGCGGATCGCCTCCGCGCAGCGGAGGCGTCGGGCGGCCTGGCGGCGCGACTCGCGCAATCGAAGCTGCGGCCAGCGGACATCATCAACGCCAAGTCGATCGAGAACGCGCTCCGTGTCCTGCTCGCGATCGGCGGCTCGACCAACGCGATCATCCATCTCACCGCGATCGC
>Ga0126369_10004216_pt1 | contig 10517 bp, 8 predicted proteins | sample PanSoiMetaPlot_1_FD_109646 | JGI IMG/M metagenome (GOLD analysis project Ga0126369, IMG submission 109646) | Tropical forest soil microbial communities from Panama - MetaG Plot_1 | ecosystem: Environmental > Terrestrial > Soil > Tropical forest > Bulk soil | place: Panama | collected 2016-02-17
AACGAATGCAGAGACCGCCTACCATCCACAAATCGAAGAACGGTATCCGCTGCTCTCACGAGCCATTCTTTCCGGTGCTTCAGCATCGTGCGCGCTTTGAAGCATGCCGCTCAAATGGGAACTCGCCAATGACAACCAACTATATCGGTCTGCCCATCAGCCGTGTTGACGGGCCCGCAAAGGTAACGGGCCGCGCAAAGTACGCCGGCGAATATAACCTTCCCAATCTTGCCTATGGCGTCGTCGTTTCAAGCGCTATTGCTAAAGGAAGGATCACGAAGATCGTCACGAACGAGGCGCTGCGTCTCGACGGCGTCATACAAATTTTCACGCACGAGAATGCTCCGCCTACGTCGCCCCTCGACGAAAGTTACCATGACGAGTCCGCGCCTCCCGGATCGCCCTTTCGCCCACTCCATGACGATAGAATCATGTTCAGCGGACAACCCGTTGCCCTGGTCGTCGCTGAGACATTCGAGCTTGCTCGATATGCCGCGTCGCTGGTTCGAGTCGAATACCAGGCCGAGCCACATCAAACGGACTTGACCGCAAAGCGTGGCCAAGCGCGCGAGCCGAAGCCGCGAGAATTTATTGAAAAACCGAAATCACGCGGCGACGTCGCCAAAGCCCTTGCGAAATCTACTGCGCAGATTGACGTGGAATACACGGCGCCTGCCGAGCATCACAATCCGATGGAGCCTTTCGCAACGACAGTGGTATGGGAAGAAACCGGCAAGATTACGGTATACGACAAAACGCAAGGAGCGCAGAACAACCAACGATATATCTGCAAAGTCTTCGAACTGCCTGAGAGTGACGTTCGCGTGCTGTCGCCGTTTGTCGGCGGCGCATTTGGGTCAGGTCTTCGACCACAATATCAATCGTTTCTTGCGGTGATGGCGGCAGTGGGACTGAAGCGCTCCGTGAGAGTCTCGCTGACGCGGCAACAAATGTTCACATTCGGTCATCGCCCGCAAACGATTCAACGAATCGCGTTGGGGGCCACAGCAGACGGCACGCTCAAGTCGCTCACGCACGAAGCCGTCGCGGAAACATCGAAGTTCGAAGACTATAGTGAGCCTGTGGTCAATTGGTCGGGCGAGCTCTACCGCTGCAAGAACGTCAAAGTCAGTCATAAGGTCGTGCCTCTGGATGTCTACACGCCTCTGGATATGCGTGCGCCCGGCGCTGCATGGGGTTTGTTCGCACTCGAATCCGCAATGGACGAATTGGCGCACGAACTTCACGTGGATCCGCTCGAGCTGCGCCTGAAAAACTACGCTGAGAAAGATCTCAACACAGGAAGGAGATTCTCGAGCAAAGCGCTGCGCGAATGTTACCAGCAAGGCGCGGAGCGATTCGGCTGGTCCAAACGGGTACCAGAGCCTGGATCCATGCGCGAAGGAGACAGTTTCGTCGGTTGGGGTCTGGCGACGGGCGTTTGGGACTCATGGCAGATGCCGGCAAGTGCGAAAGCCGTATTAACTGCCGATGGAAAGCTTACGGTCAGCAGCGCGACCGCGGATATCGGAACCGGAACGTACACAATCATGACGCAGATCGCTGCGGAAACGCTTGGGCTTCCGCTTGCCGACGTCAAGTTCGAACTTGGTGACTCCGCGTTGCCGGCATCGCCCGTCGAAGGTGGCTCATTTACTGCCGCGTCAATCGGATCGGCAGTCAAAGCAGTGTGCGAGAAGGTGCGAAAGAAGGTTTTGAACCGCGCGCGCAAGACGAAGAACTCCCCGCTTGTCGACGCCAAGGTCAACGAGGTGACGTTCGCCAATGGCCGAGTTGCCTTGCATACGGATCCGTCTCGAGGAGTTTCGATCACGGATGCGATGAAACAAGGAAAAGCCGGCAATATCCAGGAGGAAGTGGCCGCAACCCCGAATGAGTCCAGGCAGTCGCGATATATCCGACACTCGCATTCGGCCATATTTGCGGAGGTGAAAGTTGATGAGGACCTGGGAATAATTGAGGTCCCTCGTATCGTCGCCGCTATTGCCGGCGGCCGCATCCTGAATCCGAAAACGGCGAGAAGTCAAATCATTGGTGGAATCGTCTGGGGTATCGGCATGGCCCTCGAAGAGGAGAGCGTGATCGACCAGAAGTTCGGACGCTTCATGAATCACAATCTGGCGGAGTACCACGTTCCCGTCAACGCAGATGTGCGTGATATTGACGTGCTCTTCGTCGAGGAACGCGATTCAGTCGTCAACCCACTCGGCGTCAAAGGCCTCGGTGAGCTTGGTATTGTCGGGACAGCCGCGGCAATAGCGAATGCCGTGTTCCATGCAACCGGCCAGCAAATCCGTACGTTGCCGATCACACTTGACAAGCTTCTGATTAGCTCAGCAGCCAGACGCGAACTGCAGAAACCTGCCGCATAAGCCGCCCGAAATTTCCAAACGGGAAAAATTACCTCGGGAAGGCGTTTCTCTGACATCGGGATCATCATTCTCTACACGCTATCTCTCAAGTTTCTGACCTTTTCTCTTCTGTGACTTAGTGCACGACGGGCTTCGACCAATTTTCATTTGGACAACTCCTTGCTTTCTTATTGTCTTCCGCGGGGAAGAACCAAACATGAAAGGGTTGAAGGTTATCTTGCTTAGTCTTTCGCTCGTAGCGGCCGCCAGGTCTCAAGGGCAACAGCGGCCGGAGGACCAGGTGTCCCTCGTGGAACGGACGACGAACGTGATCGATTTCGTCGACCAGACCGACCCGATCAGGCTGGATTTAGAGGGCACCTGTCTCTTCCCGGAAGCCCACGGCGAAGCGACGGTAGAACGCAAGCGAGATCACATCGAGATAGATGGCGAATTCGACAACTTGCAAGACGCTACGAGTTTCGGTCCGGAGTATCTGACCTTTGTCATATGGGGCATCAGCCCTGAAGGCCGACCGACGAACCTCGGTGAAGTTATACCGAATGGGACGAAGGCCAGGTTTAACGTCACCAGCGAGCTTCATGCTTTTGGCCTCATCGTTACGGCGGAACCGTATTTTGCTGTGTCGCAACCGAACGACAAGGTTGTTATTGAAAGCGTGGTCAAGCCGGATACGCTCGGAAAAATCGGAAAGATTGAAACGAAGTACGACCTGTTACCACGCGGAACGTATACGTTAAACGCGCCGACACCGCTGAAGGCGATCGCGATGGATCAGAGCACACCGTTGCATCTTTATGAAGCCCGCAATGCTGTGTGGATAGCAGTCTGGGCCGGTGCGCACAAAAACGCCGCTGAGGCGTTCACGAAAGCCCAGAGGTTGCTCCAAACGGCGGAGGCGTATCACGCCAGCAGGGCCGGAGCTGAAACGGTCTCAAAGAATGCGCGAGAAGCCGTACGGATGGCCGAAAACGCGCGAGTACTCGCTCTGAACCGTAAGTCGGAAAATTCTGTCGCTCAGGCTTCTGCGGAATTGGCTGAAGTTGTGAGCCCCGTCTCCTCGCTCCCAGACGAGTGTGATCGAGGCGACACGAAGAAATCGCCCGAATAGGAGGCACATCATGTCCACATTTGATGACCTAACAGACGCGATAGCGCAATTGGTAAAAGAAGGTATGGCTTTCACTAGTGAAACCCAACGTGATGGCAAAACCGTTTACATTGTCGATTCCATAGGTCTAACAGAAGACGAACTGATTCTGTTGCACCACAAACGCGCACTCACGCAGGACGGCATTCGCCACTATCTTGTAGGTCGCGCTGCATAGAGGCCCTGACTGACACGACGATCATTCGTGATCGAGAAGGAGATGATCAATGCTTTGGACAATCTTTGTTCTTCTTTTGTTGTTGTGGCTGCTGGGAATGGTCAGTTCATACACACTCGGCGGCTTTATTCACATTCTGTTAGTGCTGGCCGTTGCCGCGGTTCTGATTCGGATTATTCAAGGTCGAAACCCGGTATAGCGTGAGCCGAACGCGATGGCCTGTTACGAATTTAGTAAGGAGGTTGCATGTTGAAGTGTTTTTTCAGTATTGGGATGTCATTAATGCTGGCTTTCGTTGCTGTCGAGAATGCGGCAGGACAGGAGTCGAAGCAGACGACAGCTCAACCCAAGCAAACAGATCAATCCAAGGAGACAACTCCAGCCAAGGAACCAGCTGATGACAAAAACGTCAGAGAATACAAGGACCGCGCTGCGGAAGCAGCCAAGGTCTTGACGGAAATTATGAACATTCCTGAGAACTCCATTCCTGAAGAACTAATGGCACGCGCACATGGGATCGCGGTCATACCCCACGTCGTCAAAGGCGCTTTCGGACTCGGCGGTCAATGGGGTAAGGGTCTGATGTCTCAGCGAGGAGAGGATGGCAGCTGGAGTACTCCAGCCTTTGTCGAGATCGGAGGCGGCAGCTTTGGTCTGCAGATCGGCGTGCAAGCCAGCGACGTGATATTGGTATTTACCGACGAAAGCGGTATCAAGGGTCTATTGAAATCTAAACTGAAACTGGGCGCTGATGCCTCTGCGACTGCCGGACCCGTCGGTCGGAAGGCCGAAGTCGGAACAGATGCCGCTCTCCGATCCGGAGTGTTTGCCTATTCACGCAGCAAAGGTCTGTTTGCGGGAATCTCACTTGACGGTTCGGTCATCAGCATCGATGACACCGCTAACCGCAGAGTCTATGGAAAAGAGGTCACAGGACCACAAATTCTGCTCGACAACCGTGTGAAATCGAACGCAACGGTGCAACCATTCTTGGCCTCACTCCAATCGGTATCTCCGCCTCACAAACACACGACCAAAGCGACGAAATCGAATTGATGCACAGTAAAACAACTCGACAGCAGTAATCGACTGGTTCGGAGGGCTGGTTTCCGGCCCTCCGATTATTTTACGTGGCCCGGTCGCGGAACCGGGGTTCTCTACCTGGTCACCGGACACCATTCAGAAACTCAGAACTGGACGATGGCTGCATCTTAAAACCGCGTCCAAGTTCAGTTTCCCCGCCTGGCTCGCTACGTGCATCGAAATGATACCCGATGAAAGTAACGTACGTTAGTCACGCCTGCTTGCTCATCGATACCGGAACGACTCTGATTGCGACGGACCCCTGGTTTGATGGTCCGGCGTTCTGTGATCAGTGGAACGTGTTTCCCAAGCCTGTGAATTCCGAAGCCGCCGCCAATGCGTCGGTCTTCCTGATTTCACATCCTCATGAAGATCATCTTCATGAGCCGACGCTCCGCCGATTGTGCCGCACGCCCAAGCGGGTCTTTTATCCTTTTTATTGGTATCCCGAAACCATCACGTGGCTCCGATCGCTCGGACTCGGCGAAGTCTTGGAAGCGCGCTCCGGCAAAACATATTCGATCGATCGCGATACGCGCGTCACATTTATTGGAGCCCCTGGACAGAACAGCATTATCGTTATCGAAGCCGGCGGAGAAGTTCTCGTCAATGTGAACGACGCCCTACACTCGGAAGCGAACTCGATTATCGACGTGTACGTAAGGCATCTCAAACGCCGGTGGCCGCGTATCGATACCGTTTTCTGCGGCTTCGGTGGAGCCAGTTATTACCCGAATGCGCTGCATGCCTCCGGCAAGGACGATCGAGCAATTGCCAGGCTGCGGGAACAACTTTTCATTCACAATTTCTGCCGTATCGTTCAGGGTCTGGCGCCGCGCACCGCCATTCCGTTCGCTGCGGATTTTGTCCTTCTCTCGCCACACCAGCGATGGATCAATGACGTGCGTTTCGGACGAGAAGAAATTCAGGCTTACTACAGAAAGCATTTCCGCAGCCAGGAACAACCTGAAATCCACGCAATGTACCCCGGCGATATTCTGATGAATGGCCGATTGGAGCGGAATTCGCCGTATCGAGCCCAGTTGCAGAACGGGCGGCTCGATCATTTGATCGATGCACAGTATCCGAATGAAGTCTCGGCGTTTCACTCGGCGGATGGGGCACAGGTGACTTCACTCGATCGCTGGGCATCGAGATTGGCTGCGCATTTAGAAAGTCAGGTCAAATTCAATCCGCGGCGAGCGCTGGACGGCCTCCGTTTCAGTCTTCGCTTTCGCGAATTGTCTGATGCTGGATGGTTCGACGTTCAGTGGACCGGGACCCGGTTCGCCGTCACGATATCGGCAGTGCCGTCGCCGGCTTCCATGGCCACGATTGAGACCACAACGGCTGTCCTTGAAACCTCCATCGAGAATGATTGGGGCGGCGATGCATTGATGATCGGATATGGATGCGACATCAATGTCTTAGATGTAAGAAACTCAGGTAAAACGCGAATTTGTGTATCGCTGCTGACGCGGTATCCTCGTCCGAAATCGTACGCATTGCGATACCCACTTCGGACCCTGGATTATTTGCACCAATCAGCCCCAATGCTCCTGGCACGGACGAAACACACACTACGATCGCGTCTGTTTGGAAACGCGACGGAAAACGTGATTGGAAGTCCGCACTGGTTGACAGGTGATGTGGAAGCGATCCGCAATGCATCGCGTCTGCCGGCACTGGACAACGAGTCTACGGTTTGAGCGTGAGCACGCCCCACGGGGAAGCGCCTACTTTGATCTTCTTGATCACCGTGTGAGTCGTCAGGTCGACGACCGAAACATCGTCCGAAGGGCCATTCGCAGTGTAGAGCAGCGTTCCGTCTGGGGACAACGCGATGCCCCACGGGCGTTCACCGACTTCAAACGACGCCGTCACCATATTTGTACTCGTATCGATGACGAAAACGCGTTTTCCACGGCCGGTGCTCACGTAGGCTTTGGTCGCATCCGCCGAGAGAATTACTGACATCGGTTTGATCTCGCCTGCCGGACCAAGCTCTATCGTTTGGACAGGTTGATGCTTTATCGCGTCAATGAGGCTGATGACACCGTCGTTTTCACGCGTGACGTATGCCTTCGAACCATCTGGAAAAAAGGCGACGTGCCTTGGGCGATTGCCGACAGGAATCGTCTTGATTGGCTTGTGAGCAGGCGCATCGATTACTGCAATCGTGCCGCCCTGTTCCGATGTAACAAATACGAGTTTCCCATCAGGGCTTGTCGTAACTCCCTCAGGTTCAGGTCCTACAGGAATCGATGTAACAACCTGTCCCGTCGCGATATCAACGATGCTCGTGAGGCCGGCATCCTCGTTTGAGCAATACAAAAGCGTGCCGTCCTTGCTGAGATCGAACTCTTCGGGGTCCGAACCCGCATGGATTAGCCTCACCAGTTTGTTTTCTCGAACATCGAAAACGCCGATTGCATCTGCGCTTTTGTCTGGAGGCGGTAATTTACTTTCGTCCACGCCGGGTGGGGCAATAGGAGAGCCGCTCAGTGCGACGTAAATCGTTTGCCGGTCCGGACTGGCGTGGATTCCCCGAGGACGCTTCCCCAATGGTACGGTCGCAATTACCTGATGCGTTGCCGCATCGATGACACTGAGATCACCTGATCTTTCATTTGTGACATAGATGCGATAGCCCCCGGTGGATCGGGCAGTCCCGCTACATGCGGTGAGAAGGAGCAGCGTGAGGACCACAATGGTACGTTGTGACACGGCAGCCTACTTGAACTTTGGCCAACCTTTAGGCGGAACCCATGGACCGCCTTTCGGTCCTACCTCGTCCGGCCTGCCGGCCGGCAAAACTTTATCGGTTCTCGCCATGACGTAGTAATAGAGCTGTGTGATCTGCTTATCGTCGAGAAGCTTGTCCCACGCCTGCATCGTGCCATCCGCGCTTCCATTTCGAACCATGGTCCTAAAAAACTTGAGCGTCAATTTTTCGTTGGGATCGATCAAATTAGGAGCGAGCGTCCCGCCTATCGCATTCATGCCATGGCATCGATAGCAGTAAACGTGCCACCATTTCCATCCGTTATACACGTTCTTATAAGTCTCTGCGGTCTCCTGCGCACGCGCGGGTTGGACAAACGTTATGACTATCATTGCCGCAAGCAAGAATGTTCGCCGCATCATTTCGCATCGGCCTTTCTATCGATGAGAGGCACTCCATAATCGATGAGGATCTTTCGAATTTCAGCTTGCTTCCTATCGAGCACTTGCTCCAGTTGCGCTTTTAATGCTTCGTCACCCTTTCGGACGCCTAAAGACATATCGAAGGCAAACGGCAGGTCCGTTTTCGCAGAGGGGACAGGGACAACCTCCAACGGCACATGTTCGCGAGCAGCAAAATACCCTGCGGCGGGCCCCCAAACGATAGCGACGTTGACCTTACCGTTAGCGACGGCATCGATGATTGTGTTTGGTGGATTCTTCGGTGAATAAAACGTATCGAAGCCGACGACATTATCAACAACCCCTCGTTTTGCGAGCTCGTGAACGGGAGGGGGATTCGTGTAATCGTCGCCAAGCAGATGGACGCCAATCTTCATTTTCTTGAGGATCGGATCGTCCAGCGATTGAATGTGCAATCCCTTTCCTTTCGGATAAACGAAGACATATGTCGACCGATAGTAAGGCTTCGTAGGTTGAACCAGATCATATCCCAAGGGAACGCCGATCACGACATCGCAACGCGCCTCTTTCAGCGATGCATTTATGGTGTTGCGGATGAAACCTCTCCGTTGCCCCCACCACACGTAGCTGAGAGGTGCTCCTAATTCCTTCGCAATTAACGCGGCAATCTTGTTCTCAAATCCTTCCAACTGTCGATTGGAAAACGGAAGATTGTAGGGATCGGCACATACGCGAAACTGTTTCTGATCTTGTGCTGAAGATGAAACACAAAGACACAAAGACACAATGAGGCACAAAGACAGCCCAAACATCCTTTGTGTCTTTGTGTCTTTGTGTTTCATGAACGTTAGGGCAGCGCGAACACCGTCAACACACCACCCTGGTTACTGAAATTCCCCACGTCAGAAAACGCGCCAATAGCTCCAAGCGCGGCGGTAGGATCTTCGCCGCCGATATTACCAGCCACACCGATACCGGACCAGCCACCAACGCCCGAGAGCACCGCGACGTACTGCTTTCCATCAGGTCCGGTGTACGTCATCGGATTGCCGATGATTCCTGACGGCGTCTTGAATTTCCACAGGACTTCGCCCGTTTTGGCATGAATGCCTTTCAACCAGCCTTCCATGGTGCCATAGAAAACCACGTCACCACCGGTCGCAAGCGCCCCACCCCAGTTCGCAAGGTTCTCTTTGATTCCCCACACCTTCTTGCCAGTCGTTGGATCCCACGCAATAAACTCACCGCGGTTGCCACCTGGGCCCGGATGGCTCACCACGATCGCGCCAACATAGGGTTGACCGGACTGGTACTTGACCTGTACGCCCTCGTAATCCATGCAGAGGTTGTTCGTGGGAACGTAGAAGAGGTTCGTTCGCGGAGAGTAGGCAACCGGTTGCTGATTCTTTCCTCCCATGGCTGACGGGCAGATATCCTTTGTGTTCTTCGTCGCAGAAGTCCTCTTCTCGGGAACCTCGATGGGCCTGCCGGTCTTCAAATCAACTCCTGTAGCCCAATTGACATTAACAAACGGCTCGGCCATGAGTAGTTCGCCGGTTGTTCGATCCAGGGTGTACGAGAAGCCATTGCGATCGAAGTTCACTAAGGCTTTTCTCATTTGGCCACGGATGTTGATATCGACCAGGACATTCTCGTTGATACCATCGTAGTCCCACGCATCGTGGGGGGTCTTCTGATAAGCCCATTTAGCTTTTCCCGTATCTGGATCTCGCGCGAAGATCGTCATCGACCATTTGTTATCGCCAGGACGCTGATCAGGATTCCAGGAGCCTGGATTTCCAGTGCCGTAATAAAAGAGGTTCAGTTCGGGATCGTAGCTATACCAACCCCAAGTCGTGCCGCCACCTCTTTTCCATTCGTCTCCCTTCCAGGTTTCGACGGAACCGGGGAAACCCACTTCAGCTTCCGGTCCTGTACTGTACATGCGCCACACTTGTTTGCCGGTCTTTACATCGTTTGCCGTTACAAATCCACGAACACCGTACTCTCCACCGCTGATGCCCGAGATCACTTTGTCCTTAATAACCATGGGCGCTGCGGTAACGGTCTGGCCCGTCTTGTAATCCCCTTGCTTCACCTTCCAGACTTCTTTGCCGGTTTCTGCATCCAGCGCGACAGTATTCGTGTCCAACTGGTTTAGAAATATTTTGCCGTCGGCATATGCGAGACCGCGATTCACCGTGTCACAGCAAGCAACCGGCACGACCTGGGGGTCCTGCTTCGGGACGTATTTCCATTTGACCGGCGCACCCTCTTTGGTCAAGTCGAGCGCATACACGATGTCTGGAAACGGCGTATGGACGTACATCGTGTTGCCGATCACCAACGGTCCGCCCTCGTGCCCGCGTAGCACGCCTGTCGAAAATGTCCAGGAGACTCTGAGATTCTTGACATTATCGGTGTTGATGCTGTTGAGGGTGCTGTATCTGGTTGCCGCGTTGTTTTTGTTGGCCATCGTCCATTGCTTGTCTTCTTCGTTAACGGCGTTGGGCGGGATAACGGCGGCCGCTTTCGATGGCTCACTCGAGTTATTGGCGCACGACGT
>Ga0126369_10004217_pt1 | contig 10516 bp, 8 predicted proteins | sample PanSoiMetaPlot_1_FD_109646 | JGI IMG/M metagenome (GOLD analysis project Ga0126369, IMG submission 109646) | Tropical forest soil microbial communities from Panama - MetaG Plot_1 | ecosystem: Environmental > Terrestrial > Soil > Tropical forest > Bulk soil | place: Panama | collected 2016-02-17
CAGAGCCAGCGGTGGTGGGACAACCGGTGAAGCCGTACGATGTCGAAGACGATATAACCCTCCAACGTGTCGAACCTGAACCTGAGCCGGTCTTCGCTCCGGCCCCCGAGGACACGGTCGTTGAAGCGCAACCCGAACCGGAACCGCCGGTGGTTGAAACAGCAGCCGTGACAGAAGAAGGGCAGGCAGAAACGCCAGTGCGGAAACGCCGTGCCAGTCATGGAATCAAACGCAAGACAGTCGCGCCGCGCAAAACCGCAGGTAGTGCGACCAAGCGTACAAAAAAGAAAACCTCTCCGCCCTCGGACGAAGGCGTACCGGTTTGAATTCTGGAACTGTTGCCTGGGACGGAGGGGAAAAACGGGGTCAGACCCTTCCCGCGAAACGGGAGTCCCCCGAGGCTATTAACGTCTCGCTCCGCGACAGGGGTCTGACCCCATTTTTCCCCTCCGTCCCAGGCGACGGTCCGCTTGCGATCAGCCGCCATTTCTGCGTCATCAAGTACAAAATGGGAATCAAGGTCGCGAACACGAAGTAGCCAATCGCCTTTCGCCGCAAAAAAGTGAACGACAACATATGAGTGCCTGAAAGCGCAATGACGCAACCCGCGAGAATCGTTTTGCGGTGTGTCAGCAGTGCTAATGGGAACATCATTCCCAAATACCAGGCAAAAAACTGTGAACTGGCTACGAAAATCAAAACGAACATGATTGAGGTCCATCTCTGGATCATCGTGATCGGCTTTTCTTCAGGCTCTCTCCAGGACACGTACAGTTGATGGAGAACAAAAATCGTAAATACAATCCATAAAAGTGCTTTCGTAACGACTCCAAAGTTGGATACGGAACCCAGAAGCACCGGCCACATTCGTGCGAGGGCACGAAATGAATAAACGACGAAAGCGTGCAATGATCCTGTGCTGTCCGAAAATTGGACCAGGATTAGGCGGTACCTGAACGAGGCGTACTCTGCGGCGTAAGGCGCAGCGGCGGCCAGAACCAATGCTACGGAAATAACAATTGCGCGAACACCCTCTCGCCACCCCTTCCGTCGAATCAGGAAGATGAAAGCGAACGGTACAAGGACCAGTGTTACGTACTTGACTAATGCGGCCGCAACGAGGAGCGGCACGCTCCATATGGGCCGATTCTTCAACAGGAAATACGCGGCAAGCACGACCAGAAACGCGACAATGATGTCGTTATGCGAGTCCGCCAGATATTGCAGCATGGCGAACGGATTCCAACTGTACAAATAGAGGATCGCTTTTCCGTTCGATTCCGGTAGCCATTTGGCTGACTTCCACAGGAACAGGGCTGTTCCCGCATGCATCAGGAGGTTCATGCATTTGAACAAGAATAACGTTCGCCAGAAATTTCCATCTCCGATCCATGTGAGCCCACGTGCGAGAAGCGCGAAAAGAAAGCCATACGGTATCGGAATATCGAGCCATGGATTGCGGTTGCGCGCCATCCAGGCGTTTTGGATCATTGGGTCCTCAGCCGCTCCGTCGACATTCCGAAGCAATCGCGAATAAGGATTGCTTCCGTAATGCGCCTGTTGCCACCCCGTGGCCATGTAGAAGAAGACATCCGTCGAATCGAACGGCGGCATGATGAAACCGACGATCGCAATCGCTATCGCGAAGGTCACGATGGCTGATACTGCAGTGTGGCGCGCAAACTTGATGCCCGTGAAATACAGGATTACCAGTGCGCCAGTCGCAACGAGAATTACAACTTCATCGGTCCAGTGATTTTTGAAACTCCATGCAGTCCAGAAGAACGCGGCGAGCGCCGCGTATAGAAGCACGCTGCAGATTCCGAGCACACGTAGCCTGCGGGTGTCTGCCTCCTGTACAGACATGGTTGTCCGCTCCTCTCTTCGGCTGCGATCTGGTGTCCGCCGTTTTCACACACGATTCGTGCCGTCAGTGATAAAGGAGGGATCGCAACCTGGCTGCGCGCATTCTAGGTCAGACGAGGGATCGATGCAAATTTAAGCAAGTACCTTAACGCCGGTCATGTCCAGCGCGTAAGCTACAGAAATATGATTTTGAGATCTGCGTCGATCTTCCTATTCGCAACCTTGGTCACGGGAAGACTGCATGCGCAAGACTTCGTCGTTGCACAGAGTCAGACGGAAGAACGTCCCGCCGGACTGCTCGCGCTACTACGGCAGGCTCCGCCTGTCACCGCGAGAGAATGGACCAGATTCCAACACCGATGAATGCGATGCCGGCGATCAGTTTTAGAGTTGTCGTGGATACGAAGCGAGTAATAGTGGAACCAAACATTACAGCCAGTAGTGTGGAGACCACGAGAGCGCTCGATGCCGCGATAAAGACATAGAGAGGTCGAACATTCCGATCCGTTGCGTACAACATCGTCGCCATTTGTGTCTTGTCGCCCAGTTCGGCCAGCAGCACGGATCCAAAAATCACGAACAGGTTTTTCACGATAGGCCTCCGTTCGTGATTCTATCCCTCAAATCTCTGTGTACGTGACATACCGTTCTGTGGAACACACGTTCTTACGATAGTCCTTTCCCCGACCTCACACGTCTGTAAGCCAAAGAAGCCACAGGCCGTCATTGAATCCTTTGGCAGCTAATCTGCACGACAACTCTCCTACGACTCGTATGAACCCAGAACAGCCGTCGGATCACGCACCGAACACCGATGAGAAGAGTCAGCAGCCGAAAACCATTCATTCCGGCCGCCGGCGGCTTCGACGGCCTGTTGTAGTCCTCATTACTCTTGCCGGGCTCGCGGTGGTGGTGTTCTTTATCTGGAAAGCATTCTTTGCAAGGCGGCCACCCGAAAACGTCCTCTTTCTGAGTGGCCGGATTGAGGGTGACGACTCGACGATTGCGCCAAAAACAAGCGGGCGCATCCTCAAGGTTTGCTTTCGGGAGGGCGACAATGTCGAGGCCGGAGACACAATCGCGGTGCTTGATTACAAACAGCTTCGAGAGCGCGAGGACCAGGCCCGCGCAGCGCTTTCGGATGCGGAAGCAAACGTGAAGTCGGCGCGCGACCAGATCGGTGTTCTTCAAGAACAGTTGCGGCAGAATCAAATACAAACCGGGCAGGCGAAAGTCGATGCCGAAGGGCGAGTGCGGCAGGCAGAGGCGGACCTTTCAGCTGCAGAAGCTGAGCTTGCGCAGCAGGAAGCGGCATATCAACTCGCCGAGTTCGATCGACAAGCCTACACACGGCTGGCGAAAACGGGAGCAGTTTCTGAGCGTCAAGGCGAGCAGGCCGCCTCAACTGCCAATCAACAAGCTGCGGCTGTCGCTGCGGCCAGGCGTCGAGTCGAAGCGCAACGAGGCGCACTGAAGGTAGCCCGCGCGAACCTGGCCAATCCTGGAATTCGCGAAGCTGGGACGGCGGCGGTCCAACGGCAGATTCAACAGCAAGGCGCCGGAGTAGCCGGCGCGGTCGCGAGAGCCGAACAAGCTCGCGCTCAGCTTCGCGAGGCCGAAGCAAATCGGCAGGATTTGATCGTCAGAGCGCCATTCAGCGGCACCATCACAACGCGTGCAGCGGAACCCGGCGAATTCGTAACCGCCGGAACTGCCATCGTCACCCTGCTGGACCTGCACAAAGTGTATCTGCGCGGCTTCGTGCCTCAAGGCGAGATTGGGAAGGTCAAAGTAGGACAACAAGCGCGGGTTTATCTCGACTCCAATCCGAATGAACCTATCCCCGCTTACGTGTCGCGCATCGATCCTGAAGCCACGTTCACACCAGAGAACACTTACTTCCGGGATGAGCGCGTGAAGCAGGTTGTCGGAGTGAAGCTGTGGTTGCAAGGGGCCTTCGGTTTTGCCAAGCCCGGCATGCCGGCGGATGGCGAAATACTCATTCGAGGCGAAGTATGGCCAAGGGGCAGGCGAAAGAATTAACGAAGTCAAGTTCTGATCTCGAACCAGCAGCGATCAGAATTAAGAATCTCTGGAAGCGTTACGGGTCCATTGAGGCGGTTCGCGGGATCAACATGGAAGTCCGCGAATCGGAGATCTTCGGACTCATTGGGCCCGATGGCGCTGGCAAGACCACAACCTTCCAGATCCTCGCCGGCGTCATGGAGCAGACTGCCGGCAGCGCAGAAGTCTTTGGCCGACCGGCACGCGAGATGCGCTCGCAGACGGGTTACCTCACGCAAGGCTTCAGCCTCTATCCCGACCTGACCGTTATGGAAAACATCCGGTACATCGGCGATCTACGACGAGTTCCCCCTGGCGAGATCGTCGAGCGCGGCCGCCGCTATCTGGCAATGTTCAATATGGAACGGTTTGCGGATCGTCTTGCAGGGCACCTGAGCGGCGGGATGAAGCAGAAACTTGCGCTCGCTGGCGTGCTCGTACCTGAGCCACGCGTGCTCTTACTGGATGAGCCGACAACCGGAGTTGATCCTGTGTCGCGTCGCGAATTCTGGGATACCCTCGCCCACCTCTCCGCGGGCGGCTTAACGATTCTCGTGGCCACTCCGTATCTGGATGAAGCCGAGAGATGCCACCGCGTGGCGTTAATGCATGACGGTGAGCTTCGGGAGATGGGCACGCCTATCGAATTGAGGCGTAGCTTGAATGCAAAACGTCTGGAACTTCGTACTGCAAATCTAGCCGAAGCGGAGCGGATCCTAGTCGATATCAGTGGGCCTGAGAAAAACATCATTGACGTCCAGCGGTTTGGGGATCGCCTCGATCTCCTGGTCCGCGATCCGGACGAAGCGAAGCGAACTCTGAATGAGAGAATGGCTGACAGATTACACCTCGACGAGCTCCGCGTCGATGAACCCACTCTTGAAAACACATTCGTTGCCACTTTGCGCCGACTGGGACACCAGGCACACGAAATGCCGTTTCCAGGCCGCCACGATCACCGAAAACTGAGCGGGCAGATCGCGGTAAGCGCCAGGAATCTCACCAAACAATTTGGATCTTTCACCGCTGTGAGGAACGTCAACCTGCGGATTCAGTATGGGGAAATTTACGGGCTCCTCGGCGCAAACGGGGCCGGCAAGACAACGACCATCAAAATGCTATGCGGGTTGCTGGATCCCACGGAGGGAGACATCCAGCTGGTGGGCGAAAGCGCTGATTTGCGATCGTTCGCAGTGCGGCAACGGATGGGTTACATGTCGCAAAAGTTCTCGCTCTACAACGACCTTTCGATACAAGAGAATCTCGATTTTTTTGCCGGTGTCTACGGCGTGCCTGAAGATGAGCGCGAAGAAAAGATCCGGTGGGTCCTCTCGTTTTCGGGATTAGAAGAGAAACAGAATCAAATTACAGGTAGCTTGCCTGGCGGGTGGAAACAGCGCGTGGCCTTTGGCGCAGCTATCATGCACGAACCGGAGGTGCTGTTCCTCGACGAGCCGACATCGGGCGTCGATCCTCTCGCGCGCCGCGCTTTCTGGAACATGATCAACAGATTGGCCGATGCCGGTACCGCAGTACTAGTGACGACTCATTATCTTGAAGAATCAGAACAGTGCAACCGACTCGGCTTGATGGTTGCCGGCGAGCTCGTAGCCGAAGGCGCGCCGAGCGATCTCAAGGCGAGGCAAGAAGGGCACCTCCTGGAGTTCACGGTCGATCGTCCCCAGCAGGCAGCCGATCTATTGAAAATGCAGACGGATCACTGGCGAGTCGCGCTCTTTGGTGACCGGCTTCATGTCGTCATTGATGAAGACATAGATACCGGGACACGATCTATCACCAGCAAGCTTGAAGCGAATGGAATTCGTGTCATTCAGGCGCGAGAAGAGCACTTCTCAATGGAGGACGTGTTCATCGCGGTTGTTGAAAATGCGCGGCGGCGAGGCAAGGTCGCCGTATCCGATGAAATGTCTTAGCCGCTGATTACACGGATGGGATGGGACTAGTTCGATCCGTGTAATCCGCGGCTCACGAAAGCCAGACACAATGCGACGTATTGTTGCTCAGACACGAAAGGAGCTGACCGAGATCGTTCGAGACTGGCGAACACTCGTGCTCGCACTGGTCCTTCCTCTGATTCTGCTTGTACTGAATGGATCAGCGATCTCGCTTACCGTGAATAATCTTCCGATTATTGTCCAGGATTTCGATGATTCGTCTTCCTCACGCCAGCTCATCGATGCGTTCCGCGCGTCTCTCACATTTCACGTTGTGTCTTTTCCAGTGAATAAGCGGCCTGAGGAGGCATTCTCGTCGAATACAGCGTATGCCGCCCTCACCATACCTGCCCACTTTGGGAGGGACGTTCTGCGCGGCATGAACGCGCCTGTTCAAATATTGGTGGATGCTTCCGACGCCAACACAGCCAAATTGGCCGCGGGGTATGCGGCACAGATTGTTCGAGCGCACAATTTGCAGACAGCGGGGATGACGCGCTTTGGACCCGTTCAACCGGCTATCCGGCTTTGGTACAACCCGGACCGTTCATCCAAGAAGTTTTATGGCCCGGGGATTTTCGTTCTTGGGATTTCGATGTTTCCATCCTTACTCGCTTCGCTGTCGATGGCAAAGGAGGGAGAACAGAAAACCATTCTGCAGGTCTACGTTTCAAACATCTCGGCGCATGAATTCCTGCTCGGAAAGATTCTCGCCTTTACGGCCGTCGCGATTGCCGAATGTCTACTCGGGCTCCTGCTGCTCTTCACGTACTTCGGCCTGCACGTGGCCGGCGATCCCACACCGTTCATAGTGGCTACCGTCTTGTATGCGTTCTGTGTGTCTTCCTTCGGAACAATGATCGGCGCGGCCGTTCCACACCAGGCGGGAGCGATGCAGGCGGTTGCGCTTGGCGGTTTCCTTTTGGTGTTCCTGCTCTCGGGACTGTTGTTTCCAATCGAGAACATTCCAGTGGGATTGCGCTGGATCTCAAACTTCGTGTGGGGTCGCTATTACATAGAGATCGTGCGTGATGCGCTTTTGCAGGGAGGCGGTTGGCCCGCGACTTGGTACAAAGTGCTGTACATCGGTGTTCTGGGAGGAACCTTCTACCTGCTGGGATGGTGCACCATGCGACGCATGCAGGTGAAAGAGTGATCAATGAGAAGGTGGTTCCATCAATTCACAAACTATCGAATTCGCTCTCTCATGCGAAAGGAATTCAATCACATTCGTCGCGATCGTCGCCTGGCGATGTCTCTAATTCTACCGCCCACACTGCAATTGTTGCTCTTCGGATTCGCTCTCAGCGCAAAGGTATCAAACCTCCGGCTTGGAATACTCGACGAGAGCAAGACCCCCGAAAGCCGGGAGTTGATCGCAAACCTGACTGAAAGCGAGAGCTTTCGTTTGGCTGGGTACTACTTTTCCTCTGAGGCGCTTAGTCAAGCGATAAACCACGGCGATCTCGATGCAGGCGTGGTGATTCCATACACGTATGCCCGCGATCTTCAGCGAGGGCGGACAACAACAGTGCAATTTCTTCTCAACGCAATGAACGCGAACACTGCCGCGATTGCGCAAGGCTACGTTCAGGGTGTGATTCAGAATTACAATCGGCTCCTCACCCGTTGGCGATCACAGAACAGCGGCGGTCTCGTTCTGTTGCAGCCTGCTTTTCTATACAACCCTGGTTTGGTCGACTCCTGGTTTATCGCAACTGGCGTCTTCGGACTGCTGCTGATCCTGAATAGCTCGCTTGTGGCGTCCGGAGCCATGGTCAAGGAACGCGAGGCCGGTACAATCGAACAGTTGCTGATGTCCCCGGCGAGCACGTCAGAAATAATCATCGCCAAAATCGCGCCACTATTCGTTCTGCTGTGTCTGATGATGTTCGTTGCGATCGGAGTTATCAAGGTCGCATTCGGCGTCCCTTTTCATGGTGGCTTGCTGCTGATCCTGGTTGGTGGCGCCCTTTGTATTTTGTCGGGCATCAGTCTCGGTACAGTCATTGCGACATTCAGCAAATCCGCACAGCAGGCGCAACTCACCAGCTTTTTCGTAAATCCGCCGCTGGCTTCATTGTCAGGCGCTCTCAATCCGGTGGAGGCGATGCCACGATGGCTACAGCCTCTGACCGTTTTTAACCCAATTCACCATTTCGCCACGATCGTGCGGGCCAATATGCTCAAAGGAAGCGGACTTGCGACGCTCTGGCCCAATTTCATAGCCCTCCTTACGTTCACGCTCGTTTTGTTCTCACTGAGCATCTGGCGCTTCCGAAAGCAATTCATCTAAGGACTGCATTTAGGAGTTACCGTGACATATAACGAGAACTACAAAGACACAAAGACACGAAGGCACGGAGGCCCGCGATCAAGAACTTTTATTCGGGCGCCTCTGTATTTTTGTGTCTCTGTGTCTTTGTGGTTCTCATCTATGCAGCCCCGTCTGCTCTCTGCTCAAGGCGGACCGGGAGGGCTGTTGGGAGCGACCACTGGCCCGGCAGAGGGAGCACAAGCGAATCCGTTGCCGCTATCGGGGCGAAGCGGGCAAACGGGCTCGGTGAGAGCCACTCAATTGCCGGTGCCCGGTACAACGACCAGCGTCAATACGATCAATCCGACAGTTCAGGTGCAGGGTCCTTATGGCGGCAGCGCCCAAGGTCCAGCCAATGCTCTGCGATCAGGCATGTTGTCGTTTCGTGAGGCGATTCAGCGAGGACTCGAATACAACCTCGGGGCCGTGGATCAGATGCAAGCCGTACGCCAGGCACACGGGCAAAAGATCATTATGCGGAGCACACTGCTTCCTAACTTGAATGGGAATACGAGCGAAACGGTACAGCAAGTCAACTTGCGCGCATTTGGCGTGCGTGTCACGTCGCCGGTTCCTGGCTTCTCTATACCGACCATTGTCGGACCATTCAACTTTTTTGACCTCCGCGCCACGCTTTCGCAAACCGTCATAGACCGGACTGCACTAAACAACTACCGATCGTCCTCCGAAACTCTACGGGCGAATCGATTCTTTGCTGAGGACGCCCAGGATCTTGTTGTCCTTGCAGTCGGTGGCGCCTATCTGCAGGTCATCGCGGCAAAGGCGAAGGTGGACTTGGCGCGGGCTCAACTGGAGACCGCGAACGCGCTTTATCAACAAGCTTTGGAACAGCGCAGCGCCGGTGTAATTGCACTGACCGACGTCAATCGAAGCCAGATTCAAGCCCTGACAGAACAGCAACGATTACTTTCGCTGGAGAACGATCTTGCGAAACAAAAAATCAACCTTGCCAGGATGACCGGCCTGCCTTTGGGGGTGTCGTACGACGTTTCCGATTCGGTTCCCTTTTCGGCAGCGCCACCTATGGACCTCGACAGTGCTTTGAAGCTCGCATTAGAACAACGCGCAGACCTTCGCGCCGCTGAGGCGCAAGTTCGAGCTGCGGAACGAGCGTTGTCCGCAGCGCGCGACGAACGTCTCCCGTCGCTAACGGTGAGGGCGGATTACGGTGTAATCGGCACCAATCCGGCGCAGTCACACGGTACGTTTGCCGTTTCCGGACGACTGAATTTTCCGATCTGGCAAGGAGGCAGGATATCGGGAAATATCGAACAAGCGGAGGCGGTTTTGGCACAGCGGGAAGCTGAACGTGAAGATATCGTAGGCCAGATAGAGAGCGATGTCCGAAACGCCTATCTTGATTTGCAGGCAGCGGCAAGCCAGGTCGAAGTCGCTCAGAAAAGCATTCAGGTGACTCAAGAGAATCTGGATCTCACGCGCCAGCGCTTCGACGCCGGCGTGAGCGACAATGTGGGGGTTGTACAGTCCCAGGAGTCCCTGGCCACCGCTCACTCGGATTACATCAACAGTGTCTTTGCGCATAACCTGGGGAAACTTGCTCTGGCACGCGCTACCGGTGATGCGGCGGAGAACCTAGCTCGATTTCTGAACGTGCCGTGACGAGGATTTTTCGGGCTTTCTCTGACGATTCACCGAACGTTAATAAAAATGAAAACCGTTGAAGTCAAGGTGCTGGCATCAAGGAATCGAACCCATGCTGGTTCCAATACGGATTGCGGAAGACGTCGTCGATGAAATCGAAGATATGTACGATCAGATTACGAGGCGGGCGTACGAGATCTTTCAGGATCGGGGCGGAATCGGCACGATGGATCTGGAAGATTGGCTGACGGCAGAACAGCAACGGTTGTTCAAGCCGGAGGTCCATGTTGAAGAAAATGCCGGGCTTATCACGGTCACGATTCGCATCGGTGAAGCATGCCCTATGGATGTAGAGGTCGTGGTCACCCCGGGTGCGATGCTGATTCAGGCGGAAAGTCGGATAACGGCCAAGAAAATCTTTCGTACCGTCGAGTTTCCGCGGCGCATCGACGTGACCAAAGCGGAGGCCCGATTTACAAACGGCTGCCTCGTCCTAACGGCTTAGCATAGTCCCCTCCTCACGAGGAGGGGACTATACCTGCCTCAAATATCAGGTTTTGAAGCCAACCCCTTGGGCATGAATGTCGGCTCTGTAACAACGTTTTAATATTAGAGTAATAAGAATGTCATTGTTCAAAGTCACATTCAGGAGCCTTCATGCCGACTATTGCTGCTATTGACGTCGGAAGCA
>Ga0126369_10004218_pt1 | contig 10516 bp, 9 predicted proteins | sample PanSoiMetaPlot_1_FD_109646 | JGI IMG/M metagenome (GOLD analysis project Ga0126369, IMG submission 109646) | Tropical forest soil microbial communities from Panama - MetaG Plot_1 | ecosystem: Environmental > Terrestrial > Soil > Tropical forest > Bulk soil | place: Panama | collected 2016-02-17
TCCCCTGAAGGGGGAGGGTCGGACCGCCGCAGGCGGTCCGGGGTGGAGTGTCCCCCCTCCCCACCCTCCCCTGCGTGCGGGGGCGGGTGGGGAGGGGATGCTGTGCCGCTGTCACCCCCTCCCGGGCCGCTGGCGCTGCCCGACCTCCCCCCTCCAGGGGGAGGTGAAGAACCAAGCGCCTCCGCCACATCGGCCACATAGCGCCGCAGGATCGGCGACAGGTAAGCGTCGACCACCGTGGTGTCGCCGCGCCCGACCAGCTTGATCAGCGGTGAGACTTCGTAACTGACCGAGACCTGCCGGAACCCCATACCGCGGGCGAGCGCCGCTATCTGCCGCTCATGCTCCGGATAGTGGTAGCTGTGCATGAAGACGATCGCGACCGCTGTCACGCCGTCCTCGCGGGCACGTTCGAGGTCGCGGTGCGTCGCCGCCAGATCTGGTGCCGCCTCTACAGTGCCGTCGGCGCGCACACGTTCGGCGACGTCGACCACGCGCTCGAACAACATATCGGGCTTGAAGATGTGGCGGGCAAAGATTTTTGGCCGTGCCTGGTAGCCGATCTTGAGGGCATCGCGGAACCCTTTGGTGGTCACGAGCAGGGTGCGCTCGCCTTTGCGCTCCAACAGCGCATTGGTGGCGACGGTGGTGCCCATCTTGACAGCACCGATCAGACCCGGCGGGATAGGCTCGCCGGCCTTGAGGCAGAGGAGATCGCGGATGCCCTGGACGGCGGCGTCGCTATAGGCTTCGGGATTCTCCGATAGCAACTTGTGGGCCACCAGCGTGCCGTCCGGCCGCCGGCCCACCACGTCCGTGAACGTGCCGCCGCGGTCGATCCAGAATTCCCAGGAATTGGTTTTGATCATCGGCCGATCCATGTCGATCCATCAAGTGAGGCGGCGACACCAGCACCCGTCCGGCCATAATGTAACCGAGCGGAGATGTCGTGATAGCAATGGAGTTCGCCATGCAAACCGAAAACATTACGGCTGCAAGCGCGGGTCGGCCGGTGGAGAGGGCGGTAGACCTGCGTCGCGCCTGCCGATCGGGCGACCACCTCGGTCCGACGGCAGGTCTCGCACCCGGCTATGTGCAGGGCAACCTCGTCGTCCTGCCGCGCGACTGGGCCGACGAGTTCCTGCGTTTCTGTCAGGCCAATCCGAAACCCTGCCCGGTGCTGGCCGTGTCGGAACCGGGGAGCGCGGCGCTGCCGTCGCTCGGCGAAGACCTCGATATCAGAACCGACCTTCCTGGCTATCGCGTCTGGCGGGATGGCAGCCTAGTCGAGGAGCCGTCCGAGGTCGTCGCCCTGTGGCGCGCCGATCTCGTGAGCTTCGTCATCGGGTGCTCGTTCTCGTTCGAGGAGCCGCTGATCGCTGCCGGCATTCCAATCCGCCACATCGCGCGTGGCTGCAATGTGTCCATGTACCGCACCAATGTGCCGACGATGCCGGCCGGGCGGTTCTGCGGCCCGCTGGTGGTGTCGATGCGGCCGCTCAGGCCGGCGGACGCCATCAGGGCGGTACAGATCACGTCGCGGCTGCCGGCTGTGCACGGCGCCCCCGTCCATATAGGCTTTCCAGAATCCATCGGCATCGCTGATCTCGCTAAGCCGGACTTCGGCGACGCAGTGCCGATCGAGCCCGACGAACTGCCGGTGTTCTGGGCCTGTGGAGTGACGCCACAAGCGGCCATCGCAGCGGCGCGGCCCCCCTTTGCCATCACCCACGCGCCGGGCCGCATGCTGGTGACCGATCTCAAAAACGCCCAACTCGCGGCCTTCTAAGGCTGGGGAAATCTTGGTATTGCCCCGCTATCGGCCGCAAATCGCCGCGGCCCGGGCGACTTGTACCGCTAGCAGCAACAGTGGGCCATATGGGTCAGGAGCAACCCTCACGGTTCCTGTTTGGGAATTTTGGCGATGCTCCACCTTTGGGGGCAGGGAGCGTAATGACATTTGAGTTGGCAATTATCAGTGTCCTCGCGGGAATTGCACTCGGTTTGCGATTCAAGGTCTTGATCCTTGTGCCCGCGGTTATCTTGGCCATGATATTTGCAATCATAATCGGAGTTGCGCGCGCCGATACCTTCTGGTCAATCGTCCTGGCAATGGCGATATTGGGGGCGGCCGTTCAATTCGGTTATCTGGCGGGGATTATGTTGCGCGCGGCAGTCAGCTCACTTTGTGCGTTCACGTTCGGCAGTCGTAATCCCGAGCTCAATTCTGAAATTGGGCGTATCTAACAATCGAAATCTATTGCGCAGCCTCGCCGGTTTCCGCTTGGGCGAGCTTTGTGCGCCAGTCGGCACGCCTGCGGATGAGGGCGAGAAGCGACAGCAACAACAGCACGGCCGCTATAACGAACAGCGAGAGCGCGATCGGACGCGTGAAGAAAATCGTCCAATAGCCGTTCGACATGATGAGCGATTGGCGCAGGCTCAATTCGAAGGTGGGCGAGATCACCAGGCCCAGTACCAGCGGCGCCGGGTCAAGGCCGAGCTTGCGCAGGAGATAGCCGAGCACCCCCATGATCAGCATGATCCACACGTCGACGATCGAGTTATTCACGGTATAGACGCCGATCACGCAGAACATGATCACCAGCGGATAGAGGTAGCTGTACGGAATCCGCAGCACGTTAACGAACAGACCGACCAACGGCAGGTTGAGGAGGAGTAGCAGCACGTTGCCCACATACATGGAGGCGACGAAGCCCCAAAAGACGTCGGGATGCTCGTTGACGAGTTGCGGGCCCGGCTGCACGCCGTGGACGATCAGCGCCGCCATCAGCACCGCCGTGACCGGCCCGGTCGGCAGGCCGAGCGCCAGCATCGGCACAAAGGCGCCGGTAGAGGCGGAGTTGTTGGCGGATTCCGGCCCGGCGACCCCCGCCACTGCGCCCTTGCCAAATTCCTCCGGATGCCTGGAAAGCTTGCGCTCAACAGCATAGGATAAAAAGCTCGAAATAATGTGCGCGGAACCCGGCGTGAGGCCGATCAGGAAGCCGAGCACGCTGCCGCGCGCGATCGGCCATGCCGATTGACGCCATTCCTCGCGATTCGGCAGCAATTCGCGCAATTTCGGGGCCATCACCTCGCCCACCACGGTGGCGCTTGGCGTCGAAAGGATTTCGCCGAGCCCGAACAAGCCGACGGCGACCGGCACGATGCCGATGCCGTCGCCAAGCTCCGCGATGTCGAACGAATAGCGGAAGTGTCCGGTGAGGTTGTCAATCCCGATGGTGCCGAGCAAAAGCCCAATCGCGGCCATCAGCAGCGTGCGCGGCAGCGAGGTCGATGACATGTAGGCGAGGAAGATGAGCCCGAGCACCAGAAGCGCGGTGTATTCAGGAGGGCCGAAACGCAGCGCGAAGGCGGCGAGCGGCGGCGCAATCGCGGTCAACACCACGACCCCGAAGGTGCCGGCAATCCATGAGCCGACGGCCGCGATGCACAGGGCGGCGCCTGCGCGGCCCTTGCGCGCCATGGCGTAGCCGTCGATGCAGGTCATGACCGAGGACGCTTCCCCTGGAATCCGCATCAGGATCGAGGTGGTCGAGCCGCCATATTGGGAGCCGTAATAGATGCCGGCCAGCATCACGATCGCCTTGGTGGCGTCGAGCCCGAACGTGACCGGTAGCAGGATGCTGATGCCCGACAAGGGCCCGATGCCAGGCAACACGCCGACCAGCGTGCCGACCAGGCAGCCGAGAAAGCCATACCACAGCACGTCCGGTCGCAACGCGACGGAAAATCCGAGCATCAGGCTGTCGAGGGTTTCCACCGTTTCAGAATCCCAGAATGCCCTGCTCGAGCGGAGATTTGAGCACGACCGTGAAAAGCCCGTAGGTGAGGAGGCTGATACCAACGCTGTACAGCGCGGCGGCGACCAGGTTCCGGCCTTCGAGCGCGATCAGGGCAAACAGCATCAGCGACATGGTGACGATGAAGCCAAGCGTCGTATAGAGCGCGACGGCTGCGGCCGTGATGGCGAGCACCCGGATTGCATGGGGCAGGTCGCTCCAGCCGACGTCGGAAAACGGCGTGCTCGCACCGCCGCGCACCAGGAGGATCGCGCCGAACAGGATCATCAGGGCGCAAATGAGCTTCGGCATCATGCCGGCGCCCGGAAACGCAAGTGTTCCGAATGGCAGATCACCGCTCACCGCCAGTACGGCCAGCGCCGCCGCAATGGCGGCGCCGCCGGCCACATGGTCAGCGCGTAAGGTCATGGTTGCGCAGATGACATTATCCCTCGACCCTTCCGATCGAGTGGATAGCATCCTCGACCCGCTTGGCATCGGCGTCCCAGAAAGCGCGGAACTCGGGCTGATCGAGGTACTCGACGTCTTGGCCGATATTCGCCATCAGTTCCTGGAATTTGGGCGTCATCACTGCGGCCCGTGTGAAGTCGCGAATCTTGGTCACGATGGGCTCCGGCGTGCCCTTGGGAGCGAACAGCCCGACCCACAGGTAGAACTCGAGATCGTAGCCGAGTTCCTTCATGGTTGGTACGTCCGGCAGCGCGTGGGAGCGCTGCGCGCCGAAGGAAGCAAGCGCCCGCGCCCTGCCGCCCTTGATCTGGCCGAGGCAAGCGGCGATCGAGGACACAAGCACCTGAGAATTATTGCCGATCAGCGCGGTGAGCGCCGGGCCGCCGCCGTTGGTCGGCAGGTGGCGCAGCTTGATGCCCGCCACCTTGAGGTAAAGCGCCATCGGCAGATGCAGGGCGCCATAAAGACCGGATGAGGAGAAGATGATCTCGTTCGGCCGCTTCATCGCGTCGTCGGTGAATTCCTTCAAGGTCTTGTAGGGCGTCTGGTCGTTGACGATCAGCACGCACGGATCGGCGATGAAGCGCGCAACCGGAATGAAGTCGGCGCGCGAGAACTTCGGCTGTCGGCCGAACAGCTTGTCCACCTCGGGAAAGCCCGAGATCGAAACGATGTGCAGCAGCAACGTATAACCGTCGGGCTTTGCGTTGGCGGCGACTTGTGCGCCGACCGCACCGGCGGCGCCCGCCTTGGTGTCGATCACGGCCGGCTGCTTGATGATCGGCTCCAGCACCGCGGCGAAGGGACGTCCCACCACGTCGGCAGCGCCGCCCGGCGGGAACGGATTGATGAACGTGATGGCACGGGACGGATAGTTGGCGGCGTCTTGGCCGAAGCCCGCCGCCGGCACGAGGGTCACCGCGGCCGAGCCGATGACGAAGCTGCGTCTGTCCATGTTTGTCTCCCAAAAGATACCGTGACCCTAGCGAGGGGGATGCGGCCGGGCAACTCGGCCGGTTGCCGCGGCGCGATTGGGCGATGATACGAAGCCCTAATGGCCTGAGGGCATCACCGCGCCCGGAAGGAACCTGATGGCTGCCCAGATGGCGAGTACAACGAAGATCACGAGCGCGACACCCTGCACCGCAGCGAACGGCGGTTCTGAGGCCGTCGGCGCGAGGGCGGTCAAAGCCGGAACATGCTTGAAAGCCTGTACGGTTGTGACAGAAACAACAAAATAAAGGCTGATCACGACACCGATCACTTAGATCTGGCGCCAGGCTCCCGACAGGTGGAAACCATAGTAGGCGAGCATGGCCAGCGCCAGCACCACCAGCGAAACCGCCCCAATCGCATGGGCAGGCAGCAAGCCTGCAGCCGGAAAGCCGAAGTCGGTGGCGCTCGTGGCGAATGCTGTCCCAAGAAAGATCGCACTCCACATCGGCAGACGTTTTGAGCCGACGAGCCCGATCACCACGATGATCCGCGATACCAGTGCCACGAGGCTCAGCGCAGTGTGTAAAGCTGTAAAGGTCGCGAGGCTGACAATCATGATGCCATCACCCATTCCCTTGCCATCAATTCCGGCTGACAGCCCCTGGCTTCGAAGTTGAGTTCGATCTTGACGCCGTGGGGTCAAACAGAAATAGCTGATAGAGACTTGGTTTTGGCCGAACGGGCCTGTTCCGCTTAAGCTTGGTCCATTGCAGCCACCAAGTCCGGTTGGTACGATTTGAATGCATGAGGAGGTTGCATGCCCGCCTATTGGGTGGCGCGTTCGCGCATTGTCGATCCAACCCAGTACAAGAAGTACACCGATCGCATTCCGGCTATCTTCGCCAAATACGGCGGCCGCGTGCTCGCCCGCGGCGGGCGCTTCCAGATCATGGAGGGGCCCGACAAATTCCATCGCTTCGTAGTGGTGGAATTCGATACCTTCGAGCAGGGTGTGGCGTGCTTCCAATCTCCTGAATACGAGGAAGCCGCGGCCTTCCGCCGCAATGGGGCGGGGGAGGTCGAGACCGTCGTGGTGGAAGGCGGTGATGCCACATCCTCCTCCGTGCCATCCCCCGCAAGCGGGAGAGGGTAGGGAGGGGCGCGTCGATTGGCCTTAAGGCAGCGCCTCTGGCGCAGGGCTTTCGAATGGCCCTATTATGACGCCGACACGACACAATTTACGGACGTCCAAAGGAGGAGACGATATGCTCTTTAAGCTCAAATCCGCTCTTGCGGCCGCAGCCGTCGTAGCAGCACTGGTCGGTCTTGCCGGTGGCGCGACGGCACAATCCGGCGAGCCGATCAAGATCGGCTTCAGCATGGCGATGACGGGCGGCCTGGCGGCCAACGGCAAGTCTGCGCTCCTCGCCCAGAAGATTTGGGAAGAGGACGTCAACGCCAAGGGCGGGTTGCTGGGCCGGCCGGTCAAGCTCGTCTACTACGACGATCAAAGCAATCCATCCACGGTGCCGGGCATCTACACCAAGCTCCTTGACGTCGACAAGGTCGACCTCATCATCGGCCCCTATGCGACCGCGCAGATGGCGCCGGCGATGCCGATCGTTATTCAGCGCAACAAGGTCTTCGTCACGCTGCTCGGGCTCGCTGTGAACGACGAGTTCAAGTACCCGAACTATTTTGCCATGATCCCGTCCGGTCCAAACGCGAAACCTGCCTTCACCAAGGGCTTTTTCGACACCGCCGTGGCACAGAATCCGAAGCCGCAGACGGTCGCGATCGTGGCGGCCGATCAGGAATTCTCGCGCAACGCTTCGGATGGCGCCCGCGAGAATGCCCAGAAGGCCGGGCTGAAGGTCGTTTACGACAAGACCTATCCCCCCACGACTACCGATTTTGCACCTATCGTGCGCGCGATCCAAGCAACCAATCCGGACCTCCTTGTGATTTGCTCTTATCCGCCCGATTCCGTGGGCATGGTGCGGGCCATCAACGAGATCGGCTTCAAGCCGAAAATGATGGGCGGAGGCATGGTCGGACTGCAGGCGACGGCGCTCAAGGTGCAACTCGGCCCCATGCTCAACGGCTTCGTCAATTATGATTTCTGGCTGCCGGTGCCGAAGATGGAGTTCACTGGTGTCGACGCGCTTATCAAGAAGTATCAGGCGAGGGCGGCGGCCGAGGGTGTCGATGCGCTCGGCTACTACATGGCGCCGTTTGGCTATGCGCAGCTTCAGGTGCTCCAGCAGGCCATCGAGGCGACCAAGAGCATCGAAGACAAAAAGCTTGCCGATTACATCCGGACCAACACTTTCAAAACGGTCGCGGGTGACGTCAAGTTCGGTAAGGACGGCGAGTGGGCACAGTCGCGGGTGCTGCAAATCCAGTTCCACGACGTCAAGAGCAACGACGTCGAGCAGTTCCGCACCATGAACACTCAGACAGTGGTGACGCCGGCCGAATACAAGTCCGGCGACGTGGTCTATCCCTACGAAAAGGCGAAGAACTGAAACCGCTTCTCATTGCCGTGCTCGGCATTGCGTTGATGTCAGCTCTCGCGGGCGCGGCAGCGGCGCAATCGGTCGAGAGCTTCTACCGCGGCCGCACGGTAACGATCGTCGTCGGCTACAGTGTCGGCGGCGGCTACGACGCCGGTGCGCGCGTACTTGCGCGCCACCTCGGCAGGCATATTCCGGGCCATCCGTCAGTCGTGGTCCAGAACATGCCGGGCGCCGGCAGCCTGCGTGCCGCCAACTATCTCTACAAAGCTGCCCCGAAGGACGGCACGATGCTCGGCGTGTTCGGGCGCGGCATGGCGATGGAGCCTTTGATAGGAGCGAGCGGCACCACTTTCGATTCGCGTAAATTTGCCTGGATCGGCAGCGGCACCAACGAAGTCAGCGTCTGCGCCACGTGGCATGCCGCGAAGGTGAAGACCTGGAGCGACGGTCTCACGATCCCGTTCACGGTCGCGGGAGAGGGATCGGGCTCCGACCCCGACATTTTTTCGATCATGCTCAGAAACGTGTTCGGCGCCAAGATGCGGCCTGTTTCCGGCTATCCAGGCGGCGCCGACATGACGCTCGCGATCGAGCGCGGCGAGGTCGACGGCCGGTGCGGCTGGACCTGGTCGAGCGTGAAACTGCAACGACCCGACTGGGTTACTGGCCATAAGCTTAATGTCCTGATCCAGCTTGCCACACAGCCGAGCCCGGAGCTGCCGGGCGTGCCATTTATCAACGACCTTGCAACCACCGAGCACCAACGCCAGATCATCAATCTGGTGCTCAGCCGCCAGGCCATGGGCCGGCCGCTGGTTGCACCGCCGGGTACGCCTGACGACCGCAAGGAAGCGCTGCGCCACGCCTTCGACGCCACCATGGCGGATCCGGACTTCGTCGCCGAAGCGACCGCGCGAGGCCTCGAGGTTAGTCCCGTGAACGGCGCCGATCTCGACAAGCTGCTGGAGCAGCTTTACGCAACGCCGTCCGCCATCCTCGCCGAGACCAAAGCGATCATTGCGGAAGGCGCGAAGTAGGATTTTGCCTCCCCGTTTTCGGTAGGCAAAGCGGATCAAGGTCGGGTGGGGACAACTGACGATGATGGTGGGCGCCCTCGATCCCGCACAACAAAACGCTGCCACCGGAACCGAACGCATCCAGCTGGTTCTGGCTGGTCCCGGTTCCGGCAAGACCACGACGCTGGCGGGCCGCTTCGTGCATCTGGTGCGACAGGGCGTCGATTGCCGGCGCATTCTGGCATTGACCTTCACCAAGAAGGCCGCCGACGAAATGAAGTCCCGCGTCGCAACGGCGCTTGATCTGCCATCCGCCGCCGACCTGAACGTCGCGACCTTTCACGGCTTCGCCTTCCGGCATCTGCGCCGCAACCCGCGGCTTGCGGAGCTGTCCGAGCGGTTTCAGCTGTGGGATATGCCGCAACAACGTCATGTCTTCAGCTCGCGGCAGATGTGGTGGAACGAGGAAACCGATATCCTGGATATCATTGCGGGTGCGAAGGAGCGTCTTCTCGATGCGGCAGGCTTCGCCGCAGAGATCGAGCCGGATGATGAGGTGCTGCGCCGCGCCGTGGAATTCTTTCTCGTCTACGAGCGCGCGCTTCGCGATGCCGGAGCCATCGACTTCGCCGACATGGTGCCGCTGGTGGTACGCGCGATGGACAAAAACCCCAGTTACGCCGCGACGATGATGGGCGCGTACGACCATGTGCTTGTCGATGAGTATCAGGACGTCAACCCCGGTCAGGTCGCCCTAATCGACCGTTTCGTCACCGCGGGCGTGGGTCTGTGGGCGGTCGGCGACGACGACCAGACGCTCTATGCATTCCGGGCCGCGGATGTGCGGTTCATCCTGGACTTCCCACACAAACATCTCGATGCCCAGGTCCACGTCATCGACCGCAACTACCGCTCGGCAACGCAAATCGTTGCGGCTGCGAATCGGTTGATCGCCTACAACCGCGGGCGCTGCCAGAAGAACTGCAAGCCGGTCACCGCCGAAGCCGGCGAGTTGGTCGTGCGCGGCTATCGGACGGCCGAGATCGAGGCGCGGCAGGTGGCGAAGGGAGTGGCCCATTTGCTCCGGCGCGGACATTCGCCGAAAGAGATTGCGGTCCTCTACCGGACCGGCACGGTGGGTTTCGCGATGCAGCCGGCCCTGCAGGCGTTGAAAATTCCCTATGAAGTGCGCGGCGCCGGCGATCTATGGCAGAGCGTGGCGGCGCGCCTTGTGGTGGGCGGGCTCTTTTATTTGCGGGACGGCGAATCGGCCGAGGCCATGAGCCGCCTGGGCAGCGGCCGGCGCGCGGAAATCGTTCGCAATGAGCTCGACCGGGCGAGCGCGCGCCAAAAGCGGGATTTTTCGGCCGCGTGTCAGTTCGTCCGTGATGTCGTCGCGACGGCGGTGCCGTCTCGGGCCTCCGGCCGGGACCGGGCGGAGTGGACCGCGATCGTCGAGGCCGTCATCGCATTGGCGTCGTCGTGCCGGTCTTTGGACGAGCTTGTGGCGAAAATAGCCGAGCAATCGGCATCGCTGCGCCAAGCGCCCGAGAACGCCGTCGTTTTGTCGACCATCCATTCGGCCAAGGGCCTCGAATGGGAGGCGGTGTTCCTGATCGGAATGGAGCAAGGCGTGTCGCCGCACGCCAATAATGACGACCTGGAGGAGGAGCGCCGGGTGGCCTATGTGGGCGTCACCAGGGCCAAGCGCCTCGTCGGCCTCACCTTCTCGGACAAGCTTTTCGGACAGGAATCCCGGCCCTCGCAA
>Ga0126369_10004223_pt1 | contig 10508 bp, 9 predicted proteins | sample PanSoiMetaPlot_1_FD_109646 | JGI IMG/M metagenome (GOLD analysis project Ga0126369, IMG submission 109646) | Tropical forest soil microbial communities from Panama - MetaG Plot_1 | ecosystem: Environmental > Terrestrial > Soil > Tropical forest > Bulk soil | place: Panama | collected 2016-02-17
CAGTTCACCTTGTAGGCGGGTTTGGCGATCGCCGCGTAGACACCATCGGCTACCGGTTTGATGTCGAACAGATCTTGCGCCGACGCGTATCTTCCCAGGAGCAGAAAAAGAAAAAACGCCAGCGCAGACGCGACTCGCCTCATACTTCCTCCAACGTGCCACTGATTGCCGAGGAGCCTACCACATCCGCACTAAGTTCGGCGTTGTTCGCTTGTGATAGGCTGTGAATCGTCTTGGCGCGGAGACAACTACTAAGGCGGAAGCGTTTTGCATGAGCTACATTGATGCCAGCCTGATTCCGGGCGAAAAGGTGGTCTATCAGACCCGGCTGCATTGGATCGTGATGTTGGGCCACATTCTGTTTGCTTTGTTTGTGCTTGGCGCGCCTGCTGCAATCCTCCTTTTTTACGCAAGGAAGGAACAGGCTGAGAGCTCGGCACAAAATGTCCAAGTAATGTTGGTCGCAGCGGGTGTGTTGCTCGTCTCGGGAGTGGTCGTGATCATCGCCGGGCTGGTACGACGTAATGCGACAGAGATGGCCGTAACGACCCGCCGCGTGGTTATTAAGACCGGACTAGCCGCGCGAAAAACGATCGAGATGCTTCTCAATAAAGTCGAGAGTGTTGAAGTCCGGGAATCGGCGACCGGACGGATGTTGGGCTACGGCACGATCGTGCTCATAGGCACCGGCGGGACTTCGGAGCCGTTTCACAAAATCGCTCATCCTTTGGAGTTTCGCAGCCGCGTGCAGCAGCAGATCGAGAAATTACCGCCGCTTGACGGCGTCGCTCGAAGCGATGCCCGAGCTGGTACCGTTTAGGTCCGCTGTCCTGAGGCCGTAGCCAACCAGCCAATTTGTCAGCATGAAACGACAGCTCCAACCATTGTTTGCGCCATCGGCCATGAAACCAAAACCGCGCTCGTGAATCAAAATCAATTAAGGCATATTCTATGTCTGCGTCGGGATTTACATCGTTACCACAGTTGGAGCATGCGCCCGGCCACATGGACGATACTGGCAAAGTCGCCGCGTTGCCCCTGACGGGAGAAGCCGATCCCGTTCCTCAGTCGCTGCTCGTCTCGTTTCCCGAGCAGGCCAAAACGCTTGGATTGCTCTACGACGTGAGCCGGGAGCTCACTTCGATTTTGGATCGCGAGGAGCTGCTCCAGCGAATCACGGAGTTGGTCAAGAAGCTCGTGAATTATGACGTGTTCACGGTGATGCTGTGGAACGAAAAGACGCAATTGCTGGAAGGCGTCTTCGCGAAGCATTATGAGGCTTCGATTCCGGCGCGGTTTCGCGTTACGTTGAACCAGGGCGTTACGGGCCATGCCGCCGCCACTCGCCGTCCGATTCGCCTGGACGACGTGCGGCTGGATCCTCGTTATATTGACTGCGAGACCTGTGAACGCGTTCATTCGGAGCTTGTGGTTCCGCTTTTGCTGCAAGACCGGCTGATCGGCGTGCTGGACCTGGAAAGCGCGCAGCTGGCCGCGTTCACGGCGGAGCACGAGCGTATGCTCGTTGCGCTCGGCCCGTTCATTGCGATTGCGCTGGAGAATTCCCGGCTTTATCAGGACGCGCGCGAAAACCAACTGCGCCTGCAAGATGATCTCGACACGGCGAGAGAGATTCAGCTGCAGCTACTGCCGCATGGCGCGCGTGAAGTTCCCGGCCTGGATATCTCCGCTGCGTATGTGCCAGCCCGCGAGCTGGGCGGCGACTTTTATGATTTCCTTCCCTACGGCGAGGGTCGACTGGCACTGGCCCTGGGTGACGTTTCGGGAAAAGGAACCGCGGCGGCGCTTTACGGTTCATTGGCCATTGGCATGTTGCGCGAGCATGCGGTAGAACATTCCGCAGCGCCGCCTGTAATGTTGTCCATGCTGAATCGCCGTTTGCATGCCGCGCGGCTGGAGGCGCGGTTCATTGCGCTGACCTTCGGCGTGTATGATGCGGCGGAACGAATATTAACCGTCGCCAACGCCGGCGGCACGCGGCCGCTCTTGCTTCGCGGTGGTGAGCTCTCAGAAATTCAAGTAGACGGCATTCCGCTCGGCCTATTTCCCGAAGTTGATTACGGCGCTTCCACCATACAGCTCCGCGTCGGCGACGTGATTATCTTCGCGTCCGATGGAATCCTGGAATCGGAGAATGCGGAAAAAGAAGAGTTCGGAATGGGCCGGTTACACGCTCTGCTCACTTCACTTCCGGCTAGTTCGCCGGTGGACGACATTGCCGGCGCGATTCTCCGGGCTACGGACGAATTTGCCGGCTTCGGCAACCCCGCGCATGACGACCGGACGTTGCTGGTTCTGCGCGCGACCCCGGACTCGCCCTCCGACCTGCCTAGAATACCGGTGATCTACTGACTGGACGGAGCGCCTTGACGGATGAATGCTTTGATATTCCGCAACCCGAAGGGTTAGGACGAAATTAGTTGCCGGAGGTGATGCCGGAAGCCGTGCGACGTGCAGTGACGTTTACGAAATAGTTTTGTTCGCGCAAGCGGCGGTAGATACGCCCGGCCACGCCTGCGGCAAGAGGGCCTTTGATGCGCGAGCTGTTGCCACGGATCAAGACGGCGAGAGCGATCTTGGGATGAGCTTCGTCGGCGTACGAGAGGAACCAGCCGACGTGGGAAATCTGGTCGGAGCAGGTACCAGTTTTGCCGGCAGGCATTTCATCGCCACCTGAGTCGTAGCTGCGCTTACCGGTGCCATAGAGAACGGCTGCTAGCATGCCTTCGCGAAGCTCAGGAAGGAGCGGTCCGATGTTGAGCTCACGCTTCACGCGAGGAACAAACGTCGAGAGATCAGCTCCGGCTTCCGGATATTGCAGATAGTACAGCGTGCCGCCATTGGCGAATGCAGCTGCCAGCGAAGCAAGCTGGAACGGCGTGATCTGGATTCCTTCGCCAAAGCTGGACATGCGGGCGACGCCGCCCTTGGCAGGTGGCGTCATCGGGAACGAGCCGGGATGTTCGTCAGCGAGATTGTAGCCGGCGAGTTCGCCGAGGCCGAGCAGGCGGCCGTACTTCGAAACGGTGTCAAAACCCATGCGGCGACCGAGCTCTTCAAAAAATTCGTTATTGGAGTGAGCCATCGCGTCGGTTAAGTTCATGTACTTGCGGCGGCCGACTTTCAGCATAGTGTCGCGCGTGATCAGACTTTCTTCGAGAGCCGCAAGCGCAATAGTCGGCTTGATCGTGGAGCACGGAATTGCGCCGTCGGAATAGGCGAGCTTTTGATTGACTACGGTAAGAATGCGGCCGGTGTTCGGATCGACGGCTACAACTGAGCCATTGTAGCGGCCAAGCGCTTCGACAGCAGCGGCACGGACAATGGGATCATCATTCATGGCGATATCGCCGATGGTGGGATCCACACCTTTTTCCGGACGCAGGTAACGATGGCGAGTACGTGATGTGCGAGTTGGCCTTGCAGCAGGCTTTGCGGCTGGCGATGCGGGAGCAGCGTCCGTGGGAAGCGGCGAAGCTGTACACGCAGCCAAGAAGAGAGTGAGTGCAATTTTTCCGGGCCGGGTGGTTTGAGTCATGTGCCGCGAATCCCTTTGCCGAAATGTGCCGAGCTAACTGCTACGTTCGATTACTTTTTCAAGTCGGACGCTTGCAGATGCACCCGTGCGGCCAAACGAAGGCAGCACAAAATAATGAACTTAGGTGCCACGCCGGGAACTCTGACGTTTCTGAATGAAACGCAGCTTCTCAACGTGAGACGTAGTTTACGGAAAGAAGGTTCGTTGACGCAATAGAGAAAGCGGGCTAGTACGAAATATGTGCTTTGTTTTCATACTGCACCGGCGGACAGGAGCGCAGACTGTCCGCCAGGATTGTAAGATGGCTCGGATAGAGGCATGAGGACGAGTCTATGGCCGAAGTGAAAATTCGAGCAGCTGACCTTTCAGATGTTCCGAAGCTGATCCATCATCGGCGGATGATGTGGTGGGACATGGGACGGCGGGATGAAAAAGCTTTGCACTTGATGGAAACGGCAGCGAACGAATACTTCCAAGCAGCGGTGGCTGAAGGTTCTTACGTGGGTTTTCTGGCCGAAAACGCTTCGGGCGCGGTGATCGGTGGAGGAGGGATAGTAATCAGCGCGTGGCCCGGTGTTTTGGGCCAGCGTCACCCCCGGAGGGCGATGATTTTGAACATGTATGTCGAACCTGAGCACCGACGCCAAGGCATCGCGCGTGCATTGATGGAGAAGATGATCGTGTGGTGCAAGGAAAATGAATTCGCGAGCGTTGGGTTGCATGCTAGCGACCAAGGGCGCGGACTCTATGAGAAGCTCGGATTCAAACCCACGACCGAGATGCGGCTGGAGCTGAAATGAAAATGCGCGGGAACGGGCCCGCGCATTCGTTCGAGAGTTGTTAGGACTACTTGCTGGCCGACTGAGACGTAGTGTCCTTGTCCTCGCGCGGGATCATGGAAACAACGACGTATTCGTGTTCCTTGTCGTTCACTTCGGGGACGCGGAGGATAAGCTTGTCCCTATTGATGCGGAACTGGGCTACTTCGCCGATCGGCAGCAGAACCGGATGCTTATCGTCTTTCGGGCGAATGCGATAGATGACGTGGTCAGCCTGCAGAATATACTCCTGGCAGAGCAGTTCCTGCGTTTGCTTGTGCTGGCCATCGGTACCGATGATTTCACCGGCAAGCGTTTTAGAGCCCTTTTCCGATGTGCCGCAGGACGATGAGTCCATGCGCAAGAGCTTGCCCTGCTGGTAGTCGTGTTCCTTGGCCGAGACCACGGCGGCAAAAAGCAGAGCTACAGCCAGAGTGCGGATTTTCATGTTGGTCGGTCCTCCCTTGTGCATAGAAGCGTAGGAACGGGGCCGAACTGACGCGAATAGTACAAAAGTTTGGTTTGCCCAAAGACGAATAAGCTGGTTTCTGTAGGTCAGGAATGCTGGGGTGTGCGCAGGTATGCCATAACAAAAAGAAAGCACAGCGCGAGGTCAATCCCAGCGAAGACCAGGTCATTGGGGCTGGTGCGCTTCTGCGAAATCAGAATGAGCAACGGAACCGAGTACGCCAGCTTTTCGAGGATTGCCGCGATCATGAGCGGGCGGAAGCGAACCGGGTCGGTGGAGATGATTAGAAAGGCAAACTGCCAGACCAGCGCGATGCCGACAAAACCGTAGTAGAACGCGGGGTGAGTGATGGGAGGCGGATCATTCTTGCCGATTAAATCAAAAATGAAGTAAAGCGGCGTGATGATGAGAAAGCCCCAGATACCAGCAGCGCGGAAGACAATTTTTGCAAACTTCATGGGGGAATTCTAACGCAGAATGCACGGAGTTCGCAGAACGCAAAGTGGCAGAGGGCATCGCCGAATGAAGCCCGCAAAAAACGAGTACCGTTGGCGCAAATCGACGGTTATACTTCGCCGACCCTTCCCATCGGGAGCAGCCCACACATGTCTCTCTACAGAAAAACTTTTGTGCGTTTGCTGTGTACGTCGCTGATTGCGATTTTTGGTTCGGCCGTCCTTGGGCAAACGCCTTCGGTTGCGCCGCGCTTTCTGGTCTCCTTTCCGAAGGAACGTAGCGCGCAACCGCTTGACGGCCGGGTCCTCCTCCTGCTGTCCACCGACGGAAGCGCCGAGCCGCGGATGCAGATCAGCATTTCCTATAAGACTCAGATGGTTTTCGGGCTGGACGTAGACCGGCTTGAACCCGGCAAAGCTGTGCCGATGGATGACGGGGCGTTCGGATATCCGATTCGGTATCTGCACGACGTGCCACCCGGCGAATATTTTGCGCAGGCGGTGCTCAACCGCTACGAAACATTTCACCGCAGCGATGGCCACACGGTAAAGCTCCACATGGACCAAGGAGAAGGCCAGCATTGGAACCTTGCGCCCGGCAATCTCTACAGCAAACCGCAGAGAGTCACGGTCGGCGCGAATGCACAACCGATGGCGATTGTGATGGACCAGGAAATTTCGCCGATCGAGCCGCCGAAGGATACGAAGTACGTCAGGCACATGAAGATTCAGAGCCAGCTCCTGACGAAATTCTGGGGACGCCCGATGTATCTCAGCGCCAACGTACTGGTGCCTGAGGGATTTGACGAGCATCCCAATGCGCGCTTTCCGCTGGCGATTTTTGAAGATCATTTCAATCACGATTTCGAAGGTTTTCGTACTGAGCCGCCCGATCCGAACCTGAAGCCCGACTTTAGCGAGCGCTTTCACATATCGGGATACAACCGTATTCAACAGGAAGAGGCTTACAAGCTGTACCAGCAGTGGAAGGCGCCGAATTTTCCCCGCTACCTCGTGGCGCAGATCAACCACGCAAATCCTTATTACGATGATTCGTATGCGGTGGACTCGGCCAATCTTGGGCCATATGGCGCCGCAATCGAAACCGAGCTGATTCCATCGCTCGAAAAGCAATTCCGCGCGATTGGCCAGGGGTGGGCGCGCTTCGTATGGGGCGGATCGACCGGCGGCTGGGAATCCATGGCCGTGCAGGTCTTTTATCCCGATCACTACAACGGCGCGTTCATCGCGTGTCCCGATCCGATCGATTTTCGCGCCTACACCAATATCAATCTGTATCAGGACAAAAACGCGTTTTATTGGAAAGGTCCGGTGGTGCAACTGGCGCAGCCCGGTTATCGCGACTATCAGGGGCACGTGCTGGCGACGACGCAGGGTACCAACCTATACGAATTGGCGCTTGGTTCGCACGGCCGTTCGGGCGAGCAGTTCGACATTTGGCAAGCGGTTTACGGCCCGGTGGGCAAGGATGGATATCCCCAGCCGATCTTCGACAAGGAGACAGGCGAGATCGACCATAGCGTTGCTGAATTCTGGAAGGAGCACTACGACCTCAGCGCGATCTTGCAACGCGATTGGACAACCTTAGGCCCTAAACTGCGCGGCAAGCTCCATATCTACGTCGGGACCGCCGACAACTACATGCTGAACAATGCGGTGTACCTGATGGAGGATTTTCTGAAGACGGCGAGTCCTCCGTACGAAGGCGAAGTGAAGTATGGCGATCGAGCCGAACATTGCTGGAACGGCGACGCGAGTCAGCCGAATTATTTATCGCGGCTGCATTACAACACGATGTATCTGCCCAGGATGCTCGAACGGATGCAAAAAACGGCGCCACCCGGGGCCGACCTAACGTCCTGGCGGTATTAGGCTTTAGCAGAAGCCTTGGGCGCTAAACGTGGCGGCCCCGATGACCATTGAGCGAGAATAAACCGATTATTGAACGAAGGACGTCGCCGCGCTTTGCGGTGTGAAGGTAGAAATCAAAGCCCGAGTCAGCGATTGTGATTTCGAGTTGGCTTGCGCGATTTGCTGGGGATCGAGTTGCGACTTCAGCGTCTGAAGATATTCGTCGCCACGGTGATCGCCAGCTTTGGATGCGGCAAGAATCCACGAATACGCTTCGGAAGGATCCTTTGCAGTCCCCAGGCCATTCATCAGCAGGAACCCTAGCTTGATTTGCGCCGCGGTGTAACCTTGCTGCGCGGACTTCTGGAACCAATGGAAGGCCTCGCTGTAGCTTTGCGGTTCGCCCAATCCGCGCAGTAACAGGTCAGCTAGGTTGCTTTGACCGATTGCGTTGCCCTGTTCGGCCGAGAGCCGATACCACCTGGCTGCGGCGGAATAGTCCTTCACGACGCCAAGACCGCCATCGTAGAGATAGCCGAGGTTTGCTTGGGCGCCCGCATCGCCATCGACGGCGGCTAGCTGGAGGTATTTGAACGCCTGGGCGTAGTCACGCCGCACTCCCCAGCCATTCATGTACAGGATGCCGAGGTTTGCGAACGCACGCGGATGGTTCTGTTTGGCGGCCTGGCTTAGCCAATTCAGAGCGGCTGCATAATTTTGCGCAGCGCCCCAGCCGTTGATATATGTCACCGCGAGGTTCACCTGCGCGGGCGCGTATCCCCGGCGAGCCGCCCTCTCAAACCAGGTGCGCGCATCCTGGATGTTGCGGCCTGTCTCTAACTGCAGGGCCGAAACCAATCCCGTTTGGTTTTGCGCATAAACCTGTCCCGACTCTGCGGCAGCCTGGAGCGTATTGCTATCGCAGGGTACAGCCTGCAAGGATTCATCGCGGGAGTCGGCCCGGAAGCAGGCTTTTGACTCTGAATTCGGCGGATTATCGGCGAGAGTGTAAAGCGCAGGGGTCAGAATAAGTAGTGCTGACGCGAAAAAAGTGCTTATACCGGTTTGTACAACGTTTCTGTCAATCATAGGAGTCCCCCTTTTGTGCTGTGCCGATAGGAAACTCAACCCTGGCACAGAGTTCGCGCCTTCAAGTTGGCGGTCGGGGCGGAACTACCTCAATGCAGGCGGGGTTCGAAATGGGTAATTCGCGAATACAACGATGCTCATCGTCTACCGCGATGAAAACAATGGCTTTACTTAATCCCGCAAAACCCCGGAAGTTGCCGTGGCAGGTCTTGATGGGTAGAATCGCTCAGATAACTGACCAGAACCGAACTCATCGGAACCTCATCGGGTGCATTCGGTCCGTTCGAAGCGGATCTCGAGACACAGGAGCTGTGGAAAAACGGGGTACGGGTAAAACTGGGCAGCCAGCCGTTTGAAAGAATTGCAAAAGGAGCTTTGGGCGGCAGGCTCGTTTGTGGACTTTAGCCACGGGCTGAACGCTGCCGTGAACAAGGTTCGCGAAACGCTCGCGGACTCAGCCGAGGAGCCGAAGTAGGTAGAAACGCTGCCCCGACGGGGCTACAGGTTTGTGGGAAAGAGACAGGCCCTACCGGTCGCCTGCTGCGCGGGACGATGAGATCGAAACTAGCATACCCGCTCCTGCGCCAGAATCTGCGGTGCCGGCACTCGAAACCAAGCCTCCCATCACTTCGACCGTTGACAAGCGACGGAGCTGGATTGGTCGGCGCTGGCACAGAACTGCCGCGGTTGCCGGTGCTCTCACGGCAGCAGTCACTATTTTGGAGTGGTCCTTTTCGACTTGGCCAGTCATCACAGAAACGTGGCATCAGTACCGCGAAGAAGCGCAAGAGAAGGCGGTTGCCGCGGAGACGTCGCGTGTTTCGACGCAGGTGCCTGATCCCGCGAGCGATGGTTCTTCAATCAGGCAGAGCGGACGGGAGCAGTATTGGTGAAGGCGAAGGAGGGCCTTACTAAGCAGCGGTTCATCCTGCTGACGACAGGAAGAACGGGCAAATCACTCAGTCGATACCGTGAATGCGCAGATTCACGAGCTGGTCGATCGTTAGGTTCTTCATGCCGCGCGATTGCATGTCGCGGATAAATTCGGGGGAAACTCCATGGATGCGCATTGCGACGAGTTGATCGGGTTCAGGATGCCTGTACCCGAGGGTCGCGAGCTTTTCGATGAAGTCCGCCGAAACTCCGTGTATGCGGAAGGCGATTAACTTCTGCAAGTCAATGTGATCATAGCCATCGGTCTTTAGTTGTTGCATGTATTCGGGCGAGACACCGTGAATGCGCATTGCAACGAGCGTGTCTTCATCGGGCTGATAGCCTGACTTGTGAAGGTAAGCGACCATTTCCGGCGAAACGCCGTGGATCCGGAACGCCACCAGTTTGTCCGCATCGGTTGCCGGCAAGCCGGCCTTGCGCAGGTCGTCGATAAAATTCAGCGTGACGTTGAAGATGCGGAACGCGATCAGCTTGTCCGCATCCAGTCCTTTCAGATTGCGCGATTTCATTTCTTTCGCATATTCGAGCGAGACGTCAAAAATCGCCATGGCGAACTGTTTTTCGTCGTCAATGCCGGTGAAGCCGAGGCTGCCCATGCGCGAGACGTATTGCGAGTCTGCCAAGAAATGAAACACGCCGGCGCCTTCGCCGTTGTCGAGAAAACCTTCGCAGTCAAATTTACCGGCGTCGCGCGCAATTACAAATTTCACGTCCTGCTTGCCGGACTTCGAAAAGTCGACGCCCTTGAACTCACTGGCGGGCCAATCGGACTGATGGTTCGAATTGTTGTGCTTGTCGTGGTAGATCAGCCCAAAGGAGACTTTGCCGGGCTCGTCAGAGTGCGCGATGGTCCAGCTGCCTTTGCGCGTGTCAGCTGCGCGAGCGATTAATCCAAGCACCAGAGTGCAGGCAACCAGGATATAAGCTACTAAAGCGTGACGGCGATTCATGGTGGCGATGTCCTCCATTGTGTTACCTCTACGCCCGCCTCGCAAGGCGGCCGCTCAAGAACCTGGGCACACGGAAAGCCGACGCGTCAGACGCCGTGGTCCGCGCGACAACTCACCGAAGATCGAGTTCGATTACTCCAGAACGCCAGCGTGTTTCAGCTGGATCAGCTTGTCCAAATCGAGATTTTTGAAGCCGTGGCTCTTCGCCTGTTCGATGAACTGTGGCGTGATGCCCTGTACTTTCGCACCGACGATTTCATCCACATCCGGCTTGAAACCGGCGGCCTGCAAACCCTTGATGTAGTCGGCGGTCACGCCTTGCACCTTGAGTGCGATCCACTC
>Ga0126369_10004224_pt1 | contig 10507 bp, 7 predicted proteins | sample PanSoiMetaPlot_1_FD_109646 | JGI IMG/M metagenome (GOLD analysis project Ga0126369, IMG submission 109646) | Tropical forest soil microbial communities from Panama - MetaG Plot_1 | ecosystem: Environmental > Terrestrial > Soil > Tropical forest > Bulk soil | place: Panama | collected 2016-02-17
GGCGCGGTAGGTTCCCGCGACGTCGTTAGTGTCGGCGATTCTCTGCCCGTTGATCCAAACGTTCGCGCGGTAGTTGATTCCGAGAAAATTGAGCCAGACATTCTTGCTCGCGTCCGCCGGCAAACGAAACTCGGTGCGATACCACCAGGAGCATTTGAAGGGACTGCCGTCGGGCATGTCCATGTTGGCGAAGAGCTGTTTGTTCGAATGACTCATCCCGGGGAACGAATCGAGATTCGTGGCATAGTCGGGATCGGGATAGGTCTTATCAGTGACCAACGCGCCGACGACCGTGGCAGGAATGTCGGCCTTGTGCCAACCAGTCGTGTCGAAGCTGGCTTGCGAAATTTGATCGCCGGTTGCTTTGGCATCACACGAAGATTGAACCTGCCAGTTTTTGTGGAGATAGGTGCGGTTGGTGGAACCGCCGCGGTCGGCGGCGGTTAGGAAAGTTGGAATCGAGAAGAAAACGGCAAAGACAGGAATCAAAAGAGTATGCTTATGCGTCGAACGTGGCACGAGACCCCTCCTCCAGAAATCCAGCGCTGCACTGGCATCGCCCGGCACCCACGCCGACTAGCCGCGTAGAGCATATTAAACCGATTCAATGGCGAGGTCGTGGATAATTTTGGAGAGCAGCGGACGGACGAGAATAACTAAGAAAATGCAAGTGAGGATGCGCTCGGAGGCGGGCGCATCCTCACCGTGAGCCAGGCCAAATCAGGAACAGCCGGAAAAGTCCGTGCGTGCCACATCCGTGGTTGTGCCCGCGGTAACTTTGAGCGGTTGCGGCGGGTTGCTTGCATCGGTCGAGGTCATAATCTCCGGGGTCAAGCAATCCGACGTGCCGCCGCTCTGCGGGACGACGGCCTGAGTATCGACGGTAAAGAGAACGTCGCCGCTTGCCGGGGTGGAAAAGGCCAGGGCCCCGGAGGCGAACATTGCGACACTGGGATTGCTCGCTGGTAGCACGAGCGTGTACTGAGCGCAGTTGGCGCCTGCCGGGCTTCCCGTCGGGCAATTCTTGCTATCGGTGATGGAAATGATGCCGGTCGAAGTCACTCCCGGGCCGGCGGCCGATGCGTTTGTATTCTGCAAGGGAATGTTCAACTGGCGCATGCCGCCGCCCGGCAGGGTAACGCTTTGAAGTGCAGCAAGGCTTACATCAACCGATGCACCGCCTGAAGCGGTCTTTGCCGTAACGAAGCCCTGCAGAATGGCAGGGCCGCTGGCTCCGGTCTCAGCTATCAACGGCATCACGCCAAGGTTCGAGCCGTTCGGCACATGCAAAACCGCCGTGGCGTTGTACGGTGCGTTAGCAGAGGTGAGACCGACGACCACGACGTCGAAAGTTCCGCTAGGCAAAGGACAAAACCGGAAATTGCCTCGCGGGTCCGTAGTGGTTTGCATGACAATCCGATCCACGCCAGCGCTGTCCGGTTGTTCGATGGCCACGATGACGTTACCGGAGATCGGCATTTTGGTGACGGAATCGAGTACCTGTCCTTGAATTCCCGAATTATTGGGACTCACGACGCCTGCGGTGAGTACTGGCTTCAGACGAAAAGCGCCATTCCCTTCTCTTACGATAGAGGCGCAAGCGTTGAAATCGATGTTCAGGTCCACGCTTTGCCCTGCGGTGACTTGAATCGGCCCTCCCATGATCTGGGCCGACGGAATCTTTAGCCCTGTTTGGGCTTCGCTGCTCAGAAGAAGCTCGTGAATTCCGTCATCCAAGACCACACAGTTGAAGCCATGGCCCGCGCAAGCGTTTGGCGAAGGAACTGCCGCGCCTGCGGGAGGATTGTTGGACAAGAGCACTAGGCGAATCTGCTGGATGCTGCCCGTGGGCAGGCTCGCGGAACCTAATTGAGCCAAGACGCAAGTTGCATTCGGCTGCGAGAATAAATCAACTTGCAGGGGGGCGGAGGCGAGCTGAGGCGCGAGTTCCTGCCAGCCGTCGGACGAATCGGTGGCGGTCGCGCTGGCATTGACCTTCACCGAACCCACGGTAATGAACACATGCGTGAAGGGACCGTTGGGCGGCGTGCAACTGGGAGGATCGCTGATGGAAACCGTCACGGTCCCCATTGCGGGGCCTAGCTTCATGGAAGTGCCGCCCCCGCAACTGATAACCATCAAAGCGACGGCGATGACGAGAGAGCTGATAAGAACTGAAACGGGATGGCGTTTCCGCCAGAGTAGAACATGAGCGAGCATGGGGAACCTCCGGAGCTTGAGCGATGAAGTTGTAATTCTTGTCGGCAGTCCGGCGCGGGACAGAATGCTGGGGCGGGGCGACCACTCACGTTATCGAAGAGCTATGAGTGATACGTACTGAGACTCATAGAGCCTCCACCTCGATGCATTCCACTGGACAGCCCTTCCCCAAGCTGTGTATTGCAATTCGTCAACCTTTCTTTCGAATTATCTAAATGATGAAAACGCTGCGCCTTAGAAGTTACTAATGTTGGATAGGCGATTTGCGTAAGCGTCAAAACTACAATCGGCTGTGTAAATTCTTGAGGGGGCGGGAATGGAGGGCGAAACAGCACATCGCCGAAGCGAGCCGACAAAAGGAGTTGGAGGTGGGGAAAAAATGGTCCCGGAGGAGGGGGTCGAACCCACACGGTACTAAGTACCACTGGATTTTGAGTCCAGCGCGTCTGCCAGTTCCGCCACTCCGGGCCTACTGCAACTCACTGATTCTTAAGGCTAGCGGGCATTCTCCTTTCAGCCTCGGCGGGCTTTTCTGCCTCAACTATGAATTACGGCCATTGGCTCCAGCTTCGATCTTGCAGGCCGCATCCGGAATGTCCACTTCGCTCACGATATTGTAGCGCGAAAATACCGCGTCCGTCTTGTGTCCGGAAATTTCCCGCGCTGTCTGCGGCACACCACAGCGAATCATATTCCGCACAGCGGACCGGCGAAAGTCATGCAAGAGCAGTCCGGGCAAGCCCGCTTCCTTGGTGAGCGCTTCCCATGCACCTCGAAATTCGCGAATCCCTCTCTCGTAAAGAGAAAACCTTCCGGCTGCTTCCCTTTCTGTAGCTCCGTCACAAGCAGGCAGCATTACTCAGTCATCGCCAGCATCCGGCCCTCACCGTTCGTTTCGCCGCAATAGAGAGACACGGTGCTATTGAGCAAGTCCGCTTGCGAGCAGGGCATTTCGAGCAATTCGCTCTTGCAGAATCCGTCGGTGTAGGCCTACGCCATAAGCCCGAAGCCAGAGCGCGTCAGCCGTTTCTTGCAACTTCCGGTACCGCAACTCCCCGACAAATCCGCGCCGCTCATTTCCTATCTTGCTCACAATGAATTTGTGAAACTTCGGCACGCGGGAAACCTTTGCGGCTCCGCGTCGAATCCGAGAGAAAAGTGGAACCTCAGGTTATGGCTTTGCCCGAACGGCCAAAAGGCTGCGCCGCCGCTTTCACGTCCTATTGCAGCTGCTACGAGTCGGCCCAACCTTGGCGTGCGCGCGATCGGGGAGGGTTTGCAAGAGAGAACGCTAACGGGGACATATTTCTGCGCTGCAACGGACAATGCTCATTAAGAGCTTCACTTTTTGCGCGTTTCGAGAGCGGCCTGGTGCGTTCTCTCTAAATAGGCACTCCCTTGCCTTTATTACCGGGCTGTGCCAAGAAACCATGCGGGGCTCCACCCGGTACGATCGCGTAATTACCGACAATCTGCCCGGCCGAGTTGATTCCCCACGCTGCGGTCTGACCTGCCCCAGGGAAGTCTATGCTTGTGAACTGCGCGCCATCGATCAGAAATCCGTGCAATGCTCCGTTCGCGTCGATGTACGTTCCCACGATTTGGCCCGAAGCATTGATGTCGTTTGCCTGCGTCAATGTCGAGCCAGCCACCGGAACGTCAAAACTCGTGAAATGTCCTTGTGAGAACACGAAACCGTGCCCAATGGTTGACGTCACACCGGTGTCCCACTCTCCGACTAGGTCGCCCGCTGCATTAATCCCTAACACGCCCGTATCGGCTGCCCCAGGAAAATCCACCTCAGTAAACGCACCGTCTTTCCAGGTGAAACCATGGTTGGCGATGAGATTGCCCGCGGAATCGAGAATATCCCAGTACCCGGCCACAGTGCCTGACTCGTTGATTCCGAACGCGATCGTATCACTCGCGCCGGGGAAATCCAGCGTCGTAACCCCCTCATTGTTGAGGAGAAACCCGTGCGTAAACCCGTCGTCCCCGATAAAATCCCCGACGACATCGCCGCGATCATTTGACTTGAAAGCTTCGCTGAAATTCGTTCCCAAAACACTTGTGGGTTCTAGGGGAATAAAATTGCCATCTTGAATCAAAAGGGCATGGCGCGGGGGATGAATGCGGTACGCGCCGACAATGTCTCCCTTGTTGTTAATGCTCCGAGCGGTGGTTAGGGTGCCGCCGGGAAAGTCGATGGAAGTAAAGGTGAGCTGCGCGCGAACAGGGCACGCTACACCCACGAGAAAAAGGCCCAGGAGGAACAGTCGTTTCATGGTATCTCCTTTTCGTCGGCTTTCTAGAAACCGCGGAGTTGTTTCATCAACGGAAGCATGATAATCCCTTGCCAATTTCGCTGGTCTGCTCCGCAATAAGAAAACAAATTTGATGCCAAGCAAAGTACTCAAAACACTCACGGGAGAATCCGGTGGCTGTCAGCCCTGTTCTTGGGGTCGTCCTCGGAGGAGAATCCAGGGCGGGAAAAGAGCTAACAGCCACCTGCCACGCAGCGCCACCCTAAGAGAACCCTAAGCCTGAACGTACCTGTCAAAATTGACAGGTGATGGGTAAGCAAGGGACTGTACTGTCGGTTTTGCGCTAGCTGTCACAACCAATAGGTGAAGTGCGGCGGACGAAGGATGGGTTTCCTGGCTCCTAAGCCGTGCCGGCCCAAAGGAAGCCTATCGGTGATCGTGCGGAACTAGCCGAGTGTGTTCATGATCCCTGAGAATCCAGCGAGAGGCAATCAGGTGAACACCCTGTGTCTTGATATTTAAACATAATGCGCCTTTCGGAATCATTACGTCGGCTCTTCATGGCTTCCGCTAGTAGCGATACCGCTCCCGCATTCCGCATTTCCCAATGAGTTTTTTCGAGGATTGACCCTACGCGGAATGTAGGTGCTCATCTGACTGCCAAGCCGGTACTCGATAGCCGGATTACGTTGCTGGATGGAGGACCTAAGGTCGGCGAAGCCAGAAAGACTCTGATGAGACCGAAAAGTACATCCCTGAGGTCGCGAACCGCGGGCATTGTGGATGACAGGTCTGGGTTGATGCGGCTCGAGGCCATGGGTTCAATAGCTGAGACAGCCGGCTCACTATAGATCTGTACTCTTTCTCTTACTCTGCGGGGCGCTCCGTCAGTGTTATGCTGCGGGGCCGATGAAGACGCTCAATGAACCTTTTTCAAAACTGTCCATGCGGCGGCGCTATGAAGTTTGGTTTCTGCGGCTCGGGTTGGCGGATGGAAGCGGGGCCTGGTGGTTCCGTTACCTGTTGATGAATCCTGGGCGCGAAGGACTTGGAAGCGATAAGCGGCAACAGCCAGTGCAAATTTGGGCGACTTGGTTCCCGCGGCAAGGAAAACCGCAGACTTGGATCCAGGGATTCTCACTTCGCGAACTTCAATTGGGTCCGCGGGGCGCGAGTCCCTTGCTTTTTGAGGCGGGAGAAAACCGAATCACAGAGAATGAGTGCTGTGGACGGCTGGAATTGGATGGCCACCGGATTTGCTGGGACTTGCAGTATCGCTCCACGCATCATGTGGAGCTAAGTAGCAAGGGCTGGATTGGATTTTCGCGTACGCCGCATTCGGACGCGATTTTTTCCGGTGAGATTAATCTCGATAACCAAACCTTTCGCGGCGAGCCGCTGGGCTATGGTATGCAAGGCCACAATTGCGGATATCGGCACCGCAAGTTCTGGACCTGGGCGCACTTGCATTTTCCCGTGAAAGACGACAAGAGTTCGACCCTGGAAGCGCTTGCGTATGACATGCCCTTGGGGATGGTATTTCGGAGAGCAGTATTGTGGAACGAGGGCCGACAGTACGTTTTTCGGCAGATGACCGAGTTCGACCGAGACCCCAATCGATTGATCTGGAGCTTTTGCTGCCCGAATCCAAAGTTCAAGGCCATGCGAGTGGAAGTCCGTGGTAGAGAAGGATTTATCCTCAGGCTTCCGTATTTCAAGACGGACGGTTCAGGGCAGTCTGAGGTAGCCAATGACAGCCTAGCCACGGCTCGGATGACCTGGCTTGGCTCGCGAGGCTATACCGAAGAAGTGACCACGGACACCGGCGCGGTGCTCGAAATGGCCGGCGGATATACCTGAGTTTTCCGCAAACCTGTCCTCACCGCAGGCCGCGAACGTGTCGGTCTCATTTTCCTCTCATGCTAGCAGCCCTAACGCAGATTGAACTTCGTTTTCTGCCTTGAATTTCCTGGAGATTTCCACAGGCCACGACTGGACGCCCGCAATGCACAGAGCTAGGCTATACTTCCCCGCTCGGCAGGGGTTTCTTCGCTAGCCACGAAACATCCGGGCAGGCACCTAGAGGTCGTTTGTGTCGACGGTAACTCCCTTATCCGCGGAAGCTCGCGCGGAGCACCGTGATTTGTCCTTCTGGATGGACCAGGTCCTGACGGAGGTGGAGTCGGTCCGTTCGTCGGCCAGCATGGATGCAGTGCATGACCTTCGCGTAGCCATCCGGCGCTGCCGTTCGGTCGCTGCGGCTATGGAAGAGATTGATCCGGATCCTGCGTGGCCAGCGATGCGCAAGGCAGCACGCAAGCTCTTTCGCGCATTGGGCGCGCTGCGCGACGCCCAAGTGATGGACGAGTGGGTGAAAAAGCTTGGACCGGAAGCGGATCCGGTGCGCGCGCATCTGCAAGCTAGCTTTGAGTCGAAGGAGCCACAACTGCGTGAGGAAACGCTGCGCGCGGTGGCCAAGTTCGACCAAAGGGCCTGGAAGCATTTGGCGCGCACGCTCCGGCAACGAAGCCGACTTGTGCCCGCGGGCAGTTTGGCCGCCGAATGCCTGGCGGTAGAACGATGCGAGAGTGCCAAAGAGCTGCATGCGAAGGCATTGCGCACGGAAAGGCCAAAGCCGTGGCACGCGTTGCGTATCGGGCTGAAACGATTCCGATACACGGTGGAGAGCCTGCTTCCAGAACAATACGCGGTTTGGGGCAACAACCTGAAGCGCATTCAAGATTTGCTGGGAGAAGTTCACGACCTCGATGTGCTTTCAGAGTTGGTTAGGAAATCAGAGTTCGTGGAGACGGAAGACTCCTTAAGCGTTTGGGCGGAGATTATCGGGCGCGAACGGCAGGAATGTATCCGCACCTACCGTCAGCTCACATTGGGAAAGACGAGTCTGTGGAATCTGTGGCGCGCGGGGTTGCCCACAAACGGACGAATTGAGGCCGCTGCGGAAGCGCGGCTTCGCGCTACCGCGCGGGCGGCCGATCCGCACTCGGGCAGGACCTCCCAGGTTTCGCGTATCGCGGTGGCTTTGTATGAAGCATTAAAGCGTGCGGACGCTGGGCGGGCCTTCCGCGAACCATCTTTGCGCCGGATTCTCTTGACCGCGGCCCGACTGCATGCCGCGGGCGCTAACGCGGGGAAATCTGTGCAAAAGGCCGCGCGAAAATTCGTTCGAGGGCTGCCGCTTCCTCCGGGTTGGAGCAACGAGGAATGGGAGCTACTGGCCACCGTGGTCCGCTATCATCGCGGAGCGGAGCCGTCAAAGAAGAAAGGCATCTTCTCCAAATTATCCGTGGAGCAGCAAAATTGCGTCCGCGCTTTGACCGGCGTCTTACGATTGGCCCTGGCGCTGCGGAAAAGCGGCGTGGAGAGCGGCGCAGGACTTCGGGCAGAAAAGTCCGCGGAGACGATTGTGCTTCGCGTGCGCGGACTGACAGATGACGTGGAAACCGCGGCCCGGCTCGCTGCTGGCAAACATTTGCTGGAAGAATATCTGGGAATGCCGCTGATTCTGAAACCTGTGGTCAAACAGGGGAAGATTGTTGCCCTGCCGGCCCCGCCAACACCGCAATTCTTCGTGGCGTCCGACTAAGCCGATTCGTCCTGCCAGCCATCCTGTTATTTCCCTGCGCGGCGCAACATCTTGGGGGTAGCAAGCCAAGCGAGAACTCCCATTGGCGGAGAAATACGCTTCAGCTCGATCAGAGCGATGCCTGCTTTCTTCAGATATGTCAGGTGCTTCTTCGAACCCAGCGCCGTGGCGATGACATCGTCGAGTTGTGGCGCATGGCCAAATAGAAAAACAGTGGATGCCTGTTTTTCGCGCGCGAGCTCGCGAAAAAGAAGGCTGGACTCTGCGCCGGGCAGCAGCAATTCGCTGCGCCGGATCTTTTGCCGGGAGTAGTCCAGAGCTTCGGCGAAAATCTCGGCCGTTTGCACGGCGCGGACGTACGGGCTGGTGAAGAACAAATCAGGGGCAACGCCGAGAGCGGCTGTACCCTTTGCGACGCCTTTCGTTTTCTCCACGCCTTCCTCGGTGAGGTATCTTTCCGGGTCCGGGGGACACTGGGGGTCTTCGCGATCAATCGCGATACCGTGCCGGACGATGTAAAGCTGCATCTTTTTCTCCTAAAACGTGCACTAGCTTCCGAGGCCTACGAATTAGCCAAAGATGACGAGGGGCGAAGCAAACGCCGAATTCGATTCATGATGCCGGGTGCCTGACGGGAATACACTTTCACATGGCACTCCTTCTCAAACCATTCCGCGCTGCGGCCGGCGTCGCGCAGGTCTTCGCTGGCGTCGCCGCGGGCCTGTACTTCCAGACCTACAGCGCCGCGCTGAAAAGTAGCACGAATCTTGACGACACGCTGGCGGTGCGAGTGGTCGAGACTTTCGGCGATGCGCAAGATGGCCGCGAGCCGCCGCAAGGTGGGCTTATCCGCGTCGTCGAGAGCGGAATAGGAGGGATGATGGGCCGCGGGCTCCGATTTGCGATTGTGATAGCGCACCAGCCCGGCGACGATAACGCGTTCGCGGCCCTCGAGGCCGGGAATGTCGCCGTTCATCACCAGATATTCTCCATGTTTGTGATGGCCGCGATGGCTAATCATGTGTCCGGTATCGTGCAATAAAGCCCCGGCTTCGAGAAGGACGCGAGTCTGCGGCGGCAGACGATGAACCGGCTGCAACTGGTCGAAAAGCTGAAGGCTCAATTCACGAACATGTTCCGCATGCTGCTGATCGTATTCAAGTCGCCGCGCGAAGCTCCGTGTCCCGACAAGCAATTGGCGGGCGGCGCCATTGTAGCGATGCGGCTCGGTGCGGGAAAAAGTCTCGTGCGCGATTTCCTGGAGAAGCCCTTCGCGGACGCCGACACCAGGGACGGCAAAGACGCGCAGATTCAAGTAGCGCCCTAGCGTGACAAAGGTAATGGCGGCGATACCCATCACGTCAGCGCGGTCGCGGCGCACGCCGTAGTTCTTCATGCGTTCACGCACGTCACGCTCCAGAATGTCCGGCAAGCGCTCGCGCAAGAGCGAAAGCTCGACGGTTTCGAGGCCATGCTCGCGCGGACCCGGAGCAATTTCTGCCAAAGTTTCCGCGTTTCCGCCGAGTGCGATGGCAATGCCGTTATTCAGGTTGGGCCGCGGAGAAAGTTTGGATTCCAGAAGAGCGCGGACATACTTGCGGACCTGTTCGCCTTGCGCGGGCCTGATGGCGCCGGGAAGATCGAGCGTGGTCATGAGCCGAACGGTACCGACGGGCAGTTGCGCGCTTTGCTCGACGGTGTGATCGCGAAGGAGGCTGATCTCCAGGCTGCCGCCGCCCAAATCCACAATGCAGCGAGGGACCGCTTCAGGCCCCAGCGCCGCTAGAACGGCTTCCCTGCCGAGGCGGGATTCTTCCGCTGCTCCGATTATTTCCAGAGCAATTCCGGATTTTCTTTTTATGGAGCGCACAAAGGCGTCGCGGTTTTCCGCCTCGCGAGTGGCGCTGGTAGCGACAGCGCGATAGCGAGCCACGTCAAAATCGTCCATCACTTCGCGAAAATAGCGGAATGCTTTTACAGCTTTCTTGAAAACATCTTCGCTGAAGCGCGGCCGGACAAAAACGCTTTCACCCAAGCGGAGCGGGTAGCGCTCGGTTTGCAACGGTTCAATGTCCAGCGCGGAATACGCGCGCGCCACGGAAAGGCGCACGGCATTGGAGCCGGCGTCGATGGCGGCGATGTGGACCGGCTCCGGCATCGGCATTGGCGAATTCTACCGCCAGAGATGGGATAAGGCTGAGGAAGGCGTGTACTTCGTCGAACGAATTCCCAGCTGCTCGGCGATGCGCTGGCGCAGCAGCTTGTTGACGGTGGAGACGCTGGCCTCGCCGTCCAGCTCAATGAAATTGTGTTTTTTCGCCATGACCTCGAATTCGCGCTTAATCATAGTCTGGTAGCGGATGAAGGACCAATAGAGATCGTGCGAGAGCGACATGTCGCGCCCGGCTTCCCAGTA
>Ga0126369_10004226_pt1 | contig 10504 bp, 6 predicted proteins | sample PanSoiMetaPlot_1_FD_109646 | JGI IMG/M metagenome (GOLD analysis project Ga0126369, IMG submission 109646) | Tropical forest soil microbial communities from Panama - MetaG Plot_1 | ecosystem: Environmental > Terrestrial > Soil > Tropical forest > Bulk soil | place: Panama | collected 2016-02-17
CCGGAACCCACGGACCTTCACCTGCTGGTCGATCCGGCCGATGTATTCGATCTGGCCATCTCGTCTGTAACGAACGAGATCGCCCGTACGATATAGCCGGCTGAGTGCGGACGATCCAGAGGCGAACGGATCGGGCACAAAGCGTTCCGCCGTCATGGCGGGCGAATTCAGATAGCCCCTCGCCAGATGCATCCCTCCGATGCACAACTCGCCCGGCACGCCGATGGGAACAGGCTGAAGATGCCGATCCAAGACGTAGGTCTCGACACCGTCAACGGGACGGCCGATTGGAACGTCTCTCGCTTCGCCGGGTTTCGGCGGCTCGAGACCCGTCAGATCGTACATCGTGGAGAGGACGGAGGCCTCGGTCAATCCGTAAGTATTCAAGAGCCGAGGCCGCCGACCAACATGAGTGCTCCAGCGGGCAAGCCGCTCAGGCTGCACCCGCTCGCCACCAATGATCACGAGCCCCAGCGACGGAGGAAGAGCGGCGACTTCTTCGCCGAGACGAGCCGCGATTTCATGCCAGAATGCCGTGGGCAAGCTCAGCACGCTGATATCTAACCGTTCAGATTCCTGGAGAAAGGCAGACACCGATCCGAGCATCTCAGGCGTTCTCAGAACTAACGTGCCGCCGCGGGTCAGACAGAGGAAGATCTCCTCCACGCTGATGTCGAAGCTGATCGAGCAGAACTGCAAGATTCGATCACCCGGCTCGACCCCAAACCGGAGGGTGGCCACCTTGGCATACTTCACCATGGACCGGTGCGTAGTCAGCGCCCCCTTGGGAGTTCCCGTAGATCCCGACGTGTAGATGACATAGGCGAGATTTTCCGGAGTCACGCCGCTGTCGACATTCTCGTCTTCTCCGCGGCTGGCTTCCTTTGGAAGAGCGTCGATGCATAGGATGTGCGCCTCGTGCCGAGGAAGACCGCTGACCAGCGGAGTCTGGGTCAGCAGCACCGGCACCCTCGCATCTTTCAGCATGAACGCGAGCCGCTCGGCCGGGTACGCGGGATCGAGTGGAACGTAGGCTCCCCCCGCCTTGAGAATGCCGAGTATTCCCGTGAGCATCTCGAGCGACCGCTCCACACAGAGCCCGACGAGGGTCTCGGGCCCTACCCCGAGGACTCGCAGTTGGCGCGCGAGTGCGTTGGCTCGACGGTTGAGCTCCGCATAGGTGAGCGTGCCGTCGGGGGCCACTACGGCCAGCGCATCAGGTACCCGTCGCGCCTCATCTTCGAACAGCTGGTGAATGCATTTCCCCGATTCCGGGAGATGCACCTGAGCGCCGCTCCATTCGACGAGCAGCTGGCGGCGTTCGCCTTCGGTAAGGAGAGGAAGCCTAGAAAGACATACGGTGGGCTCGGCAACCACCCCCTCGAGGAGGACCTGGAAATGTCCCAGCACGGCCTCTCGCATCGCCTGATCGAGCGATTCGCTGGGCCAAAGCGCGCTACGGAGGTTTCCAGCGTCACGGGAGATACGCAGGAGAAGATCAGGCGTGCCCGTCACGGGCCGGTCCGAAGGCAGGTCTCCGAATTCGAAGCCGGCGCGAAACCGCCGCCCATGGCCCGGGAGAGGGCCGAGCATATCGTGCTGGTCATCGGAGGGCATAGGTCGCAGGGACGGGGCGTCGGCGAGTGCCGCGCGTACTCGCTGGATCAGCTCCCGAAACGTGGGATCGCCCGCGAGGTCGATGCGAATGACCAGCGTAGGCCTGTCGAGGTCACCGAGCTCCCCAGTGTTTCCGACCTTCGGCTCGTTGATCTCAGCCGCCTCGACTTTTATATCTTCCTGGGCGGTGTAGCGAAACAGCAGCGCCTTGAAGGCGGCGAGGAGAACCACGAAGAGGCTGACCCCTTCCTGGCGGCTGAGGTCCTCGAGGGCTTCGGTGAGGCCAGAAGGCCAAGGGGGCGCTTCGACCCCGGGGGGACACTCCTCCTTCAGTCTGACCACGGCGCCGGTTCTCGATCCCATCGATGCGCCCGCAGCTCTTCCAGCAGACCACTGGACAATGATCTCCCGTCGCCCGTCGCCATGTTGGCACGAACATGCGCAACCTTTCGCATGCCGGGAATGACGGCACCTACCAGCGGATTGGTGAGAATGAATCGTAGCGCCATCTCGGGCAAGGTCATGGATACGGGAACGATCCTCTTGAGCGCCTCGATGCGCCGAATCGTCTCCGGAAGATTCTCCGGTCCGAAGTACATGGCACGAAAATCGTCCTTCGGCCATCGAGAATCGCGGGTGAGCGCTCCGGTCAGCGAACCCTCATCAAGGGGCACCCGTGCGATAACTCCAATTGATCGCTCCTTGCAGAAGACGAAGAGCTCATCTTCTGGAGCCTGGTCGAATATGTTGTAGATCACCTGGACGGTGTCGATGAGCCCGGTGCGGAGCGCTGCCAATCCATTCCAGGGCTCCCACCGGTTGACGCTGATGCCCACCCCCGTGATCATGCCCTGGGACTTCAAGTCGTCGATCGCCCGCTGCCAGCGCTCATCGTTGGCCCACGCATCTTCCCACACATGAAACTGCAGGAGATCGATGCAGGCTACACCGACGTTCTTCAAACTCTTCTCGGCGTATTCCTTGATGTGATCCGGAGGAAAGACGTCCTCGAGCTTCGATTCGCGCGAGGACGGCCAGTGTCGATCCTTTGGGGGAAGCTTGGTCGCACAGTAGATTCTTCGACCGGGATTGGCACGGAGGAGCTCGCCGAGCAGCGTCTCGCTGTGCCCCCGGCCGTAGATCCAGGCGGTGTCGAAGAAGTTGCAGCCGAGCGAGACCGCCTCCTGCAAGGCCACCCGGTGCTCCGCGTCGGAGCCGCCCGTCCAGCCGCTCACATCTCCACCCATACTCCACATCCCGTAGCCGACGGCGCTGACTTGCCATCCTAGCCGGCCGAGGATGCGGCGATCGGTCACGCTCCTGCCTGGCGCGGGCGAAGGGGTGGCACTCATCAGACGAGCTCCGACGTCATACCCTCGCCCTGTCGCTTGCAGTGCTCAGCGTAGGGTCGAACGAGCCTATCCACGTCGTCTGCTATTCCGAGACCTGAACCCTGGAGAGCACTCATGGTTTTGCCGTTGTCTATTCGTGCCGCGTCTAGATCAAACAGCTCTCTCAGAATGTCACGCGCGGAACCCTTGCCGGCCCCGGCTCCAGAGCTTCCACTCACCAGCGACGTGAGCAGAGCGAGTTCAGCGTTCCGGCCTCCCGCACGACCCGCATCCTCGAGCCGCTGCCAGAATCGCCGGAGGGGCACTTCCTCCAGCTCGAATCCTGCCGCACGGAAGGCTTGGAAGATCTGCCGCATCGGAACGCCGGTCGGATGGCGGAGGTGGTAGGTTGCTCCCGGCCACAGCGAGCGCTCAGCTAGATGGACCATGGCCCGACAGAGGTAGTCCGCCGGCGTGTAGTCGAACATCGCCTCGGTCTCGGGATACATCCTCAGCGTGAGGATGGCCTTGATGACCATGTGCGAGAGGGCCTTCGCATTTGGCACACCAAGATCCGTTGCCGGCATGATCTCCCCGGGCCTGAAAACATTGACGAGCAGCCCTCGGCTGCGGGCAAGAGTGGCAAGCCGATCAGCCACCCACTTGGACTGGCTATAGCCACCCTGCGGAAGGTGACGCTCGTTCAGTGCGATGTCCTCCGAGAATACTTTCCCGTTAGACGCCGGATCACTCAGGGGTAACACGCCCAACGTCGAGACGTGGTGAAGAAACTTCGTACGGCCGGTCGCAGCGAAGCGAAGGATCTCCACCGTACCCAACACATTGGGTGATCGGTGGCCGCCGTAGTCGTGCAAATAGTCAACAAGGGCGCCCGCGTGAAAGATCGTGTCAATCCGCTGGCTGTGATCTCGATAGTCTTCCTCGGTGAGACCGAAGCGTGGCCATGCGAGATCTCCGGCAACGCACACGATTCTCGGCAGGTAGTCCCGCGCGTCGAATCCATAGTGTTGCAGGTTTTCGCGGAGCCGAATGAGAGCTCCCACCTCACCGGGAGCGCGAACCAGGCAATACACGGTAGCTTCCGTACGCTCGAGGAGCTCCTTCAGGAGATGCGCGCCAACGAAGCCACTCGCCCCCGTCAAGAGCACGTGGCGGAGGGTCTCAGGCCGAGCGGTCGGCGACCCCACGACGCGTACGTCGTCGGCCAGCTTCAGATCGGCGGCGACTTGCGCAATCGTCCTCTCGCTCCTTCCCGCTGCTCCTTCGCTCGCTCCGCGAAGAGCGTCACACAGCCCCCCGATCGTGGGGCGTTGATACAGCTCTTGGATGGGTATGTCGACGCCAGTGGCCTCCCGGATCCTCCACAGGAGGCGCACCGCCATCAGCGAGTTCCCGCCCAGATCGAAGAAGCTCTCGGACGCGGTGACGCTGTCAATGTTCAAAGCGTCCTTCCAGACCTCCACCAGTTGCTCTTCTTCTTTCGTATTCGGGGAAAACGACTGAACAGTCCGTCGGGCCACCCCTTCCGATGCGACATGCTCGAGCAGCCTCTTGCGGTCAACTTTTCCGTTGTGATCGAGGGGCATCGCCTCCAGGACCCCGAAGCGAGTAGGCACCATGTAGTCGGGCACGCGAGCCTGCAGGTGGCTCCTCAGCGCCGCCACATCCACGCGGCCTCTCCGGCCCACCACGTAGCCGACCAGTTCTTCGCGTCCCGCCACACGCCTGTCCAGCACCACCTTGGCCTGCTTCACCTCCGGATGCTCGAGCAGCACGCTTTCGATCTCTCCCAGCTCGATGCGTATGCCGCGCACCTTGACCTGCTGATCTCGCCGTCCCATGAACTGAATGTCGTGATTCGGCAGGTAGTACGCGAGGTCTCCCGTGCGGTACATGATCCTCCCCGGAACTTCGGGGTATGGATTCGGTAGGAACACCGCCCGTGTCTTCTCCGAGTCGTTCAGGTATCCGAGACCCATGCAGGTGCCGCTTAGGTACAAGTCGCCGATGGCTCCCGTCGGCATGAGATTCAGGTGTTCATCGAGGATGAGCGCGTTCACGTTGTCGATGGGCCGCCCGATCGGGATCGATGAATACCGCTCCGACCCAATCTCAAAGAAGATAGTGCCGATGGAGGTCTCCGTTGGGCCGTAGGTGTTAGTGAGCCCAACTTGGGGCAGCATGGTCTTGAAGGCTTGGGTGGCCACGGGGTTCAGTTCTTCCCCGCCGATCAAGATGTGGCGAAGCGTCTCTAGCTTTCGTCGCGCTGGCGGATTCACGTTGGTGAGGTAGTCCACCAGCACGCCGAAGACCGAGGGCACGAAGTCAGTCATGGTCGCCTTATACTTGTGGACGAGCTCGATGCGACCCAGGAGGTCAAAGACCTTGGTGGAGCGTGGCAAGATCACGGTGGCGCCGTTGGTCAGGGGCCAGAACACCTGCCAGACCCACGCATCGAAGACATGCTTGCTGTTCTGGAGAATGACCTCGTCGCCGGTCGCACGGTAGCGCTTGGTCATGTAAAGGAAGCGATTCACGATGCCTCGGTGCACGTTGATCGCGCACTTGGGCAGCCCGGTCGAGCCGGATGTGTAGTACCCGTAGATCGGGTCGTCGGGAGCCACCGTGTTCCGTGGACCGACCGGCGATACGGCCAGGGCGAACCAGTCGACGGACCGGGCGGGTGCGGTGATTTTCGCGTCCAGAGCCACACCCTCGTCCTTCAGGATTACCCGCGGGGCCAGCTCGGTCACGAGGCGATCGATCCGAGCCGCCGGCCACTTCAGGTCGAGCGGCACGAAGACCGCTCCAAGTTTCATGAGGGCGAGGGCGGACACGATCAGGTCGAGGCTCTGCTCAAGGAGCATGGGAATGACGTCGCCCTTGACCACGCCACGCTCGTGGAGCTCCCGGGCCAGGCTGTTCGCCTTGCCATTGACCTGCTCGTAGGTGAAAACCTCGTCGTCGCAGATGTAGGCGCGCCGGCCCGGCGTCTTCACCGCCTGTTCCTCGAGAAGATCGATCACGGTCTTCTCGGGTCTGGGGGCAGCATCCCCCGGGCAGAACTCCAGGAGGAGTCGAAGTCGCTCCGCTTCGGGCAGGATCTGCAGGCTCTTGATTGGCTGTGTGGGGTCAGAGGAAAGACTGGCGAGCGTGACGGCGATTTGCGCGTTGAATCGTTCCATGCACGCTTCGTCGAAGCGGCGCCCGTCGTAGGTCAGACGCAGCGTCACGCCCGTTGGGCCCTTCTCGATCTCGAACACCGCATCGGTCTTGGCGAGCAGCGGTACGTGCTCGAGCGCCGCCGGCGCGTCGGTCCCCCGCAGAGATGTCGAATTCGCCTGGTGCCGCGAGGTCACTACCACTGGAGTCACGCCATCCGTCTTCGCCGGGGAGCTCGAAGACGGCACGCGCGCGGCATCGTCAATCTTCGACACGACCGTCGAACCCGAATCGTGGGCGTCTAGAGAGACGGTCACGGGAATGATGGAGCCGGACGACGCTTCAGCGCTTGCGAACCGTGGATCCATCAGGCCGATGGTCACGGTCGGCTCACCACTGTATCGGAAAAGCAAGACCGCGACAGCGGCCGCGACATGAATCGTGTTGGTGGCGTCATCGGAAGTCCCAGTCAGAAAGGTCGAGAGGCCTTGGGCAAGCGGGGTCGTCAACGTCTTGATGGCCACTCGTTCTCCACGAGGGGTCGTCTGAACGCCGAAGAAGGGTAGACTTGCGTCGGGGGCACTCATGATTAGGCCTCCTGATCCGTGAAGAGACAGCCGTTCCTGCCGCTATGCTACAAGATCAACCGCACCGGGTCTACTTTTGGCGGGGGATTCCGGAGGAGATTCGTGACCAAAATGTTGAGTTGAGCGACGTTACCGTAGCTACAGCCGAAGCACTGCATATAGTTGTTCCGGCCATGAAAACGCTCCCGGAGGGGGCGTCGACATTTCTTACAGACCATATTGCTGGATGCCTGCGACTCCGGTCAGCTCATGATCATTTCGATCCAGCCAGGCTTCCTCAATGGCCGCCGCGGGCCGCTTCCCGTCCACGGTCTCACCATGGTCATCATCTCTCGATGGACGCCCGACCCCACCGAGCCCACCCTGAAAGACGCGAAGATGCCTCGGGAGCCCACGAAGAGCACCTCGTGCCCATACGGCGTGACGAGGCTCTGCCGGAGGTACAAGGCGCGGGTGCGATAGACGACGTCGTACGGCCGAGCGTCCGAAAGTGCCCCGTCCGTTTCCGTCGCCATGACGTGGGCTCCCCTCTTGGCGACCCCGATGCCGGTCGACGCGCCCTTGATCCGAATCAGGCAGCGATAGTCATCCGGGTAGCCCGCGAAGTAGTCCGCGCCCTTCGCGGCATTCGCCGCCACCAGCCCGACGAGCTCCCGCACCGTTGGCGCGCCGACCTCCCCCGCGCGATTGACTCGCCGGATGGCGTCGCCGTAGGCGCGCCGAAGCTCGTCGGCGTTCAAGCGTCTTCGCACTTCGTTCCGGAGGACGTGGCCGTCGTCCACCGTGAATACGGGGGCGATGTCCACCACCCGCGTCGCCCCATCGTCCCCGCCAGCTTCGCGAACGCCTCGGTCGGGCGCTCCGCGTTGTGCCCGGGCTCGTTGCACGCGAACAGCTCGTCGTCGAGGAACGCCACCTCCGCAGCGAAGGGGAATCCGAAGCGTGGCTCCAGTCCCGGATGATCCTCGCCCAGGCGCGATTGAAGTACGCCTGGCGCATGGCCGCGGTGGCTGCGCGGTCCTTTCCCGGCAGGACATCGCAGTTGGGGAAGTGGGAGGCGGTCCCGTAGCCGCAGAACACGTAGTCGGGCCACCCGTAGAGCTGCCGGATCAGCCAAAAGAACTTCCGCTGGATCGCCTCCGGGGCACGCGTGCAGCGAATCGTTCAGGTTGAGACAGGTCTCTCCGTTCGCCGACACGGCCATGAGCGTGTCATCGGCATAGGTCTCCATGATCCGGCGCCGTACCCTAGAGCCCAGCTCCGTCTCCCCTCGGCTCCACATTCGATGGCCTCGAATCCGAGGCTTCGGATACCCTGGACGAGTTCGGACCCCGCGGCGACCAGGACCCTCGATCCCAGGAACAGCTTCAAGGTCGGCGGATGAAAATGATCGTGATGCCCATGCGACACATACACGCAGTCGACACGTCGATCGCGCATTCGACGTAAGGCATCGGATACGGCCACCACTGCGCGCCGAAGCAAGGGCCGTTCCACCACGGGTCCGAGACGATGCTCAGCCCGTTGGCCTCGGTCAGAAGGCTAGCGTGCCCGATGAACGTGATCCGCGTCTTCCGTCAGGATGTGGCCACGACTTCCTCGACTATCGTCACGATCTCTCCTCCTCCCACGCTTCGCGAGGCGATCGGTGAGGGAAATTTTCAGTCCGGCCTCGACCCCGTGCTACGTTGGATTGAGGTTCCTTCCACCCCATCCCTGAGGATTGCGCCATAACCTTGCCGCTTGCCGCGAGGCTCCGGTTCGTCACGCCGCGAGTCCTCCCCCTTCGGCATCTCCGGGTCGTGCCGAGCATCCCGGTGACGCTGCTCGCCATCTTGCTAGTGGGGTGTGCGGCACCATCGGGCTCGCTGCCCGGACGCTACTACCGCCTGATGGAAGCCGGGATGCCTCCCGTCGAGCGCCGGCTCGAGACGGCGGAGCCGCGGGCCGGCCTCGCGGAACTGGAAGCCACGCCGCCCCTCAAGGATTTCCCGTCTGCCATCCTCGCCGCCGCCGTGCTCTATACGTCGAGTCATCCCGCCAATACCGGGCGAGGCGATCCGCGCTGGCTCGGGCTCGCTTTGCGCATCGGCGATCTCCTCGCTGCGGAGAGCGCGCAAGGGCCTCCCCGGGAGCGCGTCGACCACCGCGAGATCTACCTCTGGCTCGAGAGCTATCGTTTGCTCGCCGACCATCTCGGCGAGGAGCGGCGCGCTCGGTGGCGCACGGAGATCGAGCGAAACGTGGGCGCCCTCGCCGTCGCCGTGGCGGCGCGCGAGCACTTCCCGCGCTACCAGTCGCCCTTCATCGGGACGTCGACCAATCACTACGCGCTCTGGGTGTCGACCGTGTATCTCGCGGGCATCGTCTTCGGCAACGGCGAGTGGGAAGAGCTGGGTCGTCGCGTGATGCGACGATTCGCCGCCCAAGAGCAGGCGCCGGACGGATACTGGGGCGAGCACAGCGATGCCGGCCCCACCACGGGCTACGACTACCTCACCTTCACCGGAGTCGCCCTCTATGCGGAGCACAGCGAGGATGCCGCTGCCGTGGAGGCGCTCCGGCGAGGCACGGAGTTCCATGCGCACTTCACGTGGCCGGACGGCACGCCGGTGGAAGTGATCAACGATCGCAACCGCCGCTGGAGCGTCGATCCATGGGGCCACTTCGGCTTCTCGCGCTTTCCCGACGGACGACGCTACGCGGAGTTCCTCACCGCTTTCTTCCAGGAGGGCCGCGGAGGGCTCGAGATGCTGGGGCGGATCGCTCAGAACGCGCTGTACTTTCACGAGGGCCCCGTCGCGGCCATTCCCCAGGACCGGCCACAGTATTCGTATCGCATGCGGGTGCCCGCGGGCATCCGTAAGCGGGAGCCCTGGACTATCGCGCTGTCCGGCCTTACCAGTGCCCAGCCGGTCGCCAACCAGTTCTTCCTCGATCGGCAGTGTCATCTGAGCATCTTCCATGAGAAGCTAGGGCTGATCGTGAGCGGCGCCAACTCGAAGCGCCAACCGGAGCTGGCCACCTTCAGGGAGACGGTGAGAGGGCGAACGAGTCACTTGCCCATCAGCACGGCGCTCAGAATGGAACCCAGCCTCGATCGCCTCTCCCTCGCTTACAACACCTTCTTCGCCGATCTCGAGGTGCCCGAGCCCTCTCGCCAACGGGTAGCCTTCCGTTTCGCTGTCACGGAAATGGGACGCGTGGAGGAAGCGCAGCTCGCCATTCAGCTCGTGCTCAGGCCCGGCGAGCTGCTCGAGACGGGGAAGTCGAAGGTGCTGCTCGGAACCGATCGCGTGGAGCTGGGACCGGAGGAGGTCGACGGCATCGTTCGGCATCGGGGCTGGAGCCTCCAGTTCGACTCACCAGGCCGGCTCGTCTGGCCCGTCTTCCCCTACAACCCATACGCGAATGCTCCCGAGACCTCGTTGGGTCTCGCCGTGGGCGTCCTGACCGTGCCCATCCGGCCGCAAGAGGTTGGCGGGCGGTTCCGCAAGCAAGACATCCGGTTCGTGCTCGAGACGGCGAAATAGTCGTGTTCCTGGCACACGTCTTGCTCGTGTTCGCTCGGAGGGTTCGTCCAAATGACTGCCCGTGATCCGTCGCCCCGCCTCAAGGTGCTCTTCTTCTCCCAACCGTTCGTGTACCCCGCCGACACGGGCGGCAAGATACGCACGAGCCAAACCCTCCGCCATCTGCGTGACGTCTTCGACATCACGCTGGTGAGCAATGTCGATCCCAGGTCCGACCTGCCGCACCTCCATCAGATGGATCCGCTGTGCCACG
>Ga0126369_10004227_pt1 | contig 10504 bp, 8 predicted proteins | sample PanSoiMetaPlot_1_FD_109646 | JGI IMG/M metagenome (GOLD analysis project Ga0126369, IMG submission 109646) | Tropical forest soil microbial communities from Panama - MetaG Plot_1 | ecosystem: Environmental > Terrestrial > Soil > Tropical forest > Bulk soil | place: Panama | collected 2016-02-17
AATTGATCGTCGCCCGCCAGACCATGGCACGCCCGTTCGTCGCGCCACCCGGTCTTCCGCCGGACCGCCTCGCCGCGCTGCGCAGCGCCTTTGATGCAACCATGGGGGACCCGGAGTTTCTTGCCGATGCCAATCGACAGGGCCTCGACGTGCGGCCGGTGACCGGGACCCAGGCTGACGCCCTCATTGCCCAGGTCTACGCGACCGCGACTGATATCGTGAGGCGCGCTGCGGAGTACATGAAAGAAGCGCAGTGAGAGGAGCGATGCTCGATCGGCGGCGGCACGCGCAGACGCGCATTGGCCTGCGCACAAACTGGTTGCCGTGCGCAAAATGACCTGCACCGACATTTGCTCAGGCACCCGAGGTGTGACTGCCAAAGCCTGAGGCAATGCGCTCCCGAGGCGAAACGGCTTCATACGCGCGTCACAACGACGGGCCAACGGCCCGCCGTTGCGTGACACTCGGTATTATGCGCTCATCAACACCAATCCGGTTTACCAGCTCGATGGAACGCCGCCGGTCGGGTCGTTCAATCTCGTGATCGTATATTTGCCATTCGATCTCTATGCCGATCCAACGGTAGCGCTGAGCTTCGTCGGACGTTTGCCGCGCGCCGATCGCAGCAAGCCGGTGTTGCGGGCCGCAAGACATCAGGTGCGCAGACGCCGGTCGGCACTGCGGAGGACAACCTCGCGCGCGTCGCAAGCCGGCTGAAAATCGGCGCGGACCAGGTCGTGCACGGGGAGGCCACCCATGGAAGGATCGGGCGAATTCGCACAGATCCTGCGCCGGTTCGTTGTGCAATCGGAGGGCAAGAGTCCAGGTCGCCCCCGAGGCGCTGGGCAAGCAACCCAACACCGCTGGCGACTACGGACTGCAAACGCCGCCCGCAACCGGCCGGTCCGGATCACCACCAATGTGTCGTACATTTTTGGACAGCTGACGCGCAATCGCGTTTCCAGCGCCAGATGCCAGCCGGGGCGGGTCGTTCAGGACGTGAGCATCGAGCTACCCGATGGAGTCGTGCCGAAGAATCTGCCAAAGCCCGTACACGCTAGCGCGGCGGATTTCGAATTCACGCGGGAATGGTCGCGCCACGAGCAAATGATTGCCGCGCACTCAGAACTGCGCTCGAGCGTTCGCGCCCACACGTGCAGCCCTGCGACGATCGCCGCCCTCGCCGACGCCGTGGAAAAGATCAGGGACGCGGTCAATCCGACCATCAGATTCGAACAGTCGAGCGTCAAGAGCGATTGACAGGAAAGGTTCCTGTTGACAGCGCGCTCGCGCCCTGCGAGCGCGGCGCAGCGGCTCCGCTTCGGTGAAAATCAGGCGGCCTGCCGCCGCGCTTAAATTCATCGAGGAATTCGCTTCGCTTAGCGTCGGGCCGACGGCCGCCCGGCGCTCATCCTTGCGGCCCTTCGGCCAGGATATTGGGGCGTTTCATGCACACGCCTCACCGCGTCTTCTCATAAATCTCCCGCCCGATCAGCATGCGTCGGATTTCGCTGGTGCCGGCGCCGATCTCATAGAGCTTGGCATCGCGGAGCAGCCGGCCGGCCGGGACGTCGTTGATATAGCCGTTGCCGCCGAGGCATTGGATTGTCTCCAGGGCCATCCAGGTCGCCCGCTCGGCGGCGTAGAGGATTGCGCCAGCGGCGTCCTCGCGGGTGACACGGCCGTCGTCGCAGCCGCGCGCGACCGCATACACATAGGCCTTCGCAGCGTTGGCGGCCACGTACATGTCCGCGAGCTTAGCTTGAATGAGCTGAAATTGCCCGATCGGCTGGCCGAATTGCTGCCGCTCATGCACATATGGAATGACGAGATCAAGGCACGCCTGCATGATGCCGAGCGGACCGCCGGCGAGCACCAGGCGCTCGTAGTCGAGCCCCGACATCAGCACATTGACACCGTCGCCGACCGCTCCGAGCACATTCTCGGCCGGCACCTCGCAATCGGCGAAGACGAGTTCGCAGGTGTCGGAGCCTCGCATGCCCAGCTTGTCAAGCTTCTGCGCGGTGGCAAAACCCGCAAATCCTTTCTCGATGATAAAGGCCGTGATGCCGCGCGCGCCGGCGTCGCGATCGGTCTTGGCATAGACCACGAGCGTATCGGCGACGGGGCCGTTGGTGATCCACATCTTGGAGCCGTTGAGAACGTACCGATCGCCCATGCGGTCGGCGCGGGTTCGCATTGAGACCACGTCGGAGCCCGCCTCCGGCTCCGACATGGCGAGCGCGCCCACATGGGCGCCGGATATCAGCTTGGGCAGGTAGCGCGATTTCTGGTCTGTGGTGCCGTTACGGCGAATCTGATTGACGCACAGGTTCGAATGGGCGCCGTAGGAGAGGCCCACTGCCGCGGAACCGCGCGACACCTCCTCCATCGCAACGCAATGGGCGAGATAGCCCATTCCGGCGCCCCCCCACTCCTCCTCGACCGTGATGCCCAGCAGCCCGAGTTCGCCCATTTGCGGCCACAGGTCGCGCGGAAACGTGTTGCTGCGGTCGATCTCGGCAGCGCGCGGCGCAATGCGATCGCGGGCGAAGGCAGCGACGGTTTGGCGAAGCCGGTCGAGATCCTCGCCGAGACCGAAATCGAAGCCTGTCCAGGCATTGGGAATCAGAGCCACGGATTGATCACCTCAAATCCTGCATCGGGCCGCGCGGCGGCAATTCCAATTCAACGCCGCCGACCGGCTCGACGCGTTCCCGAATGGCATCAGCCGGGTTTTGAGTCTGCGCGCACTCCTTAGCCAGCGCCGTTCGCGAAATGTCGCGTGCCTCCTCTACCATTGATCGGTTTCGGCGGGCGGCACGCAGGCGCAGCTTGCTTGAAGTCATCGTCAAGATTGATGGTGATCCCGGCCAATGGCTACTCCTGCAATCATTGCAAATCATATGAACGATTGCCGCCTAGCCGGCAAGTTGGAGCAATCCTTGAGACAATCCATGGTTGAAACGTTCAAGCTGCATCACGGTCTTGACGCGACGGGCGTTGGGCGATCACGCCAGCCATTGCTTTTCCTCGACCTCAGCCGTTACACGGACCGGTCCCGACCGCAACGTTGACCGCGTTGCGGCGAATCCGGGTCGCCTCGAATTGGTTCCAGCGTGCCCCGGCCCTAGCAGCAGATGTCCGCCCCAAAATCCGCCTTGCTGGTATTCCTGTTCGCCGCCCAGTCAGCATCGGCTCAGAAGGCCGAGCCGCCCTGTCCCGGCAACCCGGACGCACTCGCGACTTCACGGGTCATCACAGTCGATGCCGCAACGACGCCGCAGGTTGGGCGCAAACAATTTCCCACGACCCTGCCCCTCGCCGACAAGGAGGTCGTGCTCACATTCGACGACGGGCCGTGGCCCGGGACGACATCTGCGGTGCTGGACGCGCTCGGGCGGGAATGTGTGCGCGCCACCTTTTTTCTGACCGGCCGAAATGCGTCGACCCATCCGGAGTTGGCAAGGCGCGAGCTGGCCGAGGGCCATACGGTGGCACACCACAGCTTTCGGCATCCGCTGCTCGATCGCCTGAAGCCGGACGCCGCGGAAGCGGAAATCGACCGCGGCTTCGCCGCCGTTGACACGGCGCTCTACGGCCATGCGACCGACCCCCTGCGAACCCCGTTCTTCCGCTTCCCGGGTTTCGCCTCGACGCCGCACCTGCTGAACCATCTCGCAGCGCGACATGTCGTCGTGTTCGGCGCCGACCTATGGGCCGGCGACTGGAACCCGATGTCGCCCGGCCGAGAGCTCAGCCAGGTGCTCGGACGGCTCAAAGCGACCCATGGCGGAATCATCCTGTTTCACGATACAAAGCGGCAGACGGCCCTGATGTTGCCTGCTTTCTTGCGTTTTTTAAGGAGGGAAGGCTATAGCATCGTGCACATTGTCGGACCGGCGACTGAACAACCGGGAACCTGAGAGTCGATTTCATGAAATAATGTGCAAACGATTTCTTGTCCGTGACGTTAGGTTGGTGACGAGTCATTGTGATCTTGGAGGCCGGTGGGGTGGTACCACGCCCTGCCGCCGGGGGGAAAGAACAGTCGGATGCGTACAAGTACGATGCGTAGTGTATTGGCGGCCATATGCGCCTTGATTGCTTTCGGGCCAGGGCTCGCCTCAGCGGCCGAATGCCCCGGTAATCCTGATGCGCTGGGCACCAGCCGAACCCTTGTGGTCGATCCCACCGAGCATCCGCGGCTCGGCTCCATGCAATATCGCGAGAGCCTCCCGCTCGAAGACCACGAGATCGTGATCACCTTTGACGACGGTCCTTTGCCGCCCCGCTCGACCCAGGTGCTGGACATACTCGAACATGAATGCGTCAAGGTGACCTACTTCCTGATCGGTAAGATGGCGCGGAACTTCCCCGAGGTGGTACGGCGCATCCACGACGCCGGCCACACCATCGGGACGCATAGCTACAGCCATCCCCTGACCTTTCACAGAATGTCGCTGGAGAGGGCGCAATTTGAAATCAACGAAGGCATCGCCTCAGTTGCTGCCGCGCTCGGCGACGACGACGGCCCGGCGCCGTTTTTCCGCGTTCCCGGCCTGTTGCGCGCCGATGGCGTCGAGCACTACCTCGCCGCCCGCAATATCCAGGTCTGGAGCGCCGATTTCCTGGCTGACGACTGGCTCAGAATCGGCCCGACGCAGGTGTTTTCGCGCGCCCTGCAACGCATCGAGGCCGACCACAAAGGGATTTTGCTGCTCCATGACATCCAGGCCAAGACCGTGGAGGCTCTGCCCCATCTGTTGCGGGAATTGAAGCGCCGCGGCTACAAGGTCGTCCACGTGGTGCCGACATCCCCTGACCTCCCCAAGACCGCGACCAATCCCGCGCAATGGGTCATGCACGCCCGCGTCTCCCCGCGGACGCCGATTTTCATCGAAACGGAACCGGAGCTGCCGGTACCGAACCCGGTCAGTTTCGGCTTTGACGTGGCGTCAAACTCATTTTCGTTCCTTCACGCAGCTCCATTCGTTGGCGGCGGGGCCTGGCGATCGCGCGCACTCCTGGCCCGCGGCCATGATTCGCTGCCGCAAGTTTCCCCGTGGCCCCGCGATTACGAGGTGCCGGACGCGCCGGGCTTATCCGGTCGAGCCCGGCTGGCGGCGACGGGCCTGCAAAGCCCAGGCTATTCCGGCGACAGCCCGAAATCATTGGCCTCTCGCAAGGCATCAGTTGACGTGGTCGCGGAAGCGAGGGGTGCGGTGGCGGTGAATGAAATCCAGCGCTTCCTTGAATCGCTCCCTGATGACAACAGCGCCCCGATCGACGATCGCAACCGCAAAATTCCCCAACTCCTTGATCCCCCGCCAGCAGAAGACGCCCCCGCCGGGCCGATCTCGCCGCAGCGGTTGCATGGACCGGTCGCCAACGCGGCGCTGCCCCGGGGCGCCTTTCCTTAGGCTGGTCTTGTCGCCGTAACGCGGATTTTGTTCGCGTGGCGCAGGTTTCCGCGCAAAACGTCACGCGCGAGGTGCAGCGCTGACCCGTCGTGTGAGAAATCCGGGCTTCCCTATCCGGTTCGCGATCTTGTCGCTTCGTGGTGAGGCGCCACCCCCGCCTCCAGCATATCGTCAAGCCAATGACCGGCGCGGGCCGCCTTGGTGGCGAGGTAGCGACGGTTTTCCGGATTGATTTGCGTATGCAGCGCGATCCGCGCGCAGACCTCGACGCCGCCTTCGAGCAATGCTTCGAGCTTGTCTGGATTGTTTGTCAGAAGTTGAACGCGGTTTGCTCCGATCATATTGAGCATGCGCGCCGCGACGCCGTAATTGCGCTCATCGTCATCAAAGCCGAGCATCATGTTTGCATCCATGGTGTCGAGCCCGTTGTCCTGGAGCATGTAGGCGCGCATCTTGTTCGCGAGCCCCAGGCCGCGCCCCTCCTGCTCCAGGTAGAGCACGATGCCACCGCCGGCTTCGGACAGCTGCGCCATCGCAAGCTTGAGCTGCGCCCCGCAGTCGCACCGGCGCGATCCGAACACATCGCCGGTAAGACAGGCAGAATGCACGCGCACGTTGACCGGTTGCGAAAAGTCAGGTTCGCCAAGGATGATGGCGACCGGGCTCGACCCGACCGCATCGCGGAAAACGCAGAATCGAGCCGTGGCGCCGTCGGGTAGCGGAATCCGCGCTTCGCTGACGATCTCCAGTGTATCGAGGATCTTGTCGTTGACACGGGCCAAGGCATCCGCGCGCACCACGATCATCTGCGCCAACATGGCTGGCGCAACCGCCTTGGCATCGGCCACGAGAAGGGCCGGATAACGCTGCGCGAGCTTGGCAAGATCGATCGCGCGTTCTGCCGCCGCGCCGGCGAGCCCGGCCGCGGTCCTCCGTTCGCAATGCAAACCTGCCGCAAGAGAGCAGATCGTGTCGTGCCTATCGTCCACCGCCACGGCGATGAACACCGGACCCGGAACATCGAGGCCGATCACCCGCGCGCGCCGCTTCGTGATGACAAGGCGCGGCGCGACCGGTGAACACATGGCCTTGAACGCGCTCCATGTCGTCTCAGTCAGACCGTCCACCGGCAATGCCGCGATCATTTCGTCGGCGTCCGCAATGACGACTGGCCGGCTCGCCTGAAATTCCGCGATGCCGCGTTGAACTGCAATATCGTCGGCCCTGCCGAACGGGCCGAGCCCCCTTGGCATGTCTTCCATTCGCATTCCGCCCCACGATACTGGCAACACAAACGCTGCAAGAGAACCGCGATGCGTTCCCACCTATTTCTTAGTCCTCCCGGCGGCGCAAAGCTATGCCGTTTTTGCTCAATAGAATGACCATCGCATGGCGGTACAAAGGAGAACCCGAATGGCGCTCGAGCCGCCGCCAGCCCCCTGATTTTTTCGCGGGCGCCAGTTTCCAACGCGCCCGGAAACGACTATTACTCCGCGGCAAAATTCAGGCAGATCGTCTCAGCGGCGGAGGCTCGCCCTGGCCCGGCTAGGGCAGGTTCGCTCAAGCGGGTCCGCACCAAGTGCGGCCCGTGGCAGGCCCCAGCCTAACCCGCCGCCCTCCTCACAACGGGCGGATGACGCGGAGTTTATCATCGGGCCGGCCAAAGGCCGGACCCGAGACAACAGCACACGGGATGTTTCATGCGCGTTGCGATGATCGGGGCCGGATATGTTGGGCTTGTGTCCGGGGCCTGCTTTGCGGATTTCGGCCACCATGTCACTTGCGTCGACAAGGATGCCGAGCGGATCGCGCGACTGCGCAAGGGCGAAATGCCCATATTCGAACCTGACCTCGACCGTCTCGTCGTGAGGAACACGCGGGAGAAGCGGCTCGATTTCACCACCGATCTTTGCGTACCGGTTGCCGAGGCCGATGCCGTGTTTATTGCGGTCGGCACCCCCTCGCGCCGCGGCGACGGCCACGCGGACCTGTCATACGTCCATGCGGCGGCGGCGGAGATCGCCGCGGCGCTCACCGGATTTACGGTGGTGATTACGAAATCCACGGTGCCCGTGGGTACCGGTGATGAGGTCGAGCGCATCATCCGGGAAACACGCCCCGATGCCGACGCCGCCGTGGTGTCGAACCCGGAATTCCTGCGCGAGGGCGCAGCGATTCAGGATTTCAAGCATCCGGACCGGATCGTCGTCGGCACCGAGGACGAGCGCGCCCGCAAGGTGATGGCGGAACTCTACCGCCCGCTTTATCTCAACCAGCCGCCGATTCTCTACACCACTCGCCGTACGGCCGAGTTGATCAAATACGCCGCCAACGCGTTCCTTGCCACCAAGGTCACCTTCATCAACGAGATTGCGGAGCTGTGCGAAAAAGTCGGCGCGGACGTCCAGCAAGTGGCGCGCGGCATCGGGCTCGACAACCGCATCGGGTCGAAGTTCCTGCACGCCGGGCCGGGCTACGGGGGCTCGTGCTTTCCCAAGGATACCGTCGCATTGATCAAGACCGGCCAGGATTATGAAGCGCCACTGCGCATCGTCGAGACAGTCGCAGCTGTCAACGAAGCCCGCAAGCGCGGCATGTTTCGCAAGATCGCCGCCGCGCTGGGCAGCAGCCTGCGCGGCAAGACGATCGCGGTGCTCGGCCTCACCTTCAAGCCCAACACCGACGACATGCGCGAAGCGCCGTCGATCCCGCTGATCACCGCGCTCATGGACATGGGAGCGCTGGTGAGGGCCTATGATCCGGTCGGAATGGAGCAGGCGCGCCAAGTGCTCGCAGGCATCGAATTCTGCGACGGTCCCTATGCCTGCGCCAACGGCGCTGACGCGCTCGTGATCGTCACCGAATGGGAGCAATTTCGCGCCCTCGACTTCGAGCGCCTCAAGGGCGTGATGAAGCAGGCCGTGCTGGTCGACTTGCGCAACGTGTATCGTCCCGAGGAGTTGGAGGGGTTCGCATATCACGGCATCGGTCGCGGGCAGAGCGGTCGCTGAGAAGAGTGCCTTCACGCTCCCCTGCCTCGCTTCCCGGGGGGCAAAAAGCAGGCGCGACGCCCGCACTCCATTTCTGCTAGAAGGGTACTCGTAAGGCTGCGTTGAGAGCGAAGCCCATCGAGGCCCTCCCGCTGGCGAAGCCGAGGATGGATTCGCAAGACCCCAACCCATCCGAGGAGTACTCTCGTCGAGTAACCCAATGAAGGTGATCGACCCCACATCCCGGCATGCCGAGGACGCACACTGGTGCGACGCGATGGCGGCGATCCGGGCCGGACGCTGCAATGGCGTGTCGCATTGGGACGGGATTTTCGGGCCCCTGCGCGCCGGGCGGGTCGATGATCTTCTCGTCGTTGGCCAGATCGGGCAATCGCTTGACGGGCGCGCCGCGACCGCGAGCGGCCACTCCCACTACATCAACGGCGCCGAGGGGCTCGACCATCTCCACCGCTTGCGCGCCCTCATGGACGCCGTGGTGGTGGGTGTCGGCACTGCGCTTGCTGACGATCCTTTGTTGACGGTGCGCCGCGTCGCCGGGCCGCACCCCGCGCGGGTCATCATCGATCCCAACGGCCGCCTGCCGGCCACCGCGCGCGCGTTTCGCGATGACGGCGTACGCCGCCTGGTGATCGCCGCGCAAGAGGCTCCCTACCCTCTCCCTTCCCCTTCCCAACCCTCCCCCGCATGCCGGGGAGGGAGGGGCGACAATCGACGGGGAGCCGGAATCGAGCGTATTGCGCTGCCCTCAGCGCAAGGTCGTCTCGACCCCGGCGATATCCTGAGAAGCCTCGCGGCGCGCGGCCTGCGCCGCATTCTCATCGAAGGCGGCCCGGCGACGGTTGCCCGGTTCCTCGAAGCGCGCTGCCTCGATCGCCTGCACGTGGTCGTGGCGCCGATCATCCTCGGCGGCGGCCGCTCGAGCCTCGACCTTGCGCCGATCACGCGATGCGAGGAAGCATTGCGCCCACACACGATCACGCATGTGCTCGGGAACGAGGTGCTGTTCGACTGTGATCTTTCGGCTCAACGGCGGCCGGTCGGCGTCGAGAAAAAATCGATGTGACCGACCCGCATCTGCGAGCGGCCTGAGATGACGTTGTCACGACGCTCGTGGAGCCATTCGACGAGGATCGAAGGATCGACCCCGATCTCGCCAGCGGCGTCGGCCCAGCCGGCCAGAATCTCCATCTGGATCTCGCGGTCGCTGGCACCGAACTGCCAATCGGAGCGGCCTTCAAGAACCGCAAAGCCTGCCCTGCGAAACCGGTCCAGCGCGATGCGCGCCGCGTCGGGGCCGAGCGCCGGTCCGAACCCCTTGTCGGTGCGTTGGTGACGATTGACCGCAGCGATCACGGCCGCATCGTGACGGGTCTCAGGAGAGAGTGTGACGACGCCGTCGTAACTCAACGCCGCATAAAGCGGGCGCGACTGGCGTGCCAAAATCGCCACCAGGCGATCGAGCCAGGCAGCCGATACAAGGTCGAGCAACGCCGAAGTCGCCACGAGATCACAACCATCGACCGCTTGCTCGATCGCGCCGGCAAGGTTGAGTGCTAGGGTCGTGGCACTTGCCCCCGCGGGCGCCGCGCTTCTGGCCGCGTCAAGCAGGACGTGGTCATTGTCGACGAGGCGCCAGTTCTGCTGCGCCGGCAAGCACGCCGCAATCGCCCGCATCGTGGCGCCGGTACCGCAGCCGAGATCCGTCACCGTGACAGCCGGCATGTCTGCGAAAGTGGCGGCAACCGCATCGAGCACCGTGCCGTTGCGCGCCGCAAGGTCATAGGGCTCGCGCAACGCGAGCCATTGCGCCGAGAAGCCGCTCATGCCCCATCCCTACGCTCCGCCCTCCCTGACCGCCGCCGCATGCGGGGGCGGGCACCGAGCAGCCGGGGGTAGCGGGAAGGGCGCGAACACGTCGAGAAATGCCTGCGTGGCCGCCTCCCATGTGGGCATCGGCGTCGCACGTGCCGCCGCGGAACAATGCTCGCGCAGCCCTGGATCGGTCATCATGGAACGCAGCGCCGCCGCAAGCGCCGCGGTATCGTCGGGCGGCACCAGGAGGCCGGCGTC
>Ga0126369_10004228_pt1 | contig 10502 bp, 7 predicted proteins | sample PanSoiMetaPlot_1_FD_109646 | JGI IMG/M metagenome (GOLD analysis project Ga0126369, IMG submission 109646) | Tropical forest soil microbial communities from Panama - MetaG Plot_1 | ecosystem: Environmental > Terrestrial > Soil > Tropical forest > Bulk soil | place: Panama | collected 2016-02-17
ATACTTTTTGGCTTGGCCATGATCGCGAATCATCTTCATACGGGCAGCCATCGCGGCATCATTCGTTGTTGTGGCTCCGGCTTCTCCGCAGGCTCCTAGATTCTTTCCAGGATAGAAGCTGAACGCGGCCGCCAGCCCCATGGAGCCGGCACGCTTCCAAACATTGTCTTTCTTTGAGAAATACTCTGCTCCATGTGCCTGGCACGCGTCTTCAATCACCCAGAGACCGAATTTTGATGCGAGCTCTTGAATCGGATCCATGTCCGCGGTCTGGCCATAGAGGTGAACGGGGACAATGCCCACAACGCGCTGTTTGGAGCGGCGCTCAATCAACGCACCCGTTTTGGCGTCGAAGTCGCACTTCGTTTCCAGATACTCACGCAGCTTTTCGGGATCCATTGTGTAGGTGTTTTCGTTGATATCCACAAACGCTATTTGCGCACCGGCTTGCGAAATAGCTTCCGTTGTCGCAATAAACGTGTGAGGCACGGTGACAATGATTTCTCCCGGTTTCACGCCCGCAGCCATGAATGCAAACCGCAACGCGTCCGTTCCGCTATTCACGCCAACGCAGTATTTTGCATCGCAAAACGCGGCAAATTCTTTTTCAAAGTTTTCCACCATCGGCCCGCCGATGAATCCAGCGGTGCTCAATGCCTTCTTCACCACTTCCAGAAGCTCAGCTTCGAGCTCTTGGTGTGGTGTAACCAAATCCAGAAACGGAACCTTCGTCGGATTCGCCATGTCTACTTTTTCTCCTCATCAACAAATCTTAAAAACTTTGCCGGACATCCCGCCACGATCGCGTTTGGTGGAACGTCCTTCGTTACAACAGCGCCAGCACCGACGATCGCGTTTTCCCCGATCGTCAAATTGCACAAAATTGTCGCGCCGGAACCGATCGAAGCGCCCTTGCATACCCTTGTCTTTTCGACTTTCCAGTCAGCCTCGGTTTGCAACCCGCCACAGGCCGCAATCGCGCGCGGATAGATGTCATTTGTGAACATCACTCCGTGGCCGATGAAGACGTTGTCTTCGATGTCCACGCCTTCACAAACAAATGTGTGGCTGGAAATCTTGCAGCGCTTGCCTACTTTGGAATTCTTCTGGATTTCGACGAATGCGCCGATTTTGGTCTCATCACCAATTTCGCATCCGTATAAATTAATAAATTTTGCAAGCTTCACGTCTTTTCCCAGCTTCACGCTGGGCGCAATGCTTAAATATTCGCTCACAGAGTAATGGCCTCCCCGCGAGTGCGAATCGATCGATCGGCGGCTTCCAGAATGCGCACGACGCGGAGTCCGGCCTCCCCGTCATTCATCGGTTTTTTGTTCTCTTCAATGCACTTCAAGAAGTATGCGGTTTCAGCCCGCAGCGCTTCGATGTTCTCTACTTGCGGGGCCCACATATCCCCGGAGCGATAACTGACAAGCAACTGGTGTAAGTTGCTTGGATTTGTGGACATGCTCACGCCCTTGTCGTAAATCCTTAGCTTTTCGTCCGCTTCCAGGTCATTCCACACCAGCATTTTCTTTTCACCGCCGATCAGCGTAGTCCGAACCTTTACCGGCGAAAGCCAGTTGACGTTCACGTGAGCAATGATGTGCTTCGGGAAATACACCGTGATGAACGCAACATCTTCGACGCCGTTCAGGTGGCGCTCACCGGTAGCCACCACGGCTTCCGGCTTTGCCGCAATCACGTGATCCATGATCGAAAGATCGTGAGGCGCCAAATCCCAAATCACATTGACGTCGTGCTGAAAAAGACCGAGATTCACGCGGAGCGAGTCGTAGTAATACAGGTCGCCCAATTCTCTGCGGTCCACCAGTTCTTTAATCTTCTTTACGGCGCCGGTAAACAAGAACGTGTGGTCCACCATGATTTTCAAATTCTTGCGATCCGCCAGTTCTATTAATTGTTCGCCTTGCTCGACGCTATAGGTAAACGGCTTCTCCACAAATACGTGCTTGCCGTTTTCAAGCGCCTTCTTTGCGAGTTCAAAATGAGTCCAGACGGGAGTGACCACCGCAACAACGTCGATGTTTGGCGACGCCAGCACCTCATTCTCGTCCGTGGTAAATCCAATCGATGGATAGACCTTCTTCAAGCGTGCTTCGCACTTCGGATTGCGGTCGGCAACTAGAACAACTTCGGAATTTTCCTGAGAGTGGAAGTTCCGGACGATATTCGGGCCCCAGTATCCATATCCAATTACACCTATACGCATCGTGAAACTCCTTGGTACTTCGGCAAGACAGGCAGCGCCAGGAGACGGTGGCGCATCGTATTGCGGTAACTACAGAAGACCTTGCGTTGCGGCTTTGATTCTGCAGAAGTATTGAGCTGAACGAGGTTCGATGATTGACGGCGTTTTAATGAGCGCCCGTTCCTTGAATCACGGCCCCGGGAGTTTGCGCCAGGATGCGAAGATCCAGCCACACAGACCAGGCCCGCGCGTACTTTAGATCCAGACGGACCATGTCGTCAAAACGAGTCCGGCTGCGGCCTTCTACTTGCCAAAGCCCGGTTATGCCCGGCTTGATTTCCAGAACGCGACGGCGGTGCCAAAGTTCGTAAGCTTGGTATTCATAGGCAAGCGACGGTCTCGGACCAACAAGCGACATATCGCCGCGCAGCACATTCCAGAATTGAGGAAGTTCATCAAGGCTTGTCTTGCGAATGAAACTGCCAATCGAAGTGACGCGTGGATCTTGTTGAATTTTGTAGACTGGCTTTTCAGAGCCGCCCGATTCCCCGTCCACTTGACCGGCAATGAATTGCTCAACATATTTCTGATGAATTTTTGCGTCGCAGTCGGTGCGCATGGAACGAAACTTCAGCACGGTGAACGTCTTTCCGTGCTGGCCAAGCCGTTCTTGCTTGAAGAGGACTGGGCCCTTCGAGGAGAACTTTACGGCCACTGCGACCGCCGCAAAAATTGGAGAAAAGAAAAAAAGGGCTGCGGCGCTTCCGACGACGTCGATGGCGCGCTTGATGGCCAGGGAGAAACGCCGGGCTGTTTCGCGCTTCCGCATTTCAGGGTATAGCTTAATGTTTGCTGTGTGATCTCCGGAGCTGTTGTCGGACTCTTCCGGGAAAAAGTGGAACGAAACCGAAATCGAAGAACTCTTTTCCCAACCCATTTTCGCTTCGAAGATGTTCCGAAGACGCTCAAGAAATTTCTGTTGGATCTGTTCGTTCGAGGCGTCTCCCAACTCCGTCCCGATAATTCCGATTAAACTGTTCTCAACATACCAGCCAATGATATCGGTCTCGCGAGTCGCCTCTGTAAGGGCCTTGGTCAGTTTTTGAATTGTGCGGTCTTTCGCAAACCCGTTCACATTCTTTGTTACATCCACAAGAACCAGAACAAATCGATTGTCCGCGCGCTCCGCTCTGCGGCGCTCCAGATACAACATGGAAACGAACGCGTCTTCACTTAGTAACATGCGGGAGGGTGTGTTTCCCATATCCGGCACGGACAAATGTGCGCGCACTTCCAACCTTGCTCTGTTTTGTGCTCGCCTCACCTGGGCTTCCATCGGGCTCATTCGTTCTTGCTCCTGGTCCTTTTTCGGTCAGGGTTAAATCACAGGGCTACGCACGGACCGGCCGAAGAATCCGTTGTGCCAGGCCTTCCCGGCTGGTTTCTGCCACCGGAGATAGCCACGAGGTCTCTACTTCCATCGCTACCGACCTCTGCAGTAGCGTCACCGACAGAACAACTCGGTGATTCCCTTTCACGTTGACCAGAATTCCTTCCAGTCCGGTTAAGTTCCCGTAAATAACTTGTACTCGTTGTCCGATTTCCAGATATGGCCACGGCTGCTTCGGCATGTCACTGGAAAGCGCAAGTTGCAAAGCCCTGATCTCTTCATCCGCCACTGGCGTTGCAGTCTTTCCAAAGCCGACCACCTGCAGCACACCTGGTGTTGTTACAATGGGTCTGCGATTCTGGAAATCAAAACGGCAAAAGAGGTAACCAGGGAAAAGTGGTTGTTCGAGTTCCTTTACTCGATCAGACCACTTTCTAATGCTCTTATAAGTTGGAAGAAGGCATTCGAATCCCTGACCTTGAATTTGGGAGGCTATATAACCCTCTTTGCGCGACCTTACCTGTAAGGCGTACCAGGAAAGCGGGAGCTTTTCGCTGTTTGCCATATGATCGTTCAGGGGATGCAAGGTTCCTTGTCCTCTCCGATACCAACTGGTTGGTCTTTCCGGCAGGCTATCGCCGTTGGAGTACCAACCGTCCGGCACGACTTTAAGGGCAATTACTCTGCCAGTGTCGCTAGGATCTCTACCCGGTTTCTGGGTTCTAGTCCTACAGTAACTTATTTATTTTCAATGGGTTAAATTTGATATTAAACAAGTCCACCTTGGCCGGATTGGCGAGGGCGTCCGTGGATGAGAAAAGCTATGCCCTATTGTTGCAAACGGCTTCCTCCAAGAGGGAGTCAAAGTACCGTCATTTGTTATTAACCGATTGAAAATAATGGTATTTAGAAGGGCTTCAGGGAACAGCGTGCTCACCTACAAAAAGGCAGGGTTAGTCGCGTATCCATCTCAGCTCTTGCCATATGCTTTCAGATGATGGATAAACGAACGTAAGACGACTGTCCGGAAACAGACGAATCGCCACCGCTAACCTCTTTGGAGAAAAATCTTTGCGACTAAGTCAACCTGCCCAGCGCTGGGGGGCATTCGCGGTTTGGGTCATTCTCACTTCTTTGGCTTTTGGCAAGTCTGTTACCAATCTAATTCAGCTTTCGTTGCAAGACGAAACCTATTCCTACATCCCAATTATTCCGCTCATTGTCTTTTGGCTCTTTTATTCAGAAAGAAAACAAACGACCGACCTTGCTCCGTTTCAATTCAGTTCCACAAGCTTGATTCTTGTCCCTGCCGCTTTGGCAACAATTCTTGCGGTGAAGTGTGAGACTTGTTCGCGTGTAAATCGTTTGAGTCTCTACACGCTCGCCCTGATGCTAGTTTGGGTTTCAGGGTTTGTATTTTTTATGGGAATTGAAAAGGCCCGGAAGTCCCTGTTTTCGTTATGCTTCCTGCTGCTCACCGTTCCAATTCCTGATTTCTTGCTTTCGAGAATCGTTTACTTTCTGCAGGCAGGCTCGGCAGACATCACCGAAGTTATTTTCAGTCTGAGTGGTGCCCCCGTTCTGCGTGAGGGATTCATTTTCCGCCTGCCGAGAGTCTCCATCGACATCGCCCCCGAGTGCAGTGGAATTCGATCGAGTATGGCATTGCTGATTCTGGCGCTGCTCCTGGTCCATTTTGCGTTCCGGCCAGTTTGGAAAAAGCTCGTATTTGTATTCGCTGGCTTGTGCATGATGCTGATAAAAAACGGAATACGGATAGCCACACTCACATTGCTGGCAAACTACGTTAACCCGGATTTTCTATATGGAAATCTACATCACAAAGGCGGAGTGGTCTTCTTTCTGATCGGTTTTGCGTTATTAATCCCGCTCTTTTGGTTTTTGCGCAAAGGAGAGTCACTATCAAGAGCGGCGTGAGAATTTTCTTGCGTTACTTCTTTCCAGGCTCGTGCCCGTACTCGTACCCGTAATAGGCATCGTATGCATCGTTTTTCTCGACTCGATTGAGCACGACGCCCAACAACTTTTTTTCAGAGAACTCAGCGGAAGCCTTTGCAGCCACTTCGGAATCCGTTGATCCGGCTCGAACTACAAACAAGACGCCATCACACATATCCGCCAAAATACTCGCATCGTGCACCGCTAGAGCGGGCGGCGAATCGAGAATGATCCAATCAAAAATAAGCGACATGCGGTCCAGAAGCTGCTTCATTCGGTTGCTATGGAGAAGCTCACTGGGATTTGTTACGTCTCCTCCGCCAGGGATCAAACACAGATTTCCATCGGCGCTGATTTGAGTCACCTGAAATTCATCAAACTCTCCACGCAAGTAATCGGTCAATCCGGGTTTCTCTTGCGCGCCCAGATGCATGTGAAGCCGGGAGGCGCGCAAATCCGAATCAATGAGTAAAACTCGTTTGTCAGCTTGGCGAATGAAAGACTGCGCAAGATTCGCCGCAACAAAGGTTTTTCCCTCTGCCGGTGTACTGCTGGTAACGAGAATTTTCTTCAGCGGCTGGCTGGAAGCTATTTGATAAAGCCTGGAACGCAAAGTTCTGAACTTTTCGGCTCCAGCTTGATGCTCCATATGAGCGGAAAAGACGCTGGCAGAAGGCTCGATTTTCCATGTCACTGGCGTACAGCGTTTTGCAAACTCCTGAAATTGCGTGATTATCGGTTCGTTTTTAACTCGAACCTGGCTTCTTTCCGGCTTGGGCTCGGCGGGAAGTGTTGCTGCCGGCTGTGCTTCACTGCCGGAGAGGTCGACAAGATCTGAAACTGTTTTGCTTGCGTTTTGCGCGCTGCGCTCTTCCGCCGCCTTTTTCAGTGCTTCGTGAATCCTGCTCATCTTTTACTTTCTTCAATCCTTAGTGAATTCTCGTCACCAGCTCGACAGCATTAAACCACTACTTGCTTGCGTTTTTTGCCTGCAAAATTTGCCCTTGTGTCAATACATCAAAGCTCGGCACACACGCCAGGACTGGCAACTTCAGAGTAATCTCCACGTCTCGTTCCGTATACATCGATTTATCAGCCAAAGCCAACAAGTAAAGTATCCCCAGCGAAAGCACCAAGCCCCCTCCGAATCCTCCGCCTACAAACACCGTTTTCTTTGGAAAAGAAGGGCTGGATGGCAGGCTAGGCGCGTCTTGTACCTTGAACGTTTCTCCTTGTTGCTGGTGCTCTAAATTTGTCGCCATGGCCGCGTCTTCGCGCTTCTTCAAGAGTCCATTGTAGATATCGGATGCAGTTTGGTAACTCCTGCTTAACTCTTTCAGTTGCTGCTCAACCACGGGGCTTGCTTGCAAACGCGCCTGGACAGACCTTATTTGTTCCTGAAGTTGCGCCTGTCTTTTCGTCAGGTCAATGATATTGAAGTCGTCTTGCTTTATTTTTGCGCGCAGCTGTTGAATGGCTGGCGGTTCGCGGAGTGTTGCCTGCGATGCGCCCGAGGAAGGCTTCGTCGGCGCCGCTATCATTCTCTTTTTTAAATCCTCTATTTGTGCCTTGATTTTCACAACGTCCGGATGCTCTGGTGTGTATTTTGTCAGTAGAATGGACAGTTGATCTTGAAGGTTGGTCAGTTCTTGCTCTTGTGTTTCCGGATTCTTGTCTCCAGCCTGAGAAGCTTTCCAATTGGCTTCCTGTTGGCCAAGCAAGGTCTCTGTAAGAGTCTTATCTTCCTGTGCGCGGGTAAGCGCCTGATTTGCCGTATCCAACTGAGTATTCAGCCCATTCAATAAACCAAGATTGGTCTGTTGCTGGTCAGGCAGGACAAACGGATGCTCAGTCTTGAATTGAGCCAGTTTCTTGTCCTGCTCGTCGAGTTTTTCCTTTGCTTCTTCCACTTGCTGGCTTAGGAACTTTGTCGCTTCCTCTGATTTTGCTACTCGAATCGTGGCGTTTTGCTCCATAAACATGGAACTTACTTCCTGACAGATTTGTTGAGCAACTTGAGGATTATCGAAAGTGACGCTGACATTGAACCCAGGAGCTTCATGGTTGTTCGACCCTGCAAGCGGCTGAATAAGCTCGACTGCCACCGCCCCTTTCAATTCTTCAACGAGTTCCTCCATATGCTTCTTATCGCGAAGACTCGGATACAAATTGAATTTGTTTATGATCATTTCAAGTCGCGATCGACTGAAGACCTGAGCCTTCATCGAGGCCATTATTTGGCTCAGATCATCGGTAACAACGGGACGAATCACATCCGTCGGAACCGCAGGCCGTTCAATCAGGACCAGCGTCGAAGAGGTATATTTTTTTGGCAAAACCAAAGCTGCCGCCAACCCCACACTGGCCAGGACCATGCTGAGCGCAGTCGGAATCCACCAATAGCGGCGCAAAATCCTTCTCACATCGGCAATTGATATTTCGCCATTCCGAACCATTTCAACTCCCCCTCAACCTGGAACAGGACATTGCGTAAAGGAGATTAGGAAGCAATAGTGCTACCAGGTCTGCATCTTGCCCAATTCTACTGAATTCTGAGGCCATAAATAACTTCTTTTTAATCAAATAGATATAGCAGCCAGATTGCGTACCCATGGTCAGACTTCGTCTAAGAGCGCGGACAATGGAAAGAAAATATCCCTTTTGTCCCTCTCCTTCCTCCTGACAGCGATGCGAGCAAGATTAGGCTTTTTTGGCCTAACGTCGTAGAGATCTGATCTGTATCCTCGTTGCAGTCAAATCCATTCCACTATTGGGCTTACACGAGAACTTAATCTGACTTGCTACGCCCGGCTGAAGGGCCCAGAATTGCTCCAATCTAACCACTAGGCTCCGGAGGTCAAGGTTGCGCGTCCGAAATTTGTTCGCTCTCTGTCTTGCCGTTGGTGCTCTCAGTTTCGCGTGTTTGGGGTGTAATCGCGATCCAATGAAGTTTATTGCCAAAGGCGATGAGAGCTTCAACCAGGCAAAATATCCGGATGCATTGATTTACTATGGGCGTGCCGTCCAGCTCAATGCTCGCCTCCCTGAGGCTCACTACAAGCTTGCGCAAACCCACCTCAAAATGAAAAGCTGGCCCGCTGCCTACGTGGAATTAGCTCGAACAGTTGAGTTACAACCGGAGAATTGGCCGGCGCAGGTGGATCTAGGAAAGCTGGAATTAGCCGGCGGAAAAAAGCAAAACGCCAGAGACCGTGCTGAGAAGATTCTGAAAGCGAATCCGAACAATGTGGAAGCCCAACTTCTCATTGCAGATTCAGACGCCGCCCTCGGAGACGTGAAAACGGCGATCGAAGAAGCGAATGCTGCGATAAAGATGGCCCCCGACCGCGCTTTGTCCTATCTCAATCTGGCTCAATTGCAAATTCGTAATGGGGACCCCAAAAGTGCCGAAACAAATATGCTGAAAGCCCAGGAGCTTGATGCTAAGTCAATGATCTCCTACATGCTGCTGGGCGCTTTTTATGTTCAACAAAAAAGGATTCCGGAGGCCGAGAAGCAGTTTCAAGCGGCCATTTCGACCGCGCCAGATGATCCCGCTCCTCGTGCGGCTCTTGCTAGCCTTTACGCTTCACAAAACGACTCTGCCAGGGCCGAGCAGGTTCTGACTGATGCCAAGAATCAATTGAGTACAAATCCCGCAGCCTATCGGATGCTTGGTGAATCTTATCTAGCGCGCGGAGAAGTAGACAAAGCGCTGGAAGAATTTGGTTCGCTCTCGACAAAGTACCCCAACGACTTTTCAGTACAGAAAACCTACATCCAACTCTTGATTCGTAAGAACAGGCTTGACCAGGCCGCGGCGCTCAATGATGCCTTGCTCAACAAAATTCGCCAGGATCCCGAGGCCATGATTTTGAAGGGACAGATTCAGATCCTCCAACACAAACCGGATGAAGCTCTTGCGACGCTTCAATCGGCTTCAAAGATGTCTCCAGACAATGCGATTGGACACTATCAATTAGGGCTCGCACTGGACCAAAAAGGAAATACACAACAGGCGGAACAGGAATGGCGTGAAGCAGTGCGCCTTCGCCCGAACTATGCGGAGGCCTGGGTGGCACTTGCGACGAGAGCAACACGTAAATCAGATTGGCATGAACTGGAAGATTTAAGCAATCAGATCAAAAAGTATGCTCCGAACAGCGCTGAGGGTTATCTTTTTCACGCGACGGCTCGAATTAATCAGGCTGATCCAATTGGAGCTGAAGCGGATTTGATGAATCTCCAGCGTATCGCTCCCAAGAGTCCCATGTACTACGTCAAAATGGGCGATCTGCGGGTTGCACAGCGAAAATTGGACGATGCGGAGAACTTCTTCCGGCAAGCTCTCGAGCGCGACCCGAACAATATGGAAGCGATCCTCGGCTTGATTCGCATCAATGTGAACAAAAACAAAATTGCAGAGGCAAACAAGCTGATTCAGGACCAGATCAGCAAAAATCCAAACAATCCTTCGCTCTATTTTGTGAAGGCCGAACTCCAAATCCAGACAAAACAATACCAGGAGGCAGAAGTTTCGTTGAACCGTGTGTTGGAACTGGAGAAAAACAATATCGCTGCAACGTTGCGCCTAGCCCAGTTGAACGAAACAAAAGGCCAGTACGAAAAAGCGATTTCGCTTTACCAGAGTGCTTCGGAACTATCTCCCCGGGATGCCCGGATTCTTGTTTCGCTTGGCGAAACCTTCGAGCGTGTAGGCAATTGGCAGCAGGCCCAGTCCAGCTATCAGAAGGCGTTGGCCCTTGCTCCGGAAAACCCGGTCGCCGCGAACAATCTTTCTTATTTGCTTCTCGAACACGGAGGCAGCCCGACCGTCGCTCTTACCCTCGCCCAAACCGCACGTAAAGGCATGCCCAACATTCCCAATTCCGCGGACACCCTTGGTTGGGCCTACTATAACAATGCGGCATATTCAGTCGC
>Ga0126369_10004230_pt1 | contig 10502 bp, 8 predicted proteins | sample PanSoiMetaPlot_1_FD_109646 | JGI IMG/M metagenome (GOLD analysis project Ga0126369, IMG submission 109646) | Tropical forest soil microbial communities from Panama - MetaG Plot_1 | ecosystem: Environmental > Terrestrial > Soil > Tropical forest > Bulk soil | place: Panama | collected 2016-02-17
ATCATCGCCTGATACGAGGCAAATTCCATGATCCGCTCGGGCATCACATTCGCACTTCCCAACCAGTCCTCGATCCGCCTGCGATAGGAGCAGCCCTGCGCGAAGGCAATGAGGGTTGAGCGGCCGAGGTCGGCCGGTCCTGACACCTTGCGTATCGCCCTGGATGTCACGAGCACCAGCCGCTCCTCGAACACAGGGCGTGCGTCGAGGCCAGGTGCGGTGAAGGGTTCGGATACGAAGGCAGCCTCAAGCTCGAAATTCATCACACGCGTCACCAGCGCCCCGGCCGTTCCGGTTGCAAGCTCAACCACCACATCCGGATAGAGGGTGTGATAGCGCGATAGGATGGGCGCGAGGCGGCTGCCGGCCGTGCTCTCGAGTGAGCCTAGCCTGAATGCGCCCTTGGGCTTACCGGCACGCATTTCGCTGACCGCCTCGTCTGCCAAGCGCAAAAGACGGTTTGCATAGACGAGCAGGGTCTGTCCCTCTGCCGAGAGACGTATGGAGCGCCCCTCGCGGCGGAACAGCCGCGTGCCGAGTTTCTCCTCAAGCTGGCGGATTCGCGTGGTCACATTGGACTGGACGCGGTTGAGTTTGTTAGCCGCGCGGATAACTCCGCCCTCATCCACGACGGTTCTGAAGATCTTCAGGGACTCTAGATCGATCGTTCTCACACAGAGAACAATATTACACGATTATTCATTTGTCCAAGCCGATTGGGCGGGCCTTATTCTGACACATGAAACCCGAACTCGGCGTTCACACACGCCGGCCTGAGCCTCCCGTTATGGCTGTCTGCACCATTGCGGCCCTTGCGCTGGCGGTTGCGATGGGAATTGGCCGCTTCGCCTTCACTCCGCTGCTGCCGCTGATGGTGCGCGACGGTTCCTTGACGCAGAGCGCGGGAGCCTGGCTCGCGGCCAGCAACTACGTAGGCTATCTGGCTGGCGCCTTGACCGCGAGCCGGTTGGGCTTCTCCCTGCCGACGCTGATGCGCGTGGGCCTTATCGGCACCGCCATGTCGACAGCCGCGATGGGCGCGTTCGACGCAATGGCAGCCTGGATCGCTCTGCGTTGCATCGCGGGCGTGCTCAGCGCCTGGACGCTGGTCTCCGCCAGCGCATGGGCCTTGCAACACTTGGTGCGGGCGGGACGGGCGGATCTCTCTGGGGTGGTGTATGCCGGCGTCGGCCTTGGGATAGCGTTTGCCGGGCTGTTCTGCCTTGTGGTGGCGCGACCCGGTGTGCGGGCGAGCCAGCTTTGGCTGGAGTTGGGGGCAGTGTCAGCCCTTTCAATCGCTGCTCCGAGCTACCTCGAAGGTAGGCCGTTGGCGACCTTCCCTGCCCGCGGTTCGGCACCACCCGCCGACCTTGCGCCTGGCCCGTGCACGGGTCTCGTGATCTGCTATGGCGTTCTTGGCTTCGGCTACATCCTGCCCGCCACGTTCCTTCCCGCTCTCGCGCGCGAGGTGGTGGACGATCCGCAGATGTTCGGGCTTGCCTGGCCCGTGTTCGGCATCGCGGCTGCGATATCCACCATCGCAACTGCCCGCCATTTCTGTCGCGCCGATCGCCTTCGCGTCTGGACCATCAGTCATGTCCTCATGGCCACTGGGGTGGTCCTGCCCAGCGTGTGCCTTGGCCCGGTGTCGATCGCGATTGCGGCGTTGCTGGTCGGCAGCACCTTCATGGTCATCACAATGATCGGCATGCAGGAGGCCCGCGCCCGAGCAACGGGCAACCCTGCCGGGCTCCTCGGTCTGATGACCGCCGCCTTCGGCATCGGCCAACTGGCTGGCCCCGTCGCTTCTGGCATCATCGACTTGCTGCCGGTCGGACATCGCGCCGCCCTCGATTGTGCCTTGCAGCTCGCCGCGGCTGCATTGGCGTTGAGTGCAGCCTATCTCTGGTCTCAATCACGCAGCGGGTTCAGCGATTGACAGCGTTGGAGCACCGCCCCGGTTCGGATAAGAGCGTCGATTTGGGCCGTCCCGGACCACGCCCACCCTCCCTCTATAAACTGCCGTCGCAGAGCGTTATCCTCCGTTGCGAACGGCGGAAATCCCGCGTGCCGCGCTGACCGCGCAGTGGTAGAGCGCTGCCAGCACGCACGAGTTCGCAACGAGACCACGGGGAGGATCACCATGAAACTGAAGACATTCGCCTTGCTCGCAAGCACCGCGCTCGCGGCCGTATTCGCCGGCGCGGCAGCGGTCGGACAGCCGACCACCGGCACCGTCGAACTGCACATGGCAATGGCCAAGGTCGCTGCCAGCGATGACAACCTGCGGTTATACCGGGCGCTGTGCGAGCAGCCCGCGGCGGGTCCGAACACCGGCGGTCCGCCCCCCGATCCGCAGCGTTCCACTTGGCACGTCGAGCCGGTAAAGGTGTTCGACAATCTCTACTTCGTCGGTGAGAAGGAATATTCCGCCTGGGCGGTGGACACCTCCGACGGGATCATCCTCATTGACACGATCTGGCACTATTCGGTTGCCGACGAGGTGGAAGGCGGCCTGCGCAAGCTTGGGCTCGATCCGGCGCGGCTCAAATATGCGATCGTGAGCCACGCCCACATCGACCACATCGGCGGCGCCAAATACCTGCAGGAGAAGTTCGGCACCCGCATTATCCTTTCGGAGGTCGACTGGCAGCTGGCCGAGACCAGCACGCGGCTGCCGAGCAAGCCCAAACGCGACATGATCGCCTACGACGGGCAGAAGCTCACGCTCGGAGACACCACCATCACCATGTACCTCACGCCAGGCCACACGCTTGGCACGATCTCGACGCTCGTGCCAGTGCGCGATGGGGGCCGCATGCATCTTGCCGCCGAATGGGGCGGCACCGGGTTTAATTTCGACCATTCGCGGGCTCGCTTCGAGACCTATGCAGCGTCGGCGCAGCGCTTCGGCAATATCGTGGCGCAGGCTGGCGCCGACGTGCATATCGCCAATCACACCAACCAGGACAACTCGCCCGCGAAAATGGCCGCGCTCGAAAAGCGAAAGGCCGGCGATCCGCACCCCTACGTGGTCGGCACTGACTCGATCCACCGTTACCTGAAGGTGGCCGAGGAATGCGCCCGTGTCGGCGCCCTGCGGGAGAAATAGGGCAAGCGCGTGGGCACCGTGGGCCGCACCATCGAGCGAAGCGACGCGCATAAGCTTTAGTGATGTCGCAAACCGACTTCGCGCTTAGTCTTGAATTCCGCAGGTTGCCGCCCTTGGCGACGGGGCGGAAAATCGGCCCCTCCGTGATCCCGGCCGCGTCGAGCCCTGCGCAACTTGAGACCATCCGGCGTCGCAAGCGCCATGGCTCGGGGTGTCGGCCGGGAGCCGACCCTCTCGCCTCCGGTGCTCGATCATTTTCAATCGACTGGCGCAGCTGTTTTCCGCGCTCCACAAAAGCCGAAAAAACCAGTCACTTCCGATAGTGCTGCCGATCTGGCTTGGCCAGTCGCCTGCGTGTTGCGGACACCCGTGGCCGAACGCCGTGCGCTCCACGCGCCTCAGACAAATAGTGAAGTGGCAACCGCGTCGTCTGCTTGACGCGATCGAGCACGACGTAGGAGTGCACGTGCGCGACGCTCCGGTGCGGCAGCAATACGTCGCTGAGAATGCGCGAAAGCGTCTTGAGATCCGGCACCGCCATCTTGACCAGATAATCTGCATCGCCGGTTAATGAAAAAGCCTCCTGAACTTCCTCGATGCCGTCGATCAGTTTTACAAACGCCTGTGCGCTATCGGGGGAATGCGTGGCCAAACCGACTTGGATGAACACAAGCACGTTGAGGCCGACCGCCTCGGTCGCGAGCACTGCGTGGTAGCTCTCAATCACGCCTGATTCCTCCAGCGCCGCCCGGCGGCGCGAACATTGCGAGGCGGAAAGACCGATCCGATCGGCCAACTCGTTGTTGGTCAACCGGCCATCCTCCTGGAGGGCATTGAGCAGCTTGATATCGAATTCATCCATGCACGGATACCGCATAAAATTGATTATAATGCGCATATCATGCAAGATGTATCATTTCTACACACATTTTGCACACACATTGCATGAGCGACGCAGTAGCATTCTTTTCTATAAGTTTGCGGAGAACATATGGGCCCGTTTCCACACGATGCGCCGCCGGCCAGAATCAGCTCCCGAAACCCGATCGGTACTGATGGATTCGAGTTTGTCGAATTTGCTCACCCGCGGCCGGATCAGCTTGTGAACCTTTTCGTGCGCATGGGCTATTCGCCCGTCGCCAGGCATAAAACCAAGAACATCACGGTCTATCGCCAGGGTGACATCAACTACATCCTGAATGCCGAACCACATTCATTCGCGACCCGCTTCGCTTCAGCCCACGGTCCCTGCGCCGCGTCAATGGCGTGGCGCGTCGTCAATGCAAAGCACGCCTTTGCCCACGCCGTGAAGCTTGGCGCCGAGCCTTACGAAGGTTCCGACAAGACGTTGGAGGCGCCCGCGATAAAAGGAATCGGTGACTCACTTCTGTATTTCGTCGACCGCTGCGGCGCCGAGAGTCCCTATACGGAGGAATTCGAATGGACCGGCGAGCGTGACCCCAGGCCAAAGGGAGCGGGCTTCTACTATCTCGACCACCTGACCCACAACGTCAAGCGCGGCAACATGGACAAGTGGTTCGCCTTCTACACCAAACTGTTCAACTTCCGGCAAGTCCGTTTCTTCGATATTGAGGGCAAGCTCACCGGCCTGTTCTCGCGGGCACTGACGAGTCCGTGCGGGCGCATTCGCATTCCGATCAACGAGTCGGCCGACGACAAATCCCAGATCGAGGAATATTTGCGGGAATACAGAGGTGAGGGGATCCAGCACATTGCGGTCGGAACCGATGCGATCTACGACGCGACCGACGTGCTTGCGGCCAACGGCCTACAATTTATGCCCGGGCCGCCCGATGCCTATTACGAGAAAAGCTTGCAACGGGTGCGCGGTCACACCGAGCCGATCGAGCGCATGAAGAAACATGGGCTCCTCATTGACGGCGAAGGCATAGTCAACGGTGGTGGAACCAAAATCCTGCTACAGGTTTTCTCCAAGACCGTGATTGGCCCGATCTTTTTCGAGTTCATCCAGAGGAAGGGCGACGACGGCTTCGGCGAGGGCAATTTCAAGGCGCTGTTCGAGTCGATCGAGGAAGACCAGATTCGGCGGGGCGTGCTCACGGCCTAGCACCTGCTTTCATAAGAACCTGGTTCGCGCCGACAGAGAATTCGAGAGTCGGATGAGCCGCCTGGTCCTGGTGTTCACTGCGTGCAACGATGACTCCGGTTAATAGGAGACTTTGCCCTTACGGGAGAAACAGACATGTCCATCGCCATCAAGGAACGACCTGACAGTTCGGATTCGACGAATCGCTTCCGGAATGCGCCGCGCAGTCCGCATTTCATTATCGACCAGGATTGGGATTCCTATTCGGCTGCGGAACACGATCGTTGGAATCGTCTGTTCAAGCGGTCGCAGGCAATCTTGCGGCACCGCGCATGTGACGAGTTCATTGCGATGATGAATGCGCTCAGGCTCTCCGAATTCGGCATTCCGGATATGGCAAAATTGAGTGACCGGCTCGAAAAGATCACTGGTTGGCGCGTCGTCCCCGTCGCCGGGCTCGTCCCCGACCATGTCTTCTTCAATCACCTCGCCAACAAGTGCTTCCCGGCCGGGGCCTTCATTCGGTCGGAGGAGGAGATGGATTATCTCAAGGAACCGGATATCTTCCACGATATTTTCGGGCACGTGCCGCTGCTGGCGAGCCCGATCTATTCGGATTTCATGCAGGCTTACGGCAAGGGTGGACAGCGAGCTATGCAGCTTGGCCAGTTGCCAAATTTGGCACGACTCTACTGGTACACGGTCGAATTTGGGTTGATCCGCACGAAGGCTGGGTTACGCATCTTCGGCGCCGGGATCGTGTCGTCCGCAGCCGAAACCGTCTTTGCGCTGGAAAGCGGCTCGCCCAATCGAATCGGCTTCGATCTCGAGCGCGTCATGCGTACCAAATATGTGATCGATGATTTTCAGCAAACCTACTTCGTAATCGACAGCTTCGACAACCTCCTGGCTGAATGCTATCAGGATTTTGGCCCGATCTATGAACGGATCAGGATGGTGCCTGATATCGAGGCTTGCGAATTGATCGATAGCGATGAGGTGCTCACCATGGGCAACCTTGCCTATTTCAAGCAAAATCGATCTACGCAGCGCGTGACCCGGCCATTTTCGACATAGTGGGCCTACATCGGCGATCCGCAAAAGATTGGCGCGCCTGCCGCAAGCGCCGCGACACGGTCGTTACGGATATGGATAATCTCCCATCTCACTATCGAACCCCTACCGGAGTCAGGCGCTGGGGATTCGATGCCGCGGGATTCGATACCAGGGAGTTCGTGGCTGTTGCTGCCGGCGCGACTTGCGGCATCGCGGACACGCCGTTCAGAGCGACAACCGCCGGAGAGCCGTTGACCCACTGGACCGTGGCCTGAACGACCGCTCCGACCGTCACCTTGTTGAGCAGCACTGGGCTCGCCAGGTAGTCGGCTGTCAACGTGGGCGAGTCGTGGACCGCAGCTGGTTTCGTGGGCAAGGTTTGTGCCAAGCTTATTGTGCCTGCTGCCTTGTCCACTTTGGCGGCCACCGCCGTGAACGTGGCCGTTGTCGCAGTCGAGGTCTGCGCATATGCGCAGGCGCTGCCGAGCCCGATTGCGAACATTGCCGCGAATGCCTTTTTACCGATCTTCATCGTTAGCTACTGAAGCATGCCGAAGCGTAAGTCCAATATTCCGCTGCGAGACGTGTGGGTACCGCTCTGAGGCGTCTGATGGTCTGGATGTGTACAAGAACCTTCCTTACAGGTAACAAATTTCTATTTACCGTGTAGGTACTCTTTAGGGGACACAGCAAGATGTGAAGTACCAACTACTAAACGTGGACCTTGTTCCAGATGCTTGATGATCTCTTGGCTCTTGCGCTCTTCAGCCAAGTGATGGCGCTCGGCATTAGCTCGTCCAGTGCTCAGGTTACGCCAACATTGGGACTGATCGGGGGGACAGTGTACGCCTCGCCGACTACGCCCCCGTTCAGAGATGCCGTCGTTGCCGTGTCGGGTGGCACCGTCGCCGCTGTCGGAAGTCGCAGTGACGTTCAGGTACCGCACGGCGCACGCACTATCGACTACTCCGACAGAAGCCTCACGGCAGGGTTCTATCTGCCCAGGCCTTGGGCCAACAAATTGAGCAACGAGGAGCTGCGCATGCGCACTCAGGTCGGGATAATTGGCGCCGGCCCCGCGGGTCTGTTCCTGGCGCACCTCCTCGGGCAAATGCGCATTGATTGCATCGTGCTCGAGAGACGTAGCCGCAGCCATGTGGAAGGGCGCGTTCGCGCTGGCGTGCTTGAGCGCGGGACAATTGAGACCTTGCAGGCACTCGGCCTTGACGGACGATTGAAGCGGGAAGGAATGATCGATAATGGCCTCGACATAAGGTTTCGTGGCCGAACCATACACCTGAATTTGCCAAACCTCACAGGCAAGAGCGTGATGATCTATGGCCAGCAGGAAGTGGTAAAGGATTTGATTGCATCACGTATTGCGGCAGGCGGACCAATCTACTTCGAAGCGCAGGTGACGAGCCTCCACGGCCTGGATGGTGATCGCGCCGTTATCCGTTATGTCGACCCCGAACACAGTGAAGAGCTTAGCCTGGAATGCGATTTCATTGCTGGTTGCGATGGATACCATGGCGTGAGCCGCTTTGCGGTGCCCCAAGGCGCAGTCCAGTTTTATGATCACGCCTATGACTTTGCATGGCTGGGCGTGCTTGCCCGCGCCCGACCCCTGGCCGACATGACCTATTCTAACAGCGACCGCGGGTTCGCGCTATGTAGCCGCCGCTCCGTGGAGATATCGCGGCTGTATCTTCAGGTTGACCTCGACGAGGCGCCCGACGCCTGGTCCGATATGCGCTTCTGGGACGAGTTACACCGTCGAATGTTCGATGAAGCGCGAACTGAGATTACCGAAGGTGAGATATTCCAGCGCGACATTGCGAATCTTCGCTGCTTCGTTATCACTCCGATGCAGTATGGCCGCTTGTTTCTGGTCGGAGATGCTGCCCATATCGTTCCTCCCACCGGGGCAAAAGGCATGAATCTCGCGGTCGCCGATGCTAGGATGTTAGCGAGCGGCCTCTTCGAATTCTACCGGCAGAGCTCGGGTGTGGGATTGGACGCATACTCTGAACGCTGCGTCCGCAGGGTCTGGAGGACAATGCGGTTCTCTGCGAGGCTCACGGAGCTGTTGCACAAATTACCGTCACACCTGCCCGTCGAGCGAGAATTGCAGCTTGCAGAGCTGGAATATATCGCGGGTTCACGCGCAGCACAGACTAGTATCGCGGAGCAATATGTCGGCCTGCCGTACGAAGACTCGTGCATCATTTTTCGGGGCGATTGAGATCGCAAAGCCAACCAACAGTAACGAAATAGGCCCGATCTTCAATCCTCCTCCTATTCCCACAGCAACAACTTTTCGCCGCCAATCTCGTGTTGATATCCCCCTCAATTGACCGGAGTCGTTTAGTGTATCCTTGCGTGTTCCCGTCGTTCCAATTGAAAGTGAAATACAAGAACCCGAGCATGGCGATTCCTATGGAAATCGGTACCAATGGTGAGCCCCATAGGTGTTGGAAAATCCCAGACCGACCGCGGCCATAATTACCAAGACAGTGAACTCAATCACTCTTGCCCATGCTGTCCGTGCTGCAATCACTTCTGTGCGCAACGTATTGTACTCTGCCAATAGCACCGCGATTTTCTGCCTCGTAACATCATCAAGACGTCCCTCGATGCCGTTCTCTATGAACTTCTCCTGCCGACGTCTGCAAGCGTACGCGCTTATCACGGCGGGCTACAGCGTGGATAACGGCCTGATAGTCGGGCACGACCCGGTCGGCTTGCTGCATTTTTCGGACAAACGCGTTCACGGCCAGCCTGGAAGATTCACACAGCATGCCGCGGAAGGCCATCAGTATTTACGAGCCTGGAGGCTCGGGCACGGCGATATGGCCTGATCTAAAGAACCGGTTGATCTTATTCAGCTCGACCCTGTCCATACCGGACAGCGTTGTGCGGAGTGGGCGCCGAGAAGCTCCAATAATAGCGTTTCTTATTCGAAATTCGGGATTTAGTGGCAGCGAGCGATTGGAGCCGATGACATCGACGCCTTTCGGGTCGATGATGAATAGCTTTAGACCTGCATCCACCCCCGAGAAGATCGTTTGATTGATGTGGGCGTCGCCAAAGCTGTAGCCGATGATCATGAGTCGAGCGCCTCGCGATCGAAGCCTCTCCTGAAACATCTCGCTATACCATTTCAGAAGCGGCTGCTGGACAATGTTCGCCGCCTTGTTGCCTCCGATGATCAGCATCATTTCACGGTCGCTCCGCTTTATGTCGATAGAGCCGTGAAGCTTAATGTAGGGTTGAAGGCCAGGAATCGTGGTCAGATTATCATCAGGCTTATACAGCTCGATTCGATCTCCGACTCCACCGTAGGTAAAGCTATCGTGGGCCCGAACAACCCCAGGCCTGTAAGCGGCTCTCAAGGTGGGGAACTCGCTAGATTGCTGAAGGCCATTTTGGTCTATCTGCTGAAGGAAATGCTCCTCCAGGAGAGTGTCTTGGTTTAGGGTGAAGATCGCATCAAATTTGGCCAAAAAATCAGCAACCCCCGGCGGTCCGAGAGAGATCTCACGAAAGGCTTGCGCCATGATTCCAAACATACGCTGCACGCCGGCGGTTAAGTTTCTCAAGTCCTGTTCACGCTGGGCAGTCCATCCCGCCTCATATTCGGCCTGCGGCTTAGCCAGAATGTCTTCGAAGCCAAGGCGGGCTTGATGGCCGCGCCATAGGAGCTTGCGAAAATCGTCGTCTCCATCGGTTATTGACAGCAGAACTTCAAAAGCCTCTGACGCAAGATAACCACCCCAGTTGTAGCTGAAGCCGGCGCCGGTAAGTAAGAAGTACGGCATGAGCACCCCAAAATGACGGCGCGCGCCCGGCGCGAAGGTTCCGGAGCAACCAGCCGCCGCCCCCGCCGGTCGGCGCCCCTCGCTCCCTCGCGTACGGGGGCGGCGCGGTTCGATTGATTCCGTAATCCCAATTCTATTGGCCCCGCAACATGGACCGGAACACGGCCCGACCGCGATCCGCAAGCGCAGCCACCCGGCCGCTCCACACAGGAAACCAAAGGGGGGTTTGGGTTTCGGAACACGGATAAAAATCTGTGCACGAAATTGTGCACGTAAACCACGGGTCAATTTCGCCGGTTTAAGAAATGGCTGTTTTTACAGCTGTGCGACCCGAGACATAGGTGACATTTCGTACCGGACACATGGGTAACACTTTTCGCTCCCTGGGGGGCGGGAGGTGTAGATGCCGTGGAAAGCGAGTTCGGTAATGGAAGAGCGCCTTCGC
>Ga0126369_10004231_pt1 | contig 10498 bp, 11 predicted proteins | sample PanSoiMetaPlot_1_FD_109646 | JGI IMG/M metagenome (GOLD analysis project Ga0126369, IMG submission 109646) | Tropical forest soil microbial communities from Panama - MetaG Plot_1 | ecosystem: Environmental > Terrestrial > Soil > Tropical forest > Bulk soil | place: Panama | collected 2016-02-17
GACCTCGGCGTGGTGGACCGCTACGATCACCGCGGCCATCAGGACTGCTGCGCAAAGCACGGCGAACCAGGGACCCATGCCCGCCACGAGGGCGCCGGCGAGAACGGCAATCGCAATCCCGGGGATCAGCCATGTCCAGACAGCCATGATGCATTGTAGCCGAGACTCCTGCGTTGCCGTGTCAATGCGCTTGTGCGAAGCGATGCCTGACGCGATTCCTGCATGTCGCGAAACAGACGGATTGCCAGCGAAGTGCTCGAGGGGCTATGCTCCACTGCGCGACTGCTCACAAACGATCGTCGGAAGATGGCATCAAAGACCGGCCGCTCCAAACTTGGGCGTGAGATTGCGCTCGTGCTGGCGATCAAGTTTCTGGCGCTCTTTGTCATCTGGAGCGTTTGGTTCGCGCATCCGGAGGCGAGCCACTTGAGCGGCGCGCAGGTTGGAGCCGCGATCTATTCCTCCCCGGCTGCAATGAAAGAAGGGACACGCGCCGATGCCGAACCTTGAGCTGGTCGACGTTTCCCGCCTCCAATTCGCGGTCACGGCGCTCTATCACTTCCTGTTCGTGCCGCTGACGCTGGGATTGTCATGGATCCTGGTCATCATGGAATCGGTGTACGTGATGACGGGCCGCCAGGTCTATCGCGACATGACGGAGTTCTGGGGCAAGCTCTTCGGCATCAATTTCGTGATGGGCGTGACGACCGGGCTCACGATGGAGTTCCAGTTCGGCACCAACTGGGCCTATTACTCGCACTACGTCGGTGACATCTTCGGTGCGCCGCTTGCGATCGAAGGGTTGATGGCATTCTTCCTCGAGTCCACGTTCGTCGGCCTGTTCTTCTTTGGCTGGAATCGGCTCTCAAAGGTGCAGCACCTGCTGGTCACGTTCCTCGTGGCGCTCGGATCCAACCTGTCCGCGCTCTGGATCCTCATCGCCAATGGCTGGATGCAGAACCCGGTCGGCGCCGAGTTCAACTTCGAGACGATGCGCATGGAGCTCGCGAGCTTCCCGGCGTTGCTGTTCAACCCTGTCGCACAGGTCAAGTTCGTGCACACGGTGGCCGCCGGCTACGTCACCGCGTCGATGTTCGTGCTCGGCGTGTCGAGCTGGTACCTGCTCAAGGCGCGCGACGTCGGCTTTGCGCTGCGCTCGTTCGCGGTGGCGGCCGGCTTCGGACTGGCGTCGGCGCTGTCGGTGATCGTGCTCGGCGACGAGTCGGGTTACACGACGGGCGAAGTGCAAAAGGTCAAGCTCGCGACCATCGAGGCCGAGTGGCACACCCAGCCGCCGCCGGCAGCCATCACGGCGTTCGGATTGCCGAACCAGGAGAAGGAGCGCACCGACTTCGCGATCAAGATTCCATGGGTGCTTGGTCTGATCGCGACCCGTTCGATCGACACGCCGATCGCCGGCATCACCGAGCTGCGCGCCGAGGCGGAGCAGCGCATCAAGAGCGGGATCGCCGCGTATACGCTCCTCGAGAAACTGCAGGCTGGCGACAGGACTCCCGAAGTTCGCAAGCAATTCGAGGAGAGTCGCGGCGATCTGGGTTACGCGCTGCTGCTCAAGAAATACACCGCGCGGGTGACCGATGCGACGCCGGAGCAGATCCGCCTCGCTGCGGCCGATACGATCCCGCGGGTCGCGCCGATGTTCTGGTCGTTTCGCGTGATGGCCGGGCTCGCGTTCTTCTTCCTCTTCGTATTCGCTGCAGCGTTCTTCTTTCTGGCGATCCGCAACCTCGCCCCGCAGCGCTGGCTCTTGAGGATCGCGCTGTGGAGCATCCCGCTGCCCTGGATCGCGGCGGAGGCCGGATGGATCGTCGCCGAGTACGGCCGTCAGCCGTGGACGATCAGCGAGGTCCTGCCCACGTTTCTGAGCGTATCCAACCTCTCGCCGGCCGATGTCTATGCGAGCCTCGCCGCCTTCGTCGTCTTCTATACGGCGTTGCTCGTAGTCGAGATCTACCTATTGCTCAAGTACATCAAGCTTGGCCCATCGAGCTTGCACACGGGCAGGTACGACCTGGAGCTTGCGTCCGCCGGTACGGCGTCGAAAGCTTGATGCGGAGCCAAGCATGATCGACTACGAAGTGCTGAAGGTGATCTGGTGGCTCCTGGTCGGCGCATTGCTCGTCGGTTTTGCCCTTACGGACGGATTCGACCTCGGTGTCGGCACGCTCCTTCCGTTCCTCGGCCGCAACGACGAGGAGCGGCGGGTGATCATCAACTCGATCGGACCAGTGTGGGAGGGGAACCAGGTGTGGCTGGTCACGGCCGGCGCCGGCACCTTCGCCGCATGGCCGCTGGTGTACGCCACCGCCTTCTCCGGCTTTTACGCCGCGCTGCTGCTGGTGTTGTTCGCTCTGTTCTTTCGCCCGGCGGGCATCACTTACCGCAGCAAGGTCGACGACCCTCGCTGGCGCGCCGCCTGGGACTGGGGCGTGTTCATCGCGGGTGCGGTTCCCGCGGTCGTGTTCGGCGTCGCCTTTGGCAACTTGCTGCAGGGCGTGCCGTTCCGGTTCGATCCGGCCACGATGTCGGTGATCTATTCCGGATCGCTCTGGCGGCTATTGAATCCGTTTGGCTTGCTGTCGGGCATCGTGAGCCTCGTGATGCTGGTGATGCACGGCGCCACGTTCCTGCAGATTCGGACCGACGGCGTACTCGAGCAGCGCGCGCGACAGGCAGCGCGCTGGGCTGCGATCGCATTGATCGTCACCTTTGCGCTCGCCGGGATCTGGGTCGCTTACGGTGTGCCTGGGTACCGCATCGTCACCATGCCGCCGGCGTCCAGCGCGTTCGCTCCGATCGCGAAGACTGTGGAGTCTGCTACGGGAATCTGGCTCGCCAACTTCTTGGCCCATCCGTGGATGGCGCTTGCGCCGATCGCCGGTTTTGCCGGCGCGGCGGCTGTGATTGCGTTTTCCGGCCGCGGCCGGTCGGTTCTGGCTTTTGTCGCGAGCAGCATTGCGGTTGCCGGCGTGATCCTCACGGCGGGGTTCGCGATGTTTCCGTTCGTGATCCCTTCGTCGAGCGACATGCGGTCGAGCCTTACGGTGTGGGATTCCGTGTCGAGCCATCGAACCCTGGCCATCATGTTCTGGGTCGTCGTGATCATGCTGCCGATCGTGCTTGCGTACACCGCTTGGGTTTACCGCGTCATCAGGGGCAAGGTTACGGTGGCGCAAATCCGCGAGACTACGCATGTGAGCTACTGAAGAGGTCGATATGTGGTATTTCACTTGGATCCTGGGCGTGGGACTTGCGCTCGCGTTCGGCATTGTCAACGTGATGTGGCTCGAGTCGTCGTACTTTTCAGGCGAGCTCGACGAAGAGCGCGTGCGCAAGCGCTTCCAGCAGGGCAGCGGACCGCGCCGCTGAGCCAATCTTCAGGCTTCCCGATGTTGGCAGGCCTTCGCGCACGAGGCGCGTGTATCGAGATGCGTTCCGCTTGAGGTGTGAGTGAAGTCCGCAAATCCGCGCTGGTCGGATATTCCGCGGAGCGTATCTTCGACTTGATCGAGGGAGCCGAGCACTACCCGGCTTTCCTGCCGTGGTGCTCGGACGCAACGATCCTCGAGCGCGACGAGAGCATTGTCAGCGCCCGCATTACGGTCGCCTATCACGGCATGCGTTTGCACTTCGTCACGCGCAATCCCAAGCGGCGTCCCGAGTTCATGGCGATCCACCTCGAATCGGGACCGTTTCGCCACTTCGAGGGGGAGTGGCATCTGGCCTCGCTGGCCTCCGACGCGTGCCGGATCGACTTCGCCCTGCGCTACGAGTTTCAAAGCACCGTGACCGCGAAACTCGCCGGCCCCATCCTGGACCGGATGGCCAACGCGCTGGTCGATGCATTCATCAAGCGAGCGGAGCAGGTCTACGGAGCTGAGACCGGTCTTGGCGCCTGAGCCGCGCCACCACTGTTGCAAAGAAAAAGCCGGCGGGAGCCGGCTTTTTCATACGACGAAGATCTGACTGCTCAGCTTACTGGGACAGCACCCACTTGACGAGCGAGTTGGCGTCGTCCGCACTCACCTTGACAGCCGGATGCCCCTTGCCGCTCGTGATCTCGCCAACGAGCTTGGCTTGCGCATCAGCGTTGCCCTTGTACTTGGCCGCGATGTCCTTGAATGCCGGGCCCATCTTCTTGGTATTGACGTCGTGACAATTGAGGCAACCAGAGCTCTTGGCCAGGGCCTCTTGGGCGTTGGCGACGCCCGCCGCTCCAATCATCGCGATCGCCGCGAATGCTGCCATTGCGAAAGATTTCATGTCGACTCCTCTGTGTGCGACGCGGCGCATTCTAGCATGTCAGCCGAGCGGCGCTCACATCCCCGATTGACCCCTTGCCTCGACCTCCACGCGGCGGTTCGGTGCCAGGCAGGCGATCAGTTCCTTGCGGTTCTTCTGGTCGCACTGTACGACCGGCTGCTTCTCACCCATGCCGATCGTCTCGATCTTGTCCTTCGGCACGCCTTTGGAGACGAGATAGTCGCGCACCGCATCGGCTCGCCGCACCGACAGGTCTTGGTTATACGCGACGGTGCCGAGCCGGTCCGTGTGACCCGTCACCAGGACGAGTTCGAGCTTCTGCATCTGCGATAGCTTGGCAATGACCTGACGGTCGATCGCTTCCTTGCCCTCCGGCTTCAGCACGGCCTTGTCGAAATCGAACAGCGCGCTCGCGTCCAGCGTGATCTTCTGGACCTGGGGCGCGGGCTTCGGCGGCGGTGGCGGTGGCGGCGGGGGCGGCGGCGTCGGTGCCGCAACCCTCGGCGCTTCCGCGACCGCTGGCGCCGGCGCGGGCGGCAGCGGCGGCGCGTCGAACCGGTAGGTGACCATGACCCAGAAGATGTTCTGGTTGGCGTTCGGGTTCAGATAGTAGCCATTGAGGTAGCTGAGGCTGGTCGACGGGGCCGTTATCGTCGGCGACGGGGTCAGGTAGGTGAATCCCTGCGCGCCGACGTCGTTGCGGCTGAACTTCTCGTAGGCATAGCCGCCGCTGACCGACCAGCTCTTGTTGTACGCGTAGCTGGCCTTGATGTTGAAGTACTGCTGCCTCGTGTTGTCGAAGTTGCCGATGTTGAGCGGGTTGCCGATGTTGTTCTGCGACGAGAACGTCGCCTCCCCGTCGTTGTTCACGTAGATGTACGACGCGTTGAACAGCCACCGATCCGTCGCGGGCCAGTCGGCGCCCACCCCGATCATCCACGTCGTGTCCTTGGTCTGCGAGTTCCAGTTGTACGACGACGACGAGGTAGTCGAGAAGAATGGCGGGGAATTCGGGTCGTAGCAGCCCGGGTTGCTGGGCGACTGCGGCGCGACCAGGCAGAATCCGGGCGGCTGGTTGGTCGCCGGCGGCGGGCCGTTCGAAACCGTGCCGATGTAGCGATGGTTGGACGGATACTTCGTCTGCTGCCAGTCGCCGAAGCCGCGGATCGCGAACTTGTTCGGGTCACCCCAACTCGCGCTGAGGTAATACCCCTGCATGTCGTTGTCGGTCCGGCCCAGCGTGACGTCGTTGTAGTTGTTCTTGGCCCAGTTGCCCTCGAAGCTCACCCCCAGCAGGGGCAGCGGCGTCCAGTCGAGGTAGAGCCTGACTTCGTTGGTCGTCAGGTCCTGCATGTCGAAGGCCGACGTGAACGGCAACAGGAAGTTCGGGTCGTTCGAGCTGACGCCGTCGTTGCTGAAGTTGTGGGTCGAGTTGCGCTTGATGTAGCGGTACTTGATCCGGCCGGTCAGCGAGTCGAACATGGTGTTCTTGTACTCGACGAAGACCGTGCTCGCGTGCGCCTTGTCGTAATCGACCCGCGTCTGGTTCAGATCCCAGTAGTCATAGCCGAAGCCCAGCCGTTGCCCCCGCGTGAAGCGCCAGTAGACGTCGAAGCCGACGTCGTTCTTCCTGTAGTTGAACTTGTCGGGCTCGCAGTTGCCGTTGGGGAATGCCGTGCCCGGAGGCGACCCAGCCGGCGGCGCAACGTCGCCGCAGCTGAGGCCGCCAGGCAGCGGCGTCACCGGCGTGTTGCCGAACACGATGTCGTCGGACCGGTTATCCAGCTTGGTCCAGTAGTAGTAGACGCGCGTGTCGACGTTGTTGAGCGGGTGTGCGGTCCAGCCGAGGGCGAACGACTGGTTCACGTTCTCGCCGTTGAACACGTTCTCGCTCGGGAGCGTCACGTTGTTCGCCGGCACCAGCGGAAAGCCGTTGAGCTGGCTCTGCTGGATGTTGACGTTGCTCGTCGTCTTCGCCCAGGTGTACCGCGCCGCGATGACCGAGTTCCAGGGCAGGCCGCGCCAGTTGGCGGTCGCCGTGAACTTGTTGAAGGTGTTGTCGGGCGGAAGCTGCGTGGTGTCGGTCAGGCTGCCGTAGAACGGGTTGGACCAGTACAGAGTGTTGAGGGCGTTCTCGAACTTGCTGTAGTCCCAGCGCAGCGAGTAAGTCGCCGTGCTCGTCTGGTAGCCGCCTTCGACGCCGACGTTGACGGTGCTGGTCTGCACCGGGATCGCGAGCGCGGTGTACCCGTTGCCGGGGCTCGAGCCGTTCGCGCCCGAGCCGACCTTGGTGCCGTCGAATTTCACCTGATTGCCATCGACGCGGAAATACCACGGGTCGTTCTTCTGCCACTCGAAGTACCCGCCCGCATCCCTGCGCTCATAGCCCAGATTGAACGATTGCCAGTTGCTCGTGTCGAGGCGCGGAAACGTAGCGACCAGCTGTTCGGTACCCACCCCGGCGAACGGCGTGAGGGCGTTGGTCGAAAAATCGTGCGGCATGTCGTTCAGGTACGCGCCGCCCTTGAACACGCCGTAGACGCCGCCACGCAGGAACATGTACTGGTCGTCGCGGCCGAAATTCTCGCCGTAGCCCTCGAACCAGTTGGTGGAGTTGCGGCCCCGCGCCCAGACGTTCGAGAGCGCGCCGTTGCCGAGATCCTGGTACTCCTGGAGCTTGGCCTTGTCGTCTCCGCTCTGGCGGTTGTAGATGCCGCCGATGGTTCCGCCTCCCTCGATCCGCAGTTGGTCCTCGTTGCTCGATGTGTCGTCCGCGAATGCCGGTGCGACCGCAAAGAGGCTGACGATCAATGTGGAAAGGAGCTTCCTCGTCATGGTTCTCTCCTCCCGTTACCGCAGGAAGAACTGGCCCTTGGCAGCGGGCGCGTTCGAGCCGTGAATCTGGCTGTGGCAGTTCAGGCAGGCGCGGTCGACCAGCCGCGTGCTGACAGCGCTGTTGAGCGAGCCCGGCGCCTTACCGAAGCAGGCCGAATTGCCCGGATCCTGAGTCGCCGCCGGCGGACACACGAAGCCACCCGCCGAGCCGTAGATCGTTCCCGGATGCCGCGAACCGTCGTGGCAGTCCTGGCAGAGGTTCGGTGTGTGCTCGCGCAGCAGCTTGTAATGGACCGAGCCGTGCGGATTGTGGCAAGTCGCGCAGTTCTCCTCGACTGGCGGGTGGTTGAACACGAACGGTCCGCGCTTGTCGGCGTGGCACGAATAGCACTGATCGTTGATCGTCGGCTGTTTCACCATCACCGGCGTCAGGGCCCCGTGAGGATTGTGGCAATCGCTGCACTTGATCTTGCCCTCGATGATCGGGTGATGGGAGGGCTTGAAGGTCTCGGCGCGGATGTGCTGGTGGCAGGTGCCGCAGACTTCGGACTGGTTCGGTTGGAAGGTCGTGGTGAACTTGTTGATCGTGACCGCCTGCGCCACGAGGTTCACGCCGTTGTACGTGGGGACGACCTTCTCGCCGTGGATGCTGTGGCAGTTGCTGCATGCAACTTCGTTTATGGCATGCTGGCCCGCGGTCCAGAAGGCAAGATTGCGGTTGCTGCCGTGGCAGGTCATGCAGACGGCGGTCTGCGCCGAGGCCGGCTTGCCTTTGCCGAACGGATTCTCGGGTTTCGCTTTCGTCGGGTCCTTGACGTGCTCGGTGGCATCGCCGTGGCAAGCCTGGCACATGCTGCCGTTGGCGTCGTTCTTCGCGCCGTGCGCCGTGAGATCGATCGAGTGCCACTTGTCCTGGTGGCAGTTCGCGCACACTGGCTGGACCTGCGCCGTGGTGGTCGAATACGTCTGCGCAAGGGCGGTCGCGGAAAAGGCGAGCGCGAGCAGGCCGGCGCATAGCGCGCCAGCGATCGGATTGAATCGCATGGAAATTCTCCCTCGTGCCGTGCCGACCGACGTGAATCGCATCAGACACCCCCTTCGCAGCATTGCCGCTACAGGCACCCGCGACTGACCAACAGTCTGCGCTATTAGATGGGTGTACTTCCGGACGCTATCGATAGCATTGACCTAGATCAATCCTTTCTTCGAACCTCATGGAACCCTGTTGCGCAAAAGCTACAGCCCGCAACGGCGAAAAATTCCCACCGACATCTTGGACGAAATGATCCAACTGACCTATTGCACCTTGGTACAGTGAGAACCTTGCACCTTGGTGCAGAGTGCACTCGTCGGGCCAGGTTTGCGCCACGGTGCATATCGCCTTGCCAGGTTACAGTCGTCCCTTGGTCATTCTGATAGGATAGGTCGGCTCGGAACCCTATTCAAGAAATCCAACCCCCGAAGGACGTCGAACATCAGGAGGAGGAGACCGTGGCAGACGACAGCAAAAAAGGATTTTGGCGTCGGCTGACGACACCCAGCGCGACCTGGTCGGTGTTCTCGCTCTTAATCATCGGCCTCGTGATCGGAGCGGGCGGTGTGATCGGGACCCAGGTGATGGTGGCGGCGACGGGTACCAATGAATTCTGCGGCGGCGCCTGCCATTCGATGCAATGGGTCGCGCAGGAATACAAGCAAAGCATTCACTATGCCAATCCGACAGGTGTCCAGGCAGGATGTCACGATTGCCACATCCCACACGCCTACCCGCAGCTGCTCTGGTACAAGGCCAAGGCCGGGATCAAGGATGCGATCGGCGAGATGAGCGGCACGATCTCGACCGAGGACAAGTTCAGGAAGGAACGCTTGCGCATGGCCAAGCTCGTGTGGGACGAGTTCAAGGAGAACAATTCCGCGAACTGCCAGCACTGCCATGCTTTCTCCGCGGAGATCGTCGCCAAGCAGAAGGAGGGCGCCCAGCCGATGCACCAGATGGTGCTTCAGAAGCAGGGCACCTGCATCGATTGCCACAAGGGCGTGGCGCACACCGCGCCGCAGGAATAGGAGTCGACCCGCGCGATGCGGCTGGCAAAGTTCGTCAAGTTTCGCGAGGAGAAATTCGGCGGGGTCCTGTTCGAGACGCGATCCGAGAAAGTCTTCACGCTCAATCCGACCGCGGCGGCCGTCGTGCGCGAGATCGAGGCCGGTCGTGACGAGAAGGAGATCGCATCGAGGTTGAAGGATCGGTTCGACGATCCGTCCGGATCGATCGAGCGAGAAGTTGCGGTCCTTCTCGCGGAGCTGCGCAGCAGGGGGCTGATCGAGGATTCGCCGCGTGGCTAGCGCTGCAAGCGCAGCCGGAGTCGAATCGTCCCCGGCAACACGGAGCACCGGCGACCTCGGCGCGCCGCTCTACGTCGCGTGGCAGATCACCAACGAATGCAACCTCGCCTGCCTTCATTGCATCGAGGAGAGCGGGCCCGGCAAGGCGTTCAAGGACGAGCTCGGCGAGGAGCAGATCTACGCGATCCTCGACCAGATGACCGAGCTCGAAGTGCCGTACGTGTCCTTCTCCGGCGGCGAGCCGATGGTCCACCCGCATTTCTTCGGGATGGTGCGGCGCTTCTGCGCCGGCGAGGGCCAGCTCAAGATCGAGACCAACGGCCACTATCTCACCGCCGAAAACTGCGAGCGGATGGCGGAGCTCGGAGTGAAGGCCGTGCAGGTGAGTCTCGACGGAGCCTCGCGCGAGACCTTCAACCGCATGCGTGTGCGCGGGGAGTTCAATACGGCGGTTGAAGGCACGCGAAATCTCCGCGCGGCCGGCGTTCCGATCGAAGTCAACTTCTCGCCGACCCACTTCAACATCCACGAGATCGGTGCCACCGTGGATCTCGCCTATGAGCTCGGCGCGTACAGCTTCTACACCGGCCGCACGATGTACACGGGCAATGCGGTCAAGGCCTGGCCGAAGGTCACGCCAAGCGAAGAGCAATACGAGCGTTTCTTCGACACGCTGCATGCGAAGACCGAGGAATACAAGGGCCGCATGCGCGTGCACTTCCACGAGATGGGGCTGCTCGAGGAGTTGCGCTACCGCCTGCGACATCCTGCCGCACTCCTGATCGTCCTGCCCAACGGGCTGGTGAAGCTCATCAACGCTCTCCCCTTCGTGTGCGGCGACCTGCGCAAGCAATCGCTCGCGGAGATCTGGGCTCATTTTCAGCGCGCCTGGCAGGATCCGCGCGTGGCGCAGTTCGTGGACGACCTCGCGGCGGATTCCCGCAAGACCTCGATGCTCCATCAATGGGTGTACGTGTGACCGGCGCACCCGATTCGCTAGATGTAACCGCGCCCTCGCCAGCGCGCCAGTTGCCCC
>Ga0126369_10004232_pt1 | contig 10498 bp, 7 predicted proteins | sample PanSoiMetaPlot_1_FD_109646 | JGI IMG/M metagenome (GOLD analysis project Ga0126369, IMG submission 109646) | Tropical forest soil microbial communities from Panama - MetaG Plot_1 | ecosystem: Environmental > Terrestrial > Soil > Tropical forest > Bulk soil | place: Panama | collected 2016-02-17
ACCCGTGACTTCACCCTTGATCACCAAAGACTTGCCGATTGTGGCCTGGTCGGCGCTTGCGCTTACGCCGGTGCTCGCAACCGGTCGCGGCGCTGGCGTCGGTTCACTCATGGTCGTAGGTGTCGGCGTCGGAGCAGCGGGGCGCTCAGGTTCACCCGGCCGACCGGGAGTGTTGGGCTGATTCGTGGGTTTCCACATGTTGGAAAAATCCTTTCCTGAAAACTGTTGGGATAAGGGTCAAAGCCGCATTTCGGTGACCAAACGCATTCTACTCCGCTGGTGGCCTCGCGGTCATGTGGAAATCCCTTTATTTCCCGCATTTTTCCCCGCTCCGCGCCACTTTCCATTTACCGGTCGGCCCCTCATGCGATGTAAAACTTCCAAGTCGCTTGAGCATTTCCTATACTTCGCTGAAAGTTTTCCGTTACCGTCGGTTTGTCGTGTCTTCGGCCGACATGCGATACTCCTGAGCTGTGACCACCGCGACATTTGCCCGTCCGCATATCGGACCACCGGCGTCCGACGAACACGCTCCTTATTACGGTCGGTATACTTCGCTTGTCCGCAGCGATGACATCGTTGCAACACTCGGAAACCAGTTGGGCGACTTTACTAGCTTTTTCGCCCGCTTTAGCGAGGCCGATGCCGATTATCGATACGCCGTCGATAAATGGAGCGTTAAGCAGGTCTTAGGACATATCCTCGACGCAGAAAGGATCTTTTCCTATAGGGCACTCCGCATCTCCCGCGGTGATACGACTCCCATCGAAGGCTTCGAGCAGGACGGCTATGTCATCAATGGTCCATTTGATCACTGCTCATTCGCCAGCCTTGTTGAGGAACTTAACCAGGTACGCAACGCAACGCTGTCGCTCCTCCGCTGCCTTGATGTGGAAGCCTGGTCCAGGGTCGGTACTGCCAGTGGCAATCATGTTTCAGTGAGAGCGTTGGCGTACATCATCGCCGGACACCTGATCCACCACCAGGGCATTCTTGAGCAGAAATACCTCTCGCAACTGGCCCGGTGATTCAGATCCCCTTAGGTGACTTGATTGGTTGGGTTCTTCTTAGGTTCAACAAAATCGAGCTTTTCTGAGACGACAATCCCCTGAATTCAATCGGTAGGTTCGTTGCGGAGTATCGTATATATAAAGATACCTGTGAACGCCCCACTTTCCGAATCCGGTGTCCTCAAGAAGATCGAGCGCCAACCGAAACAAACAGCCGGCTATAAGCAACTTGTCCGCGAACTAGGCCTGCACGGGGATGCCCGTCGCCAGTTGGCCGACCTTCTCGATCGCCTGGTCGAACAACGAAAGCTCGTCGAGGTCGATCACCGCTACGCTATTCCGCAGCCGCCTTCGAATAAGAATCTGGTTGTCGGACGCCTCAGTATGCATCGTGACGGTTTCGGCTTTGTCGTTCCAGATCCCAAATCGTTACAAGAACCGCTGAAATCCCGGCTGAGTGGTGACATTTTCATTCCACCACCCTTGATCGGCAATGCGATGCATGGAGACCAGGTTCTGGTCGAAGTAGGACCCCTTCGTCCCGACGGCCGAGCCGAAGGACGCATCATCCGCCCCGTCACTCGGACCCACGAGACCGTGGTCGGTACTTTTCATTATGGGGACCGACACAACTATGTCGTGCCCTTCGATTCCAAAATCACGGCACAGATCGTTATTCCTCGAGGGATGGAAGCGCCTGAAGATGCCGTCGCGACTACCGAAGCTGACCGTGAGCCTCGCCATCGCAAGCGGAGACCTCCGGTACACCGCGTCTTAGGCGATGAAGCCGTCCGGCGTAGTTGGGACGATCTCCAAGGTGCCGTAGTCGACGTCGAAATAACCGCCTGGCCGACAGCACAGCAAAGTCCGCGGGGCCGAGTCACCGAAATCCTCGGATACGAAGACGACTTCGGCGTTGATGTCGAAATCATGATCCGCAAGCATCACTTGCCGCACCGCTTTCCTGCGGACGTCCTGCACGAAGCAGAAGATTCCGAGCCGATCATCTCAACAAAGGAAGCGTGCCGTCGCCGCGACTTCCGCAATCTTCCTATCGTAACGATCGACGGCGAGACTGCCCGCGACTTTGATGACGCTGTGATGGTTCGCCGCCTCGATAGTGGAAACTTCGAACTCCAGGTGCATATTGCCGACGTCGCGCATTACGTAACCGACGGTTCGGCTATCGACCAGGAAGCCCGCCTGCGCGGGACCAGCGTTTACTTTCCCGATCGCGCCGTTCCCATGCTGCCGCTTGAGCTTTCAACCGACATCTGCAGCCTGCGGCCTAAGGTAGACCGGCTCGTGCTTTCATGCGTGATGGAGATGGACAACCAGGGGGGAGTGCAAGGTTACCAAATCATGGAAGGGATCATCCGTTCCGCTGAACGGATGACATATACCGATGTTCACGCCATCCTCGAAGGTGATGCACTGCTGCGTCAGCGTTACGCACCGCTGGTGCCGCAATTCGAACTGATGCGGGACCTCGCACTCATCTTGAACCACAAGAGAGAGCGTCGGGGATCGATCGACTTCGATCTGCCCGAGCCCGTCATCGAATTCGACGAGCATGGCCTGATGAAGAGCATCACTCGCTCCGAACGTAGCATAGCCAACCGCCTCATCGAAGAATTTATGCTCGCTGCCAACGAGTCAGTGGCCCAGTATTTGGAAAACAAGCGGGTTGGATCGATCTACCGCATCCACGAAAAACCCGATGCCAAGCGCGTTTACGACTTCGAAGTCATCGCGACGACGTTTGGCTACTCACTCGGGGTTGGAGCGTTGCCCATCCAGCGGATTCAGTTCAAGAGCGACCGGCGCGCCAGCTACGAAACCGGCAAACGAGCGCGTGAAATTGAAATCCCCAAAGAAGTCCACATTACTCCACGCATGTACCAGAAACTTACGCAGAAGATTGCCGGCAAGCCTGAGGAGCGCATTCTTTCTTACTTAATGCTGCGTTCACTCAAGCAGGCTCGCTATTCGGAGGAAAATCTCGGACACTTTGCCTTGGCCGCCCCGACCTACACTCACTTTACCTCTCCCATTCGTCGTTACCCCGATCTGATCCTGCACCGCATCCTTAAGGAGGTGTTGCGCGACTCGTCCGAGAGTCACGACAGCGAAGTTGCGATCGGTCTTGGCTCCGGATCGACAAGCGCGCAGACCAAGGCAGAGCATGGAATGACGCCCTCTCCATGGTCGAAGCGACGTGACATCGCTGGCCATCGTAAGCAAGTCGAACCTGTGCTCGGTCCAATCCCGCTTGATGAGTTGCATGACATCGCCGAAGAATCGAGCCTCTCTGAGCGTCGCGCCGACGAGGCCGAACGCGAGTTGATGGAGTGGAAAAAAGTCAAATTCATGCAGGATCGCGTCGGCGAGGACTTCGATGGCCTGATCATCAGCGTCACAAAATTCGGCTTCTTCGTGGAGTTAACCGACCTGTTCGTCGAAGGCTTGGTTCCGCTCGACATCCTTGTTGACGACCGTTATGTCTATCACGACAGTACACGCGAGATCATCGGCCAGCGCACACGAAAGACGTATAAGTTGGGTCAGAGAGTCCGCGTCATCGTGGATCGAATCGATCCGGTCGAAAAGAAGATTCAGTTCGCTCTATTTGAAGAACACCCCGCCCCGAACCAGAAGCGTAAGAAGCGCCACCAATAACTTCCTGAGTTAGCGGGAAACTTGAGCCCGGCGATTTGAGCTGGCAAGAAAAGTTCATCCCTGCACAAGCTCCCTGAATCAATACAGGAACAACCTTTCGCTGAGGTGCTCGGATGCAGCTTAAACCCTTTTTGCTCGATGCTTGGCTCGATCAATATGAACACACCACAAAATTCAATTTGGCTGCGAGCACCGGACCATGCTGGACGGTTAGCGATATCCTCGCTCTCGCCGACGAAGAAACCAGGCATCGATTTCTGAACCACAGGCTGGTCTACAGCCGCCCTGCCGGTGCGGACAGTCTTCGTGAAGCAATCGCAGAAATGCAGCATGTACCGGTTGAGGCGGTCCAGATCGTGACGGGTGCCTCCGAGGCCCTGGTCGCCCTGATGTGGCTTGCCGCCGAACCAGGTGCTAACGTAATCATCCCCTTGCCCGGATTTACTACCTTTTCAGCGCTCCCGGAATCGCTGGGACTGGAAACTCGCTTCTATCGAGTACATCGCGAAAATGGTTTTCGCATCGATCCCGACGAGATCAAACGCCTCGCCGATTCAAAGACGAAGCTCATTCTGGTCAACAGCCCGCATAACCCAACCGGTACGACGATTGCCGACAAAGAAATGGAAGCCCTACACGCCTTTACCGCCGACCGCGGAATTCAGTTGGTGAGTGATGAGGTTTACCACCCCATCTACCATGGGAGGCAAACGACCTCGGCTGCTCGACTGCCGTATGCCACCGTAATCTCTGACTTATCGAAGGCATTTTCAATCGCTGGAGTGCGCACGGGATGGATGATCGAGCATGACGCCAAGCGCCGGGCACAATACTGGAATGCTCGCGCTTATTTCTCGATCTCGAACACGAGCACTGGAGAAATTCTTTCCGAGATCGCAATCCGCAGGCGTGACATAGTGCTGGGCAAGACTCAGGATGTCGCCACCCGGAACCTCAAACTGCTTGAGCGCTTCATGGTTGAACATCGCGACGTTCTCGATTGGATTCCGCCGAAAGGTGGCATGACCGCGTTCCCTTGGCTGGTGAGCGGAGAGAAGGAGCGCCCCTTCTGCCGGGCAGCTGCCGAGCAGGGAATCCTGTTGGCTCCCGGCGATTGCTTCGATACTCCCTCGCATTTCCGACTAGGCTTTGCCGCTGCCGGAGATGACTTCTCCAAGGCGCTCGATCGCTTCGGCTCGTTCGTAAAGAGTTGGTCGGCGAAGATGGTTACCGCCTGAGCCGAGGGAGGACTCTGCAGGCCCGTCGCATGTGCGACAGTGAAGTGAATCGAGAGAAGAATGGTCGGGACGGGCAGATTTGAACTGCCTACCCCTCGCACCCGAACCGAAGACAGGTCAAATTCAAGTGCTTCATCTGGTGTCGCTTAGGAACCTGAAAACTAGTCTTTTTCTCGCCTCAAATTGTACCGAGTTGTCCCGAAAACGCTTGGTATCCGGCGATATCATTTCTTCTACTTTCCGGTTTGTGCTTCAGTAACGGTTCGTTTACCAGAATTTGGTGCTCCACTTCAATGCCCACCTGACCGGGGCCGCGCTGCTTGTCGCTTGACTTCTGTGTTGGTTTCAATCGTCGTATCGCAGACACCGATCCGAACGCCGATCTTCTTGAGGAAATCGGTGGGCGGTGCGCCACCGGCAAAAATCCAGACGAAGTCGTTTGCGAGTTCCTGTCGCTTTCCTTCAACATCAAGGATGACAGACTCTGATGTAAATTCCAGTGGAGTTGAGTTGAAAAAAACCTTCATCTTGCCATCACGAATGGAGCCCTGAACACGTTTCGCGTTGCGTTCCTTAATACGGCTGAATTGAGCTTGACGATACGAAAGCGTTACCTCATTGCCTTGCTGCAGAGCCAGACCCATGGCGGCTTCCACTGCGCTGTCGCCCCCACCCACAACCAGAATGCGTTTGTTGATGTAGTGATCGGCTTCGATCAGGCGATACATCACCTTGGGTAAATCCTCGCCCTTCACGCCGAGCTTGCGCGGTGTTCCGGTTTTTCCCAGCGCCAAGACTACCGCCAAGGCACGATACTGGTTCGTCGCGGTTATAACCGTAAAGATCTCGCTGGCGTCTTTCTTAATATCCTCAACTTTTTCGCCAGTTGAGACATTGAAATCAGCTCAGTTTAATACCATGTCCCAGAAAGCCAGCAGATTTTCTTTGGAGAGTTCGGTCTTCTTGAACTTCCCATACATGGGGAACTCGACGGGGCTGGTCATGACCAGCTTCTGCCTGGGATACTTCGCAACCGTGCCGCCGATTTCATCCCGTTCTAGAGTGATGTAGTTCAGCTTGCGCTCAATCGCGCGAAGGGAAGCGCTGATTCCGGCAGGGCCCGCGCCGACAATGATGACATCGTAAACATCGGGAGGGCGCCTCTCCCGAGGAAAGTCCGCAAGCCGTTGGGCGACGGTATCGACACAGTCACGACCCTGGTTCACGGCATTCTTGATCAACGCCAGACCCGTCAGTTCGCCCACGATGAAACAGTTGCGAATGCTGGTCTCATGCTCGAGAGTCAACAGCGGCATGTCAGCACTCATACTAGGGCTGGCCATTACCATCGTGATTGCGCCGACCGGACACGCCTCGGCGCAAAGGCTGTGGCCTATGCACTTGTAGCCGTTCACGATAGCCGCTTTACCGCCGAGCATGGCAAGCACATCGCCTTCAGGACATACGCTCGTGCAGCCACCACAACCGATGCATTGGTTAGTATCGATACGCGGATGTTGCGAGCGTGGGCCTTCGGAAAACAATTTTCCTTTTTCTACGGCTTCACGAGCCCGGGCCTCAGTCTTCTTCAGCCTCTTTAGGTACCCCCGCAGGAAGAAGAGAGTCACGGCTGCGCCGACAAGGAGCGCTATGAGCGTGTCCATATCAGAAGTAACCCATCATCATGACCACGACTATGTGGATCAACGCGAGCACTGCGAATGAGTAGCTGAATGGCTTGTGTACCACATGCCACAGGTGAAAAACCTGCTTGGAGCGTGACAGAAACAGGACACGCTTTGCCATGGCGGCTTCACCTCGAGCAGCCGTTATTGCCTTCTCAAGCTCGGTGTGCTGAGTCGGTAGCAACCCGCCAAGGGTCGAGAATCGCTCGCCAAGACTCAAAGCCCTCCCGCGAAGTCTCGCGATCCGATACACGCGCGCAATGTCGAGAAGGACCATGGATACCAGTGCATTCACAATGAACTGGCGCTCAACTCTTTGGGCGGTCGGAAGTTGAAGCAACGGCCGCAGGTCCGCCTCGTTGAAAAATTGTTGTTCTGTTAGCTGCAGCGCTCTCTTTTCCCTAAGCTCTTGCAATTCCTTCAATGAAAGTTCGGCAGTCGTCAGGCTACGAGGAATCTGCCCGTAAAGATAGCGTCCGACGATTCCGCTGACCGAGACAGCAACCATGATCCAAAATGCGATTCCGGCAAAGCCATGAAACTTAAATGATGAGTGCAGGGCGATGATGAATGGTGCAGTTAGACCAAGCAAAACATGGTTATCGAGCCAATGCCGGGAGGTACCTTGGCGCGAGAGCCAAGCCCACCGTTTTCGCAGGGGATACAAGAAGATCGCCAGGAACATGCTGAATCCAAGAAAGCCGAGCTTGATGCCGATCGAACTGCTGGGCTTCAGGATGGCGTGTTTCGGCGAAAATGGACGCGACGCGGAATCCAGCGTGTAGTAATCCCACCCGTAAATCAGCAAGGTGAAGATCAGGGTAATGGCGAGCAAGTATCCGATGACCAAACGAATACGATGGGTTCGTTCTCCGTTGAGGGTTGGGGTGACTACGGCTGCGACCGCTGCATTCGTGCTCATTGTTTTGCGACCTGCTCCTCGGTACTCACCGAAAATCGCTTGTAATCACTGAAGTGATGAGTGTTTCGCCAGTGCTGGCGGGCTGTTTCAACTTCCACGACTACATCAGCGGGAAACCAGTACGCGCTTTTCAATTCGCGAAATTGAACTGGCGCATATTGGACGTCCGCATGCAAGGTTCTCACTCCAACATCCTGCATGGTGTCTTCCACGCTGGCTGTGATGTGCGTAATGATGCCCGAGTCTGGATCAATGAGGGCTGTGCCTGAAAGTTCCAGCGGATACTCTCTCCCCCGAAGGGCAAGGGCTGCCGGGGAGCGACTCCCTGCGATGTGCTGAAAAGCGACCTTGCGAAAGCGACGGCCATCAACCAATTCATCTTCAAGCATTGTGAATTGAAATCCATTCGAATAATAAGGATGGAAGATGAGAAACAGAGTGGCAAAGCCATTGGTGACCAGCAGGGACGTCTTCCTCTTGTCTTCTTTTGCTTCATGAACCGCCAGGCGAGATTCGTCCAGGCTCAACTCACCTCCCGAATTCGTCAGGATGACCAGATAGTCGAAGGTGGACTCCGTCTTAAGTTCCACTTTTTTATTTTCGCCAAGCTTTTCCTGCCGGACCTGCTCGGTACACTTCACATCCGAGAAGAGTTCAAGAAAGCTGGATACCTGCTTGCTAGTTCGCGTAAGCAAATCGTTCACGTCATCGCAATGACTTGTCACAGGGCTACACACGGTGGCGATAATGACGAGAAAGATTTTTGTTAGTCGTCTCATTCGTGCTTTGACCTGTTGTCGAAGCGGTATCCCAGCGTGAACATCCACTGCGTATAGTTCAAATCGCCACGATTCATGCCGAAGCCGCCTTGTACGAAGTAATGACTGCCCAGGGTCGACTCGATGTTCGCATTCACAAAGCGTGAGCGGCCGCTCGTTGCTATCCCACTGACGAAGTCCTGCTGTCCTAGCAACACTTCCAGCCGCAGGTTCTCGCTCATGTTGCGGGAAAATGTGACTGCCTTGTACGAACCGTCGCCAAAGGAACTGTTGAACCTAGAGTAGTGGGCATCCGCACGGATTCCGAACCACGGCAGCCGGTTGAAAGTAATTCCGTAGGTTTGGTTGAGTGAGCTCTTGGCGTCTCCGGTACGATTGCTCGATCCCAGTTCGGTGTAGGCAAAAATCTGCCTAAACACTTGCACGCGCGTGCCAGCGCTGAATCCCTGGAAGAGATACTTGTCGAGCAACCCGGTTCCAATTAAGGTCGGATCGAACGTTGGAACATCACGAAAATAGTTGTGGTTGAAATCCAGTTCTACTCGAGGATGTGGCTGAATTCGGACCGTCAAGAAGTTGCGACTCAGGCCCGGGCCGGGAGCAGCAACGGCCTGATTACCTTTTGGGCTGTCCGCTTGCAAAGAATCATAGATCGATAGATAACGTTTATAAAAAATGCCATTCTCAAAGAATACGAACGGTCGATCGACGGCAAAGTGCAATGCACTAACGCCCACTCCTGAAGTGCTTGTGTATTTCCAGTCGTCGTATGATCCGCCATCGAAGTTGATGAATGCGCCTGCAATCTCCTGGTCGGGGTTATAGCTATACGACGTGGGATCAGGAGTTGAGCCGGCGAAAATACCCCCTGTGACACCGGACGAGAACCTCCGCCCGAAATATCCACCATCGATGGTTTCCAGGCTGGGAGCCCATGGAAGGTAAAGCCGGCCGAACCCCGCAACCCAGTTGGATCCCGGATTGTCATAGGTCATGCTCAAGTGATAAGTACGGTTGATCAGATCTTGAATTGTCTGTTGGCCGCTAGGTGCAGTGGACTGAAGGCGCCCTCGCCAATATCCGCTGATGTTCCAGTATGTACCGTTCAGTCGCGTGATATCTGCGCGAAGTACCACACCCAAGCTGGAACTTGTAACTTCTGCGCTGGAGGTCCCGATGTAATCGAGACCAATACGTCCACGAGCACGATTGACGGACGGAAGCGGTGGCTTTGGGACTTCGGCTCGAGCTTCTTCTTCTAACGGATCTCCTTCAGTAAACGTCACCACGGCCGGATACTTTCGAGTGGTACTGAGTGCATGTTGTTGCACCAGCGTCTGTAAGTCGGTGGTCGAGAGATACGCAAGATCGCCGGGCGTTACACGGCGCTTGGGAGAATGGATATCGGTTACGGCCGACATCTCGGCCACACCATTGACCTCCAACTCCGCAACCACGCGCGGGTCTGATGGATCGGCAACTTCGCCCAGGCGAGGCGCTATTTCGTTATCCTTAATTTCCAGTTTCATGCCCTCGCTGAGTCCGTCGGCACGCCCGCCATCGAGATAAGCAACGCCTTCCGCGACGTACTTCACCTTAAAGACGGTGCGCAGGTTTGGATTGGCTGCGCGCAATGCCTGGACCTGTTGGTCGAGTTCGTTCTCGCTCGAGTCATGCGCTTCCTTTTGCGAATCACTTTTCTCTTCGAGCGAGGTTGATTCAGGTAGCGCTGCGAACTGAGCATTGTCGGTGCTCTGTGGAGCTGAGGTCTTTACTGGGCCTCCACTGGGAAGAGCGCTCGAATCCTGTGCGACTGGGGCAGTTGATTGTGGCGGCGACGCGGGCTCCTCAACACGCACCTCGGTGACAGCCGGCTTTTCTTCGGCGGGCGCTGAAGTCGAGGTGGGTATCGATGATCCTATTTCAGCGCCCTTCGATTGTGTGCCTGATCCCGAATTGATATTGCCCTGCATCGATTCCAAATTTGAGGTCGCGGATTCAGTCTTCGTCTTTTCAGGGTCGAAGCTGCCCGTATTCGTTCCCGTCACTGGAGGAACGACTCCGGCTCCAGGCGATCCCATACCTGGGAAGACAGTGCCTTCCTGCAGGCTGCCTCGATTTGGGTGTGCTGCCGTCGGGCGAGGGGGCTTGCGCGTTTGTGGCGGTCGCAGCTTCGCGATCTGGC
>Ga0126369_10004233_pt1 | contig 10497 bp, 8 predicted proteins | sample PanSoiMetaPlot_1_FD_109646 | JGI IMG/M metagenome (GOLD analysis project Ga0126369, IMG submission 109646) | Tropical forest soil microbial communities from Panama - MetaG Plot_1 | ecosystem: Environmental > Terrestrial > Soil > Tropical forest > Bulk soil | place: Panama | collected 2016-02-17
ACGCTATCGAGCACGCCGTTGATGAACTGCACCGACTCCGGACTAGAGAAGGTTCGAGCAATTTCCAGTGCTTCGTTGATGACAACAGGACGCGGGGTTGCAGGAAAGCCGAGCAATTCTGCCACTGCTGTACGCAAGACGTTGCGATCGACGGCCGCCATGCGCTCCATCCGCCAATGCTCAGCATGTTGCTCGATCAGTTGATCGATTTCTGACGCTCGATCCATCGCGACACGAAATAAGTCCTCGGCAAATCCGCGCACATCACCGGTCACGGAGTTCCGCTCACGCCAGAAGGTGCGCCGGACTTCGTCAGCCTTCTGACGTCCCATGTCAGACTGGAAAAGCATCTGCAGGACCAGTTCGCGTGATTTGCGGCGGGAACCCATAAGGAAGTCGTCAGTTTTTAGTCGTCGGCGCCAGTCAAACTACACTATTCGCCTTCAGCAAAAGTCGACCATTGTGACTGAAGATAGTCTACAAGACTGGTTAAGAGAATCCTCGGAAAGAAATCAGCGTCTGGATTTGAGCTTCTTCTCAGGTGGCTTTCGTTTGGTCTTTCTCTTCACGGATGACGAAGTGCTATCGGTTGACTTGCCGATAGCTGACGACTGATGAGTGACTGCCCTTCTTTTGCTGACGACTGAAGGCTGACGACTGATGGCTGATGTTAGACTCGCCATCTCCACCGCAGCGAGAGCGGCTTCAAAGCCTTTGTTGCCCATCTTCAAACCAGCGCGGTCGATGGCTTGTTCCAAGGTGTCGCAGGTAAGAACGCCGAATGCATGCGGCACGCCGGTCTCTTGCGCGGACTGTCCAATACCACGAGTGCATTCGTTGACGATGACATCGTAGTGAGCTGTGTCTCCCCGAAGCAGGCAGCCGAGACAAATGATCGCGTCGTACTTCTTGGTTTCGGCCAAAGTGCGTGCGGCGGAGGGAACCTCGAAAGCGCCGGGGACGCGAACGATGTCGATGTAATCGCGCACCGCCCCAGTGCGTTGCAACGCGTCAAGTGATCCGGCCAGTAGCCGCTCCGTGATGAACGAGTTGAACCGGCTGACAACGACCGCAAATCGCTTGCCGATGGCATTCAGCGTGCCTTCAATCCCAGGCTCAGCATCTTCGGGCTGGCCGTGCACGGTGACCACAATGTCAGCGGGCAACTCGACTGAGAAGCTGCGCTCGCCGGCTTTTGTTGTGGAATCGGCCAGCACTTTCAAATTCATTTTCTGTGCGACGGCGAAAATGTCGTCCGGGTTCGTAACTTCAAGAACGATCAGTTTCGCAACATCCTTAAGACGCTCTACAACTTCGCTTGGGTACTTTGGCGAAAGGGCATTCACGCTCAGCATGCCTGCGGGCGCTGTAAGAATGGCGGAGTGAAGATCGGCAGAGCCGCCATTCAAGCGATCAAAGCCGATCGCTTGCAAGAATTCCACGAGCTTACGGAATTCTTCGGGCTTCGTGGTGTAGCGCCCGATGTGAAGTGACTTGAGCATGAAACTTATCTCAGGTTGTTGGACTCTAGATTGAAGAATTAAAGGCCAGATTCGACTTCACCTTGCAGACTGCGCACTCTATTCAAATGAGAACAATCTGCAATCCAAAATCAAAGAATCTGAGATCGTTACTTTCCCTTAAACTGTGCTGCACGTTTTTCCAGAAACGCCGTCGTCCCTTCCTTCTTATCTTCTGTCGCGCAGGCAACCCCGAACAAGACTGCTTCGAGGTACAAGCCCTCTTGCAAGGTCATCTCCATGCCTTTGTTGACGGCTTCCATCGCGTATTGCACGGCCAACGGCGCGTTGGCGATTATTTTTTGCGCGATGGCTTCGGCACGAGGGATGAGTTCGCTGGGCGCCGTGACTTCATTCACCAAGCCGATGCGATGCGCTTCTTCGGCGGTGATCATCTCTCCCGCAAGCACCAGTTGCATGGCGATCCCTTTGCCGACAAGGCGCGGAAGACGCTGGGTTCCGCCGTACCCGGGTATGATGCCGAGTTTCACTTCAGGCTGGCCGAGCTTGGCGTTGTTGCTCGCCAGACGCATGGTGCAGGCCATGGCGATCTCGCATCCGCCGCCGAGCGCGAAACCATTGATGCAGGCAATCACCGGCTTGCCAAGGTTCTCGATCAAATTCAGGACCGACTGTCCGCGATGTGTGTACTCCTTGCCAGTGACAGCATCGTGCTTTGCAAGCTCGCCGATGTCCGCACCGGCGATGAATGCTTTTTCGCCAGAACCGGTGAGAATGACGACGCGAGTCGCCGAATCACTCTTGATATCGTGAAACGCGGTCCGCAGGTCTTCCATGGTCGCCATGTTGAGCGCGTTGAGAACCTTGGGACGATTCACGGTGACGTAGGCGATGGAGTTCTTCTTTTCGAGGAGAATATTTTCGAAGTTCATAAAGTCTCAAAATATGAGTTGCAAACTCAAGCAGCTTAATGACTGCTGACATATTTCAATTCACGGCGGCTCAAATCACATCCATAACACTTCCAGGGATAGCGCACCCGTGGAAGCAAAGCAATTAGCCCTCCGGAGAACGTCGCGCCACACCTCGGGCAGTCCAGAGCATATAGCCAGACGTGAGCAACCAAAAATGCGAAAAAAGGAGCCCACCACACAAAGACCGGAAACCGCATGTGCAGCCACTGCGACATTGCCGGAACTAGAAAAAAGATCAGCAGCGATCCGAATTGAACGCGTTCCAAAGCCTTAAATTTCGACCAGAACGTCTTACACTTTTCGCGCTCTTCCGGCGTGAGATCACGAAAAGTAGCCTCGGCCAAGCTCATGCCTGAAAGAACATCCTCTTCCATCGCAATCATTAGCTCGTCGCGACAATACTACAGCTTGTTCGCCTTCGGGTTATTCGGGTCGGCGTAATCGTAAAATCCCTTGCCTGACTTCCTTCCGTACCATCCCGCCATCACTAAACGCTTCAGCAAGGGCGGCGAAGCGAACCGCCGCTCTTTGAACTCGTCGTACATTACGTGCGTGATGTAGTACGTCGTATCAAGTCCGACGAAATCGAGCAAAGTGAATGGACCCATGGGATATCCGCAGCCCAGTTTCATGGCGTTGTCGATGTCTTCAATCGAGCCCACACCTTCCTCGTAAGCACGGATCGCATCAAGCAGATACGGCACCAGCAGCCGATTGACGATGAATCCGGTCTTATCTGAAGTGCGAACCGGAACTTTTCCCAGCTTCTTGCCGAACTGATATGCAGCCTCAAAGACTTCGTCGGTGGTCGCGATGGTGCGTACCACCTCCACTAACTTCATCAGCGGGACTGGGTTGAAGAAATGCAAGCCGATGAAGCGCTCTGGCCGCGACGTGGCGGCCATCAATTCTGTCACCGAGATCGAGGAAGTGTTGGTCGCGAAGATCGCGGTCTTCTTTACGATTCCGTCGAGGGAATCGTACATATCTTTTTTCTGCTGGATGTTTTCGATGATGGCTTCAATGACGATATCGCAGTCCGCCAGGTTCTGACGGTTGGTCGTTCCCTTCAGCCGGGCGCGTGCTTCGTCTTTTTGCTGCGCGGTGATGCCGCCCTTCTCCGGCGGACGCTCGGCAAACTTCGCAAGCGATTTCTCGATTCCCGCAAAGCCCTTGTCGAGAAACTTCTGCTCGACCTCGAGAACCGTCACATCGAATCCGGACATCGCTGCCACCTGCGCGATACCGGAACCCATGAGGCCACAACCGAGTACACCAACTTTCCTAATTTCCATGATTTCTCCAGAAAATTCAGAGAGCCTTTCTATGCCTGCTAGAAAACAAAACCCGCAAAGCACGCGACACTAATATGAAAAACACTAAGGCAAACAGAACTGCGTACAGGAACAAATTAATGTCAGACGCAACATCCGAACCGGCCAACTGGTCTACAAGCTTGCCTGGATAAAACGCGACGTTCGTAACACGCTCCCAAGCTGGGGAACTATCCGAAAACGCAAAGAGCACATTTCTCATTACAACTGCGGTCGTAACACCACCACATACAGCAATAACCGCGGCAGTTCCCAAGCTGATCCTGCGCATGAACTCACGCCTCTAGTTCAAACTCTCTACAATCATTGCGATCCCTTGTCCGCCGCCAATACATGCCGTTCCCAAACCGTATTTCTTCTTGCGCCGCCGTAGTTCGTAAAGGAGCGTGATGATTAGACGCGTGCCAGTGGCTCCCAATGGATGTCCAAGGGCGATTGCTCCACCGTTCACATTTACTTTCTCCCGATCCAATCCGAGTTCTTTTTCAACCGCCAGGTATTGCGCGGCGAAAGCCTCGTTTACTTCAATCAGATCGATGTAGTCGAGCGTCAATCCGGCTTTTTGCAGGGCCACCTTCGACGCAGGCACTGGACCCCGGCCCATCACCTTAGGCTCCACGCCGGCTACGCCCCAACTTACGATTCGCCCTAACGGCTTCAGCCCGCGCTTGGATGCCTCATCGAGCGACATCACCACGACGGCAGCCGCGCCATCCACGATCCCGCTCGCGTTACCCGCAGTCACGGTTCCGTTCTTGCCGAAAGCTGGTTTCAGCTTGGTGAGACCTTCCATCGTGGTTTGCGGACGGCGATGATCGTCTTCCGTCAACATTTCACCGATTGCTTCGCCCTTCGAGTTCCGCAGCGGCACCGGCACCAATTCTTCCTGCAGCCGCCCACCTTTGTAGGCATCATCTGCACATTTCTGCGAGCGCAAGGCGAACTCATCCTGCATCTGGCGATTAATACCTTGCTGCTCGCCATACAGCTCGGCGGTGTTTGCCATGTACAAGCCGCAGTAGCTGTCCAGGAGAGCCACCATCAGGGAATCTTCCAGTTTGCCACCGGGCGACAGACTGAAGCCGTCGCGTCCTCGAATGACGAACGGCGCCTGCGACATCGCTTCCATCCCGCCAGCGAGAACAATGTCGGCTTCGCCGAGCTGAACCATCTGCGCCGCGTTCACGATCGCCTGCATTCCCGATCCGCAGAGGCGATTGACGGTCAGTGCAGGTGTCTCAATCGGCAGACCCGCGCGTAAGCCAACGTGACGCGCTCCGTAAAGCGCATCACCCGACGTTTGTTGCGCGTTTCCGAATACGGCATGATCGAATTCTTTGGGGTCAACTCCGGCGCGTTCAATTGCGCCCTTGGATGCGACCGCGGCCAACTCCATGGCCGTATAGTCTTTCAGCTTGCCGCAATACCGCCCAAACGGAGTTCGGGCGCCACTGACAATTGCAATATCTCCAGGTTTCAACATCGAGTTCCTGACTTCAGATGAGCTCTGAGGGGTCTAAGCAAACTGGTTAGTTTAACAGTCAGTTGAATATTTCCGCCAGCAATGGAGGACGATCACGCAGCTCGCAGCAGAGCGCGAAAGATGGTCAGGTATGAGAGTGGCACGAGATATTATGCGACAGCAGCAGAGGATTGCAGCGCCGCGAGAACAACCGGCTTGCCGGTACCTTGCGCAATTGCCATGTCTAGAGCCAACTCGCCCCGATTGATCACTTCGGTGACGATGTCGACGGCGTCGAACTGAGCGCGAACAACGGCTTCTGCTAAGCCAACGTTGATGGGAACTGGATCCTGCGATTCAGGAATATGAACGCTTGAGAGGAGCTTGCGCAACTTCTCGACTGCGAGCAGTGCTTCTTTCTCACCTGTCTCGCCGAGCACCAATGCAACAGTAGCCGTGTCGTAACGGAAGGCAAGATCGTTCTGGCGAATGTTCGCAGCGAAGAGCTGTCCCACTTGCCGCATGATGGCCTCTGCTGCGGTCGCGCCGATCTCTTTGACCATGTGTTTGCCGAACTGCATCAAGAGCAAGGTTATGGGGGTCGACTGCTGTATGGCGCGGTGGGTTTCTGCCATGAGCAGATCGAGATAAGACTGACGTTTTAACAATCCAGACTGTTCGTCGGTTACGGAGAGATTCTTCACCAGGCGACGCAGGCCTGCATTGTTGAGTGCAACAACGATCTGATCGCTGATGGTTTTCAATACGACGATATCGCTCGAATGCCAACCACGGGAGTTGTTATCCATGAGGATCAGGACACCGACATGGTCGGGGCCATCGATGAGCGGTAGCGCAAGCAGAGAACGGATTCCAAGTTCGGCAATTGACTCCCGTACGGATTGCAATTCTGGCGCGCCCTGAGCGTCGGATATGGTCACTGCGCCCTTCTGGATGGCGAGATCCTGCAAAGCCGTGACAACCCTGGCCAGCACGCTCGTTGTGGCAGGCTTGTTGCCGTCAGCACCGAATTCCTTGGCAGCGGTAGGCGGGAGACCCGGCTTCCGCATGGCCGCGATGCAGCGCGTCACCTTCCATTGGCTTCCGATCTCCTGGGCACTAACTGTCAACACGGCATCGGCATTCCCTTGCCGATAGAGCTTGCGGGTAATCTCTGCCACACGCGTAAAGTGCGTTACGTCGCTTGTCGGCTCAGGAGCGGGCGTTGCTACGGGTGCGGCTGGGGCTTGCGCTGAGGGCTGAGGCGCCGATGCTGGCGGTGTCTGCGGAACAGGCACCGATCCCGCATAACGCGGAGTCATCCCCGCGGACATGTAGAGTTGCTGGAGATCCTGGTTACGCTCTTCTTCGTGGGGAAACAGTTCCTGAATCCGCTGTAGCCGTTCAATCGCTTTCGAACGCATGCCATACTGCACTAGGATTTCAGCCTGAAGCATCAGGTCCTGGAGAGCAGCTGCTCCAAGAGTGGGTTCCGTAGGCGCAGCTTGTACAACAGAAGTGCTCATACCTGACAAGCGCGACGCGATGACCTTGTACCTGCTGTCATCGACTTTGCCCTGGAGCATCTCAAACCGTTTCTGGTGCCCCGGTTCATAGGCATCGACTTCGATCGCGCGATCCAGGCAGTCGGCAGCCTTCGAATAGTTTCCCATGCTGTAGTGGAGATCGAAGAGCTTCAGCAGCGTCTGGCAATAGTCGCCCTCCCGGTTGGAGGAATTGAACAGCTCGCTCATGAATTCCAGAACGTCGGGAGAGGCCCGGTGTGCGCCTGCCAGCTCTTGCATCATCGCCACGAATGAACGCCGCTCTCCGCGCCGTTTTTGGAATTGTTCCAGCTTGCGAGCAAGCGCCACAGCCTCTGCGTCCTGCTCACCGTCGATGAAAAGACCGATCAAATTTGCTACTTCGTGCACACGCTGTGGATTCTGCTCAAGCATCTGCCAAACCAGAGGTTCAGCCTCGGTCAACCGGTTGGCCGCGATCAGGGTCTTGGCATAAGTGTCGCGCAACTCCGCGGATGGATTTCCCGCGGATACATGCGGCTCGAGTACAAAGATAGCGGCGCCAACCTGTCCCTGCGCAGTGAGGCTTTTTCCGTAGGACAGGGCCATGTTGGGGTCGTTAGGATCTTCTGTGTAGGCTCGCTCGAACCAGGGAGCGGCATTTTCCTTTGCGGCCTCGGCTAACTGCGCGACTTGCAGGAAAGCAGCCGCCGCTCCCTTGTTGTCGCCAAGTTCTGAAGACAACTCACCGAGGCGTGTGAAGTTTTGCTGTTTTGGATCGAGCGCGACGATGCGTTTCAGAACGATGAGCGAGTCGGGCTGGCGTCCTTGCGAAGTCAGCTCTTCGAATGCATTTTCGTAGGTCTCAACTGCCAGCTTGCGATTTGAACTTTCGAGGATCTGGCCGAAGCTGAGTTTTTGTTCCCAGGTTGGGTTCACATAACGGGCTAGTTTCTTGTAGGTCAGGCTGGCCCGAGTCCCGTCTCCCGCTTCCACCTGACGGTCGAACAGTTCCCCCAGCAATCGGACGGCCTCTGGCGTCCGCTGTAATGACAAGCAGAGATCGGCGGCCATGTTGCGAACCGTGTCGTTCTCTGTATCTGCAGCCAAAATCTGCAGATACTCTTCCAGGGCATCCTGAGTCTTGCCCTTCTGAAGAAGCTTTTCGGCGCGCTCCATTCGCCTGGAGAGTTCAGCGCGGTCCAGCCGATTGGGAGTTTCAGCCATGGAAAAATGGGGCGGAGCTAACCCATCAAAATTATCGACCCCCGCCAAAGACGAGACAATCAAGTAACGACGACCAGTTATTACGAAGGTCATCTTCGCTGGGCGGCTAGTCAGCGGCTGGTGATTGACTCTGGCAGGATTGGCTTGGTTTTTGGTATACGTCCGAAGTGCATTCCACGACGCCAGCCGTTGCTCCGAGCCAGGAACTCCAGCAGGAAAAAGGATTAAAGCATCAACTCACGGCTGGACAGATGACGATGGTGGCTGTCGGAGGCTCCATTGGCACAGGATTACTGCTGGGATCGGCGGCTGCCATACAAGTTGCCGGGCCCGCTGTCATCCTTTCCTTCCTGCTCGCGGCGTTTATCAATTTCACAGTCACGATGGCATTCGGAGAATTGGCCTGTGCGCATCCGGCGGCGGGGTCATTCGGTGTCTATGGAGATCTCTACCTCAACGAGTATTTCGGATTTCTCTCACGCGCGGGATATTGGGCCGCTATCGCGATGTCGATTGGCGCTGAAGTGGTCGCCTCGGCAACCTATATGAAGTATTGGTTCCCGCGAGCGCCTTCCTTGGTCTGGGCGCTTGCATTCTCATTAGCACTGTTGCTGTTGAATTTCCGTAGTGTGGGATCGTACGGCCGCTTCGAATATTGGTTTGCAATGGTGAAAGTAGTAACCATTGCAGCATTCGTCATCATGGGAGCCGGGCTGCTGCTTAGTGGGAAGGCACAGCAGCAGTACACGACACAAGGTGGCTTTTTCCCACTGGGCTCTCTGGCCTTGTTCCTCGCAATGACGTTCGCGATTTACACATTCGGAGGAGTGGAATTCGTTGCTGTGACCTCTGGTGAATCGCGCTCGAATGCAGAGATTGGCAAGGCTGTACGCATGACGTTTCTTACGCTGACCTTGGTCTATCTTGGCGCCATCATCGTGCTTGTTGGAGTCATGCCCTGGAACCATGCCGGCGTGACGGAGAGTCCTTTCGTCACGGTCTTTCGGTCCGTCCACATCCCCGGGGCAAGTGCGCTAATGAACTTCGTGGTGCTGACTGCAGCGCTCTCCGGCGCGAACGCCGCTTTATATATTTCCTCCCGTATGTTGTTTTCTCTTGCGCGAAGCGGATGGGCACCGCCCGCGTTGGGAAAACTCAACCATGCTGGATCGCCCCGACTGGCACTTCTGGTTTCGTCTTTCGGAATCATAGTGGCGCTTGTTTTGGAGAAGTGGGTGCCCGGAGATGCCTTCGTTTACATTCTTCGGGCAGCGTTCTTCGGGATGATCCTCTCATGGCTGGTGTCTTTGGCTGCGCATATCAATTTTCGCAAGCGCCTTACCGAGCAACAGATCGCGCAACTTCCAGTGCGATCGATGATTGGACCGTGGGGATCAATGATCGGATTGGTCGTGGTGACTGGCGTTGTCCTCAAAGGCTGGTGGGATTCGCGGGTGAATCTGATAAGCGCAGTCGCGTACCTTGTGATTCTCACAGTCGCCTATTACCTACTCCAATCTCGGAGGAAAGGCGCCACGAGGGCGTAATCCTGCAGTATTGCAGGCCTTTCCGGTACTAAAAGCCAGTACAATAGATCGCATGTCTGACGACCTTCTGCGCTATCGGTCAGAGTTCCCGATCCTCGAGCGAACCACGTATCTGATCAGCAATTCTCTCGGGGCAATGCCGCGCGGTGTTTATGACGCGATGAAGGGATATGCGGATACATGGGCCACTCGCGGGGTCCGCGCATGGGAAGAGCGCTGGTGGATGCTTGCGGCCGAAGTAGGCAATGCTCTCGGTCAGCTCATGAATGCCCCGCTGAATTCTGTTTCCACACATCAGAACGTCACGACGTGCCAAGCAGTTGTGGCTTCCTGCTTCGACTTTTCAGGGAAGCGCAATAAGGTCGTTTACAGCGACATGAACTTCCCCTCCGTGATGTATTTCTGGGAGGCGCATCAGGCGTACGGTGCCCGCGTCCACATGGTCAAAACCGATGATGGCATCACAGTTCCCACCGAGCGCTTATTGGATGCAATTGACGAAACAACGCTCCTGGTGCCGGTTTCGCATGTGATCTTTCGAAGCGCTTACATCAACGATGCTAAAGCGATTATTGAAAAGGCGCATAAAGTAGGCGCTTACGTGGTTCTTGATACCTTCCAGTCTCTCGGAACGGTGCCCGTAGATGTCCGCGAGCTTGATACAGACTTCGCTTGTGGCGGCGTCTTGAAGTGGTTATGCGGAGGGCCGGGAGTTGCCTATCTGTATGTCCGCCCAGACCTGGGAAGCAAACTTAAGCCGAAACTTACCGGGTGGACCGCGCATCAGAATCCGTTCGCTTTCGAAATCGGTCCAAACCGTTACACGGATCCGCCATACCGTTTTATGAACGGAACACCTCACATTCCGGCGCTTGAAGCCGCGGGTCCGGGATTAAAAGTCATCTCCGACGTCGGAGTCGACAAGATTCGCGCGAAGTCAAAGCGGCAG
>Ga0126369_10004234_pt1 | contig 10497 bp, 10 predicted proteins | sample PanSoiMetaPlot_1_FD_109646 | JGI IMG/M metagenome (GOLD analysis project Ga0126369, IMG submission 109646) | Tropical forest soil microbial communities from Panama - MetaG Plot_1 | ecosystem: Environmental > Terrestrial > Soil > Tropical forest > Bulk soil | place: Panama | collected 2016-02-17
AAGCGCTGGCTGGCAGCGTAGCCCGCCGCGGACGCCCAGCTTTCAGAACGTGCCGCCGCCGCCACCCATCCCGCCGCCCGATGAGCCGGACGAGAAACCGCTGCTGCCACTGCCGCCGCCCCCGTCGTAGCCGCGGCGGGTCGTGAGGATCGCCTCCTCGGTCCGGCGCGTGAAGGCGCCGAGGTCGTGCACGAAGCTCGGCAGCGAGAAGTCGCCGCGGCCGTGATACCAGGTGGGTGCGGCCACCTTGATCCCCTGGAAATTGAAGATCCACCGCTCGGTCACACCGAGCGCTATGGCCCACGGCAGCCACCGATGCAGCGTGTCGGGTGGCAGGCGCTCGAGGCGGTCTTTCTCGGCTCGTTCGAGAAACTCCTGGAACCCGCGCACCTTCGTCGCCATCTGCACGCCGGACCGCGTCTTCCTCGGCATCACCCACCCCCAGGCGACGAAGACGATCCCGCTGGCGACGATACCGATCCGGAGCCACGGCTCGTACATGCCGAGCCAGGACGGGCCGAACAGCGGCAGGAGAAATCCGCCGACCGCGGTCAGGAGGCCCGCTATCATCCATCCGGTCCGCACGCGACCCGGGGACGCCGGAAACAGCCCGGCATCGACCATCAGCCGGTAGAGCTGGTCGCGAATCGGAGGAAAGACGTTCTCGTAGTCGCGCCGCACCTCGGACAGCAGGCGCATGTTGATCCCCCAGTCGCCGCCGAAGATCTTGGCGAGCACGTAGAGCTCGAACATCTTCAGATCGGGATCGCCGGCGACCGGCTTCAGGCGCTTGAACATGAAGTCCGGCTCCCCGAACGCCGTCGTGATCGGCTCGATCTCGAGATAGCCGCGCACTGCCAGGTCGACCACGGTCGCGATGACGTCGCGCGGGTGCGCCCGGTCGTCCACCAGCGTGCCGGCCTGCGCCGGAATCAGGTCGGCGGGCGGCTCGTACTCGGGCTTCACCGATTGCTTCGCTCCCGGATCGCGCCCGAACGCCGACCACACGAAGGCCCCCCACACGAGCGCGAGCGCCGGAAGCGCCAGCGGCCAGTGATCGGCCGCGAACCATCCAGCCCGTCTGAGCTCTGAAGGCGGCGCCACGCGGCCGGGCGGCCAGGCGACGACCACGGTCATGCCCTCGCGCGGACGCAGGGCGCGGATCGAGCGGAAGCGCCAGTAGCCCTGCACGCGATCGACCGCGTAGTCGCTGCCGGTCTGGCGCAACGCGCCCGTGTAGGCCGCGGTCTGAACCTCGGTGTCGGCGACGGTCGGCGGCACGCTCACGAATACTTCGACCGAGTCGATCCACGAGCTCCACTCGTTGCCGGTGGCGTTCCAGTAGAGCTCGTCGTGGTCGTCGTACTTCACGATGCCCTGCCGCACGTGGTAGACGACGCTGACGGTCTTCCGCGTATTGACGGCGCCCGGGACCCAGGCCTTGACGTTGACGGAGCGGCCCGGGTACGTCACCTCGGTGCGAAGCGCCCGGCTCGCCTCGTCGTAGACGCCGATCCCGCTCACGTGAAGCGGGAGGTCGATGCCGTCGCGGGAGTAATGCAGAGGAATCCTGCGGTACACGCCCTGGTGCGCGCCGCGGAATTCGAACGTGATGTCCTCGCGCACGACGAGACTGCCGTCGGCGTTGACCGCGATGCTGACGACGAAGCTCGGAATCGAGAAGAGCCCGCGCGTCTGCCCCGCTGCGGGCGACGCGAGGGCCAGCAGGATCGCCAGCGCGGCGAAAATATGGCCGATGCGATCAGCTCCCGAACGCGACGCGCGGAACCTGACGGTCTTCGGGTCGGTCGAGCTCGAAGTACGTCCGCTTGGCGAAGCGGAAGAACTGCGCGATCTGGTTGGAGGGGAAGCTGTCGATCGTCGTGTTGAGATCGCGCACGACGGCGTTGTAGTAGCGGCGCGAGCTCTGGAGGGTCTCCTCGATCGCCGTCAGCGAAGCCTGCAGATCACGGAAGGCCTGATTCGCCTTGAGGTCGGGATAGGACTCGGCGAGCGCGAAGAGCTGCCGCAGCGCGCTGGTCAGCTGGTTCTCGGCTTGCGCGCGCGCCTCCGGCGTCTGCGCCGACATCGCCGCGCCGCGCGCGCGGATGACTTGGTCGAGCGTGCCTCGCTCGTGCGCCGCGTAGCCCTTGACGGTCTCGACCAGGTTGGGCACCAGGTCGGTGCGGCGCTTGAGCTGCACGTCGATGTCCGACCACGCCTCCTCGGACCGCTGGCGCAGCCCGACGAGTTTGTTGTACGTGACGACGATCGCGATGACCAGCCCGACGAGGACGAGGAGAAAAACGACGCCGCCGAAACTCATGATTGCCTCCCTCGTCGATCGTAGCATCGGCCGACGGCGCAGTCGGCAAACCCCGCCCCCCACGCCCCGCCACTGCCAGCGGGGGCGATCGAGCGCGATGCCACAAGAGGGTGCATCGGCGCTAGGATTGGGGCGCTCGATCATCCCGACAAGGAGAACCATCCATGCCGATGCAGACCCGCTTTCTCTTCAGTGCAGCGATGAGCGTTCGCCCCGACAAGGAAGCGCTCTTCAACGAGGTCTACGACAAGGAGCACGTGCCGGCGCTTCTCACGGTCCCCGGGGTCATCGCGGTCGCGCGCTTCAAGAGCGAGCCGGTGACGATGATGATCGGTGGCGAGCGCAAGACGATCGTGATCGAGAGCGAGCCGGCCTACAACGCGCTCTACGAGGTCGAGAGCCCGGCGGTGCTGGTCAGCGACGCCTGGGCGAAGGCCGTCGAGGAAGGGCGCTGGGCCGAGCACGTGCGCCCGTACACCACGAACCGCCGCCACGTGATGTATCGCCGCATCTCGTAACGCGCCGGTGGCCGAGCACTTGCACCAGCCGCCGGTGCCGTCGGGAATCGGGCTCGTCCTGACCCACGGCGCCGGCGGCGACGCGCGGGCGCCCCTCCTCGTCGCGCTCGGCGAGGCCTTCGCCGAGCGCGGCGTGACGGTCGTCCGCTACGATCTTCCTTATCGACAAGCGAGCCCGAGCGGGCCGCCCCGTCCGGCGGGCGCGGCGAGGGACCGCGAGGGGCTTCGCGAGGCCGTCGCCGCGATGCGCACGCGCGTGCGCGGCCCCGTTTTTCTCGGCGGCCACTCGTACGGTGGGCGCCAGGCGAGCATCCTGGCGGCGAGCGAGCCCGGTCTCGCCGATGCCCTCCTGCTCCTCTCCTACCCGCTCCATCCTCCGCGCCGCCCGGCCGAGCTCAGAACGGCGCACCTGCCGAATCTCAGGACGCCGGCGCTCTTCGCGCACGGCTCGCGCGATCCCTTCGCGACGCGCGACGAGATCGAGGCGGCGCGGCGCTTGATTCCGGCGGCGACCGCGCTGGTCGGCGTCGAGGGCGCCGGCCACGACCTCTATCGCGCGCCAAGACGCGCCGGCGTGGCCGTGGCCGCCGAGATCGCGGGGGCGTTCCTCACCTTCGCCGAAGGTACGGTCTTCGACGGCGCCTAGTCGATCACTCGCTCCGGAGGGATCGGCCGGTTGTCCGGCGAAGGCAGGGCTTCGACCCGATCCGGACGCTGGCGGGCACGCTCGTTCTGCTCGGTGCGCACGCGATGCATGAGAAAAATGAGGGGCAGGATGATCACGAACAGCACCGAGATCAGCCAGAAGTCGTCGGCGTAGGCCATGATCTGGGCCTGCTCGATCGTGCCGCGGTAGAGCATCGCGAGCGCCCGGCGATTGGCCGTGTACGTATCGGCGCCCTGGCTCACGAAGTGGGCCGTCCATTGCGAGAGCTTCGTCGCCATGTCGGCGTCATACACGTTCAGATGCGACACCAGCGTGGTCTGATGGGCCTGGCTCCGCCGCACCAGCAGCGTGGTGGCCAGGGCGACGCCCACGCTGCCACCGACGTTGCGCACCACGTTGTAGGCGGCGGTCGCATTGCCCAGCCGCTCCACGCGGATCGTGGCGAGCGTCAGCGTCTGCAGCGGCGGGAAGACGAAGCCCATGGCGAACCCCTGGAGGAATCGCGGCCACGCGAGGTTCCAGTAGTCCATGCCGAGCGTCACGCCCGACATCATCGTCGCGGCCACGGCGTTCAGCAGGCAGCCGCCCACGAGCATGAAGCGCTGGTCCGTGCGCGCCACGAGGCGTCCCGAGATCATGAGCGCGATCAAGGTCCCGACGCCACCGGGCGCCAGCACGAGTCCCGCGTTCCAGGCGTCCCACGCTAGGATCTTCTGCGCGTACAGCGCGACCAGCAGCATGCTCGAGTTCATCCCCAGGGCGACCAGCGCGATGCAGATGGTGCCGACCGAGAAGTTCCGATCGTTGAACACGGTCAGGTCGAGAATCGGCTCGGCGGCCATGAGCTCGCGGATGATGAACGCAGAGATCGCGCACACCGCGAGCATGAGCAGCGAGACGATGAACCCCGAGTCGAACCAGTCGTTCTTCTCGCCGAGGTCCAGCGCCAGCTGGAGGAAGCCGAATCCCAGCACCATGAGGACGAGCCCGAGCACGTCGATGCCCCGTGACTTCTTGGCGAAAGGCGCGTCGAACAGGAACACGCTGACCATCAGGAAGCCGAGGATCCCGATGGGCAGGTTGATGTAGAAGATCCAGCGCCAGGACCAGTTGTCGATGATCCACCCGCCCACGGTCGGCCCGAGGATCGGCGCCATCATGATGCCGCCGCCCCAAACCGCCATGGCGGTGCCGCGCATGCTCAGCGGGAAGATTTCCCACATGATCGCTTGCGCCATCGGGATGACCGGCCCGCCGCCGAGGCCCTGGAGTACCCGCATGGCCACGAGGAACTCGAGATTGGGAGCGATACCCGACAGGAACGAGCTGGCCGTGAACAGCACCGTGCAGATCAGGAAGAACTTCCGCCGGCCGAACCGATTGGAGAGCCATCCGGTCGCCGGAATGATGATCGCGTTGGCGGCGAGGAACGAGGTGATGACCCAGGACATCTCCTCGAGACCGGCTGACAGCGAGCCCTGCATGTGAGGTAGGGCCACGTTGGTCACACTGGTATCCAGGACCTGCATGACGGTGACCATCATCACGGACAGGGTGATGGCCCATCTGCGCGCAGGTGAGATCTGCCAGTCGGCTGCCGGCTCGACGGGGCTCACATCCCCACACTATGTCATAACGGCGTCGCGATGAAGCGCCGGTGTCGGCGCGCCCCCCGCGTTTTGCCGCTCGTTTCCATGCTCGTCGCGACGATCCTGATAACGGGCGGTTGTCTGACTCGGGCCGCGCATCCGCGAGCGCCGAGCGCCGGCGAGCCCGCGACAACGCTCTGGATCGTCGACCACGGCTGGCACACGTCGATCGTCGTCCGCCGCGCCGACGTCGATCGCGCTCGCTGGCCCGAGCTCGACGATTTCTCCGGCGCCACGCTGGTGGAGATCGCCTGGGGGGATCGCGAGTTCTACATGGCGACATCCCCAACGTCTGGGCTGGCGATCAAGGCAGCGGTCATCACGTCCGGCAGCGTGCTGCACGTCGTCGGCCTCACCCCCGCCGTCACCGACTATTTCGGGGCCGGCGTCGCGATCCGCCTCTCGCGCCCGGGCTTCGATGCGCTGGCCGACTTCGTCCACGCGGAATATGAGCGCAGCCCTGACGGCGCACCGCTCCGTCTCGGGCGGAGCCTCTATGGATCCGGCTGGTTCTATGCGGCGCGCAGCCGATATCACCTGTTCAACACCTGCAATACCTGGGTCGCGCGGGCGCTCGGCGCCGCCGGCCTCGCGGTCGAGGCCGCCGGCGTGGTGACTGCGAGCGACGTGATGCGGCAGGTCCGGCCGCTCGGGGAGACGCGACCGCCGGACTAGCGGCGCGCCGTGCTACTGTGGCGAGTCGTGATCCCGCTCATGCTCTTGTGGCTGCGAGCGGTCGGGCTCGTCGGCCACGCCATCGCGCTCGGCAGCGCGGTCTTCGCGCTGGTCGTGCTGAGCCGCGAGCCCAGAGAGCGTCCTGCTCGCGCCCTCGAGCGCGCCCTGGCGCTTACTGGCATCGGCGCGCTCGTGGTGGTCTTGGCAGAGGCCGCACTGCTTGCCGCGCTGGCGCAAGCGCTGGTTGTCGACGACGCGCGCTGGCCGATGGGCGCGCTACTCGGCTCCACGGTCGGCGCCGCCGGCCTCGCCCGCATCGCGGTTGCGCTCGTCACCGCCGCCGCCGTCATCGCGCTTCGTCAGGCACCCGCGTCCTCCGTGCGTCGCGCGCTGCTGCTGGGCTCGACCGTTCTCCTCGCCGGCACCGGGGCTCTGACGAGCCACGCCATGGGCCGCATGGACGGTCAGGCTTCGCTGCTGCTCGTCACCGCGCTCCATCAGGTGGCCGTCGGTGTCTGGGTCGGCGGGCTGGTGTGCGCCGCGATCATCGCACTGCGCCCGGACAGCTCGGCGACCGAGTGGCTCCGTCCCTTCTCGACCGTGGCGCTGGTGGCGGTCGCGGGCGTCGCGGTCACGGGTCTCGCCCTGTCGCTCGCCTACGTCGGTACGGTCGCCGCCGCCATTGGCACCTCGTACGGAGCCATGGTCCTCACGAAGATTGTCCTCTTCGTGGCGCTGGTCACGATGGGCGCCTTGAACCATTGCGCCCTGCACGGCCGCCTGACCCTCGCCCCGTGGCGGACATCGCGAGCGGCCGACGACGGCCACGCGCTGGTGCGCCGGCGTCTCGAGGTGGAAGCCGGACTCGCGGTCGTGACGATCCTGCTCGCGGCCTCGATCGGCTCGGCGCCGCCGGCCGCCGACGTGGGAAATCAGCGCGCCACCTGGAGCGAGATTCGCGCCGTCGTCTTCACGCCGAAATGGCCGCGGCTTTCGAGTCCGACCTTGGCCGAGCTGGCCGCCGCCTCGGATCTCGGCGATCCGAACGCGCCACGCACCGCCGAGATCACCGCGTGGTCGGAGTTCGGCCATAACGTCGCGGGGCTCTTCGTGGTCGCCATGGGCATCCTGGCGACGCTCGAACGGTTCGGCGTGCGATGGGCGCGTCATTGGCCGCTCCTCATCACTGTGCTGGCGGGCTTCGTCGCCTTCAGCGTCGATCCGGAAGGCTGGCAAACCGGGACGGTTGGGTTCTGGGAGCATCTCCTGAGCCCCGAGGTGGTCCAGCACCGCATCCTGCTCATTCTCACCGCGCTCTTCGGGTTCGCCGAGTGGCGCGTGCGCAATGGCCACCATCCGAACTCGCGCTGGAACTACGTCTTTCCGCTGGTGGCGATCTGGAGCGGCATCTTACTGCTGGCGCATGCTCATGAGCTGAGCGACAGCAAGTCGGCGTTCTTCATGGAGCTCTCGCACCTGGCAATGGGGCTCGTGAGCCTCCTGGTGGGCTGGTCCCGCTGGCTCGAGCTCCGTTTGCCGCCGGCCGCGCGCGCTTGGCCGGGCCGGATCTGGGCGCCGGCCCTCGCCGTGTTCGGGCTGCTGCTCGTCCTCTACCGCGAGGTGTGAGCGGCGACTGCTACCTGAGGACGCCTTTTTCCCGCCAGTACCGCTCGGCGCCCGGATGGAAGGGCATAGGAACCAGGTTCTGCTCGACGAACATGCGCGTCTTGTCGATCGTGAAGTCCCGGCCTCCGGGCTGGAGGTCGGCGAACTCACGGTTGCGCTCGACGATCGTTTTGACGATCTGGTAGATCAGCTCCGGATCGGCCTGCTTGTTCGCGAGCAACGTCGCGTGCGCCCCCGGCACTAGGAGATCCCGATCCTGCCCCTGATACGTCCGCGCCAACAGCGTGACGGGCGTCCAGAAGGGCGACTCGTCGAACGTCTTCGCTCGGGCCGCGTCGAGGCCCAGGATGCGGATCGGCTGGGCGGAGGCGAACGCCGCCAGGTCGGGATTGTAGGGGCTGAGCGCGATGAAGCCCGCGTCGAGTGTCCCCTCGCGAAGCGCGGCAAGCTGCTCCGTGTAGCTCATTACGCTGAGCCGCAGCCCACCTTCGCTGATGCCGTAGAGCTTGAGCGCGGCGAGGAGCTGGGTCTTCGACGCGGGCGCGTTCACGCCGACGCGCAGCCCCTTCACGTCGCCGAACGCTTTGATGCCGGAGTCGGCCAAGGTGACGATGCTCTGTCCGCTGTCCATCGCACCCATCATGAAGCCGACGTTGTCGTACTTCTTGTCGAACTCGCGCTGGCCTCGCACGCCGAAGTGCGCCGAGGCGAGGCCGACCAGCCCGATGGTCGCCTCACCCCGATGGACCAGCTCGAGACTGTGCGCCGAGCCCGTCGCCGGCTCGGCGATGGCAGTCGCGCCCGGAATGTGCTTGCTGAGCAGGTGCGCCATCGCCGTACCTACCAAGAAATACACGCCGCCCCAGGGTCCCGTTGCGATGGTGATGCGGGTCGCCGCCGTCCCGGGGACGACGAGCGCCACAATCAGGAGGACGAACGGTGCGATGAGTCGCCGTCGCATGTTGCTCGGATTGTAGCCCCGGTACGCCCGACTGTTGAAGGATTGACAGCTCTGCTCGTGTTAGCGGGCTTCGCGTGGCTTTATCTCGCGAGCACTTGCGCTGGAACGAGAGCGGCGGCGTTCGCGCGTGCTGGGCGCGGTGCTCGTCGCGAGTGTGCCGGCCCAGCGGGATGGGTGAAGCCGGCGCGATCGAACGTGGCCGAGGACGGCAAGACTTACCGGGTAATCGCGGTCAGAATTTCCAGGTAATTTCTTCGCTCTCAGGAGCCGCCTAGGGCTCGACCCCGGTCTCCCGGGCGCTGGGCTCCGGTGCGGCGTTCGGCCCCTGCCCGTACGCGGCCAGTCTCTGCCGCAGCTTCTCGAAGTCGCCGGTAAGCGCGCAGAGATCCTCGTCGCTCAGCTCCTCGAGCCGTACCATCCCTGTCCGCGCGCCCTGGACAGCCCGAATGAGCTCGTCCAGCTTCAGCTGGATCGCACGAGCGCCGCGGTTCTGGGTGTTCTGAATCAGGAACACCATCAAGAAAGTGATAATCGTCGTGGTCGTGTTGATGACCAGCTGCCACGTGTCAGAGTAGTGAAATCTGGGCCCGAGCACGGCCCACACGCCGATCACGACGCACGCAACCAGAAAGACCTCAGCCGATCCGACGAATCGGAGCTGCGGCGGGCAAACTTTCGAAACTGTTCGTGCATGTCGGTGTTGTGGAGCACGGGCTGTGCCACGCGCGTTACGTGATTCCCCCTGCGCCGTTTCTTCACAGTGTGTAACTAGCGCGCGTCTTCTCCGCCCCCTCCCAGATTCGTTGACCGACGGCGGCTGCGTTTTGCATTACCTGTGGATTGGCAATCACCTTGCTTAGCATTGGCCTACCTGCACGAGACCCGTGTGGTCTCAAAACCTTGTGCAGACGCGGCAGCCGACTCCGCGGCGTAGGAGGATCTCAGTATGAAGAAGCTCATTTTGACGGGTCTGGTGGTGGCCATCGGGCTGGCGCCGGCGCTCGCGTCCGCGCAGTCCACGACGCCGGGGCCGACGAATCCCAACCCCGCTCCGTCGAGCCGGCCCGGCTCGCCTCCCGGCGGTAGCATCCCGAACACGCCGGGCATGCCGCCGGCGCCGCCCAGCGGCTCGCCGACGAGTCCGGACACGAGTTCGCCGAACACGACGGCGCCGTCAACCGGCTCGTCGACGCAGCGGTTCACGAACAAGGCCGACTGCGAGCGCGCGGGCGGCAAGTGGCACGGGGTCGAGAAGAAGTGCGACATGGGCGGGTAGCAACGGTTCGCCGGTCTGGCGTGTGACGCCAGATCGCCGTATCGCACGTAGCGCGCCCTCCTGGTTCTCCCGCACGACTTTTGGCGGCTAGCAATCTCTACCGTGTAGAGGCTGCGCGGCCTACCCCGGCGCCACGTGCGTCCGCCGCGACCGCAGCGCGGTTATCGAGTGGCACGCACGATGCTCACTCGCTCGATCATGAAAAAGCGAGTAACGGAAGACGTCAGGCTTGCGACGATCTTGACCACGGCGATCACCGTGGTCTGCGTAGGGAGTTGGATGGTCGCGCGCCGCCGGTCGGCCTTGACGGGTTCGCACACTGCCAAGGCACGACCCGACATGCCGTCACTGGCCCGCGGCCGTGGACTGCACATAGAGTGAGCCGTGACCGTGATGCGTTCTCCCGAAGAGCTCTACTTCCGCTGGCGCGATCTATCGTCTGCCCGAGCTGATCCCCCACCTCGAGTCGGTGACACCCATCGATCAGAAACGCTCGCGCTGGGTCCTCAAGGGACCGCGCGATATCCACCTGCGCTGGGAGGCCGAGCTCGTCGCGGACGAGCCGGGGCAGCTCATCGCCTGGCGATCGATCGAGGGCGCCGACGTCGACAACGCCGGCTCGGTGCGCTTCACGCGTGTGCCGAACGATCGGGGCACCGAGATGAAGGTGCTGCTGAGCTACGCGCCTCCCGCCGGATGGCTCGCGAACGCCGTCGCGACGCTGTTCGGCCGCGGCGGCGACCGTGAGGTTCGAGAGGCTCTCCGCCGGTTCAAACAACAGATGGAAGCGGACGAGGTG
>Ga0126369_10004235_pt1 | contig 10497 bp, 9 predicted proteins | sample PanSoiMetaPlot_1_FD_109646 | JGI IMG/M metagenome (GOLD analysis project Ga0126369, IMG submission 109646) | Tropical forest soil microbial communities from Panama - MetaG Plot_1 | ecosystem: Environmental > Terrestrial > Soil > Tropical forest > Bulk soil | place: Panama | collected 2016-02-17
AGATGCTGGCGGCATAGTCCCCCTCGCGGCGATAGTTTCATGAAATCGACCTCCTCCCACGAGCCGCTTGCCGGCGCCGGTGCGAGCCGATATAGCATTGGCCCATCCCATCCGGGCGCGTAGCTCAGCGGTAGAGCACTACCTCGACACGGTAGGGGTCACAGGTTCAATCCCTGTCGCGCCCACCATTCTGGCAACCTTCAAAGATTTTTCCGGCACGAATTTGCGTCAGCTGCGCGACAGCGTTGCGTATTTTTATCCGGTTCCGGCAAGCAATCGGATAAGGCCGTCTGACGGGATATGGTAATGACAGGAGCGCGCATGACCCGCATCGTGATCGAAGAGGACCATTTCCTGAAGATCGTGCCGGTCGTGCTTGATCCCGCCATACCGGAGGCGCATCGGCGGGCGGTTGCGGATTTCTTCGTCCATGACGAACCGGATTTTCTCGGTTGGTGTAGCCGGCTGCAACAACGGCTGCCAGGGCTCTACCCGGCCCAGGTGGCATTCGCCGCCAATGAGGCCGATCTGGCAGCCAAGATCACCGATGCCGACGGCGTCGTGGTGGAAAGCTTCCGCATCGGCGACGACGTCCTGTCCGCAGCACCGCGGCTCGCCATTGTACACAAGTTCGGCACCATCACCGCCAACATCGATCTCGCGGCTTGCGCTCAGCGTGGCATCGCGGTCGCAGCCTTGCGCCGGATGGTGAACGTCGCAGTGGCCGAGCAGGCCTGCGCGCTCATGTTGGCGCTTGCCAAGCGCATCGGCGAATTCAATGGCGTGGTGGAAGAGGCAACGCTGCTGAACGCGGGATTGCGGGTGCGGCCACGGCAAACGCGCTACATCGGGTATTCGAATTTCGCCGGCATCACCGGACTCAAGACCATGCTGGGCGCGATGCTGGGTATCGTCGGCTTTGGTGAGATTGGTCGCGAGGTCGCCCGTCGCGCTCGCGCCTTCGAGATGGAGGTGGTGTATTTCCAGCGCACACGGCTCACCGCAAGTGTCGAGCAGAAATTTGGGGCACGCTACCTGCCGCTGAACGACCTGATGGCGCAAGCGGACTACATTTTAGTCCAACTGCCGTCCAATGATTCGACCCGCGGCCTGATTGGGCGCGATGCGCTCAGCCGCATCAAGCCGGGCGCCATATTGATCGACGTCGCCCGGCCGGATTTGATCGACCACGACGCCCTCGTTGAGGCGCTTGAATCCGACCGTCTCGGCGGGCTCGGGCTCGATGTTCTCTACAGCGAGCCCGCCGATCCGTCGGAGCCGCTGCTGCGCTATCGCGACCGCAACGTGATCCTCATGCCGCATACCGCCATCGGGGCACGGGCGAATGCACTGCACGATGTTCAAGCCCTGTGCGTGAACTTGTGGCGGGCGATCGCTTCACCAACTGATCCGCCGCACGCCCGATAGTGCATCAAAGTGCTCGTCGCGACTAAGAATTGGCAACCGGTGCTGCATGGCAAGGCGCGCGATCCACGCATCGTTCGCGGAGATCGGCCGACCCGACCGTTTTAACGCGGCGCGCACCGACGCATAGAGTAAGGTTGTTTCAATGGTAATCACCAGGAGATTGAAATGATGAAGATTGATCTCGAGCCAATCTGCAAGCCCAAGATCGCTCCGATCTCTGCCTTACCATCGACAAATGCCGAAAGCGCATTTGTATCGAGAATCAACGCCGATCCTCAGGTTCGACAACCTCGAACTCTTGATGATGGAGTCGCCTTGGCTTTGCGGAAAAGCTGATCGGGAAGTTCAAGAGTTGTCTTCACAGGCCATATTTATAGAATCTTTATAGACCCATATTTATCTTTGCGAAGCCCCTAAAAGACGGCAATATTGATCTACGCACAACATTACCCTATTGAAAACCGCATGGCGTGTATGCGTGCGGTGGCCATCCCATCGACGCATATCCCATCGGAATCGATTGCATGTCGCGATCGCGCGGCCGGGAAGTTTATGTTACGGAAGCGATCAAACAGATGGCAATAATTTCCTTATGGTGCATCGCAGTGTAACAAAATCTTTCTCCGCCCACGAAAAGTCGCATTAATTTTTGCTGTATGCTACTAAGTGTCTATATGCGCGATGCTTTCCAGAACAATTTCGTGATGATCCCGTGATGGGCCGGTATCTTGTGCGATGCAAGATACAGCCTAGGTAAGGGGGGCCGGGTGAGAACCCGAGATAGACATGAGGTTGAACATGAGAACGAACCTGAAAGTGGTCCTGGCGGCGGTTGGCGTAGCTGCACTGCTGGCGTCTCCGGCGGTGGCAAGGACGGTGCGACACCACAACCCGTCGTCCGTCTATATCCCGAACGACGCGCGCGCGTCTGTCGCCCCCTTTGGATACGGAGTGCGCGGCGAAGGTGGGCCCTACACGCCGAGTGGGCCGTCTCCGGAATACGGTAGGAGCCGCGACTTCCAGGCTCCAGAACGGTAGCAGGGGTTAGTCTCCGCTGCGTCTATTCGCCGGGCGCTCGCCGCCCGGCGAATATTTTTTTGATGGCTGAGTATTTGCCACAGGTGTTGAATCGCAAGGGCTGTGATCCGGAAACCGTCGCGAACAGCGATAGTGGACAGGTTACTTCGTCGATGGCCGTGCTTTGATTTGCCGTGTTGCGCATCTGGACCTGATTGTGCGCCAGCATCGTGCAAGAGCCGTGGCGCGTTTCCGCGGGAGTCCGCAGGCCGAATTGGGAAAGTCCCGCCCAAACCAGTGCGGTCGCGGCTCGGCTAGGTGGCGGCACTTTGGTCAGTGCTGCCGTCGTCAGCAAGCTATGTCGTGGCGAGCGTTGCAACAGCCAACAGGGCGAACCGGATGGTGGGGTGCTTGACCACCAAAGGTGCTACGCCGCCTTCCTTTCAAGGTCGGACTTCCATTGCCCAAGGGTCGCAAGGCCGTTCATCCGCGCCCGGTGCGAGAAAGCGCGTTGCGCGGCAGCGACATTCTCGGACCGGCCGGACCACGCTTTCTGCGGGGCATGCTGGAGTGCGCGGCCATATGAGAACGTGAGTTTCCACGGCAGAGTGCCAATGCGATTCATGGCGTCGAGATGAGCGGTCGCCTCCTCGTCCGATTGTCCGCCCGACAGGAAGGCGATGCCCGGAACCGCGGCTGGAACGCATGCCTTCAACAGCCGAACGGTTTTCTCCGCAACCTCGTCGGTGCCGGCACGTTTGCTGCTCTTCTTGCCGGCAATTGCCATGTTGGGTTTGAGTACCATGCCTTCGAGCGCAACGCGATTATGGTACAGCTCCTGGAAAGTTTCCTTGAGCACCCACTCGGTGACTTCGTAACAACGGTCGATGTCGTGGTCGCCGTCCATTAGCACTTCGGGTTCCACGATCGGCACGATCTCGGCCGCCTGGCACAAAGCCGCATAACGCGCCAGCGCATGGGCGTTGGCGTGAATGGCGCTGTATGTCGGGATGCCGGCCCCGATGTCGATCACGGCACGCCATTTGGCGAAGCGCGCACCCTGCTCGAAATATTTCACCAAGCGGTCAGCGAGCTTATCGAGGCCAACGGTGACGACCTCGTCACGACAGCCGGGCAATGGCTTGGTTCCCTCGTCGACCTTTATGCCTGGAATCGAACCGGCCGCGAGGATCAACTTGACCAGCGGCGTGCCGTCCCGTGCCTTTTGCCAGATCGTTTCGTCATACAGAATGACGCCCGAGATGCAGTCGCGCATGGCATCGGTCGAACGGAACAACAGCTCACGGTAGTCGCGCCGGTTATCCTCGGTGTTCTCAACGCCGATCGTATCGAAACGTCGCTTGATCGTGCCGGTTGACTCGTCCGCCGCCAAAATGCCCTTGCCAGGCGCCACCATTGCGTTTGCGACCTTGTTCAATTGAGCGAGTTTCATGGCATTTTCTCCGTCTTGGATTTCTAGCTCCACGGCGATCTAACGCACTCGTAAGACCTCGATGCCCGGCAGCGCCTTGCCTTCCATCCACTCCAGGAATGCACCACCAGCCGTCGATACATACGTGAAGCGGCCCGTGACACCGGCCGCATTGAGTGCCGCCACGGTATCGCCGCCGCCGGCGACCGATACCAGTTTGCCGGCCGCCGTTAATTCGGCCGCCGCCTCCGCGGCCTCAACGGTGCCGTTATCGAACGGTTCCATCTCGAAGACGCCGAAGGGACCGTTCCAGACCAGCGTCTTCATGCGAGCCAGCACGGAAACAACGTGCTCGACGGTGCGAGGTCCAATGTCGAGGATCATCTCGTCCACCGCCACAGCATCGATCGCCGACACCCGCGACGCCGCATGGGCCTTGAACTCCTTTGCCACGACCGCATCCACCGGAAGCACGATTTCGCAATCCTGCGCCTTGGCTTTTAAGAGAATCTGGCGCGCCGTTTCGGCGAGATCATGTTCGCACAGCGATTTTCCGACTGACTGCCCCTGCGCCGCGACGAACGTATTGGCCATGCCGCCGCCGATGATCAACGCGTCCACTTTGCCGACGAGATTACCGAGCAGATCGAGCTTGGTGGATACCTTGGCACCGCCAACGATGGCAGCCGCCGGACGCTGCGGCGATTCAAGAGCCCGGGCGAGCGCGTCAAGTTCCGCCTGCATGGCGCGGCCCGCATAGGCCGGGAGCTTGTGACCGAGCCCTTCGGTCGAGGCATGCGCGCGGTGCGCGGCCGAGAAAGCATCGTTGACCCAGATGTCGCCGAGCGCCGAAAGGGCCTCAGTGAATGTGGGATCGTTCTTTTCTTCGCCGCGGTGAAATCGGGTGTTTTCGAGGCAGACGATATCGCCGCTCTTCATCGCGGCGACCGCCGCTTCGGCCGCCGGACCGATGCAGTCGTCGGCGAAACCGATCGGACGTTTGACGATAGAAGCCAAGGCATCGGCGACGGGCTTGAGCGAGTCCTTAGGGTCGCGTGCCTTAGGGCGGCCGAAATGCGACAACAGGATCACCTTGCCGCCCTTGTCTGCAATCTCCACGATTGTTGGCGCGACACGCGCGAGTCGCGTCAGATCGCTGATCTTGCCATTTTCCGTCGGGACGTTGAGATCGACCCGGAGCAGCACGCGCTTGCCCCGCAGGTCAGCCTCATCGAGTGTTCGAAACGCGCTCACGATCGCGGCGACGTCGTCAGATGAGCTTGCCCATGGCGACGGCCGTGTCGGCCATGCGATTGGAGAAACCCCATTCGTTGTCGTACCATGACATCACCCGCACCAGTGTGCCGTCCATGACCTTGGTCTGGTCCATATGGAAGATCGACGAGCGCGCATCATGATTGAAGTCGATCGAGACATTCGGCCGCTCGGTGTAACCGAGAATGCCCTTGAGCTGCTGTTCGGCGGCGCGCTTTACGGCGCCGTTGATTTCGTCCTTTGACGTCGCGCGTCTGGCAACGAATTTGAAATCCACCACCGAGACATTCGGGGTCGGCACACGGATGGCGACGCCGTCGAGCTTGCCGTTGAGTTCCGGTAGCACCAGGCCGACCGCTTTGGCAGCGCCGGTCGAGGTCGGGATCATGGACAGCGCTGCCGCGCGGGCGCGATATAGGTCTTTGTGCACCTGATCGAGTGAGGGTTGATCGTTGGTGTAGGAGTGGATCGTCGTCATGAAGCCCTTCTCGATGCCGATCGCGTCGTTCATGACTTTGGCAAGCGGCGCCAGACAGTTCGTCGTGCATGAGGCATTCGAGACGACCAAGTGGCTCTCGGCGAGCTTATCGTGGTTGACACCGTAAACCACCGTGAGGTCCGCATTGTCTGCCGGTGCCGAAATCAGCACGCGCTTCGCGCCGGCGTCGAGATGCGCCTTCGCCTTGTCCTTGGACGTAAAGATGCCGGTACATTCGAGGGCGATGTCGATGCCCAGCGCCTTCCATGGCAACTCGGCTGGATTCTTGATCGCCGTAACCTTAATGGGACCGATGCCGCAATCGATGGTGTCGCCCGCGACCTTGACGTCGCCATGGAAGCGCCCGTGAATGGAATCGAAGCGAAAGAGATGTGCATTGGTTTCGGGCGGAGCAAGATCGTTGAGCGCCACGACCTCGATGTCTTTACGTCCGGCCTCCGCAATGGCGCGCAATACGTTGCGGCCGATGCGGCCAAATCCGTTAATGGCGACGCGAACTGACATTTCCGGCTCCCTCTGTTCAAAATCATTATTGCGCGATGGATCGCTCTGGCTCCAGCGTCAGGCGGGCCGCATGGGTGGAGGTCAAAGACGTGATGGGCCCGGTACCGTCTCGTGCCCAAATTTTGCGGCGTTGATAACACAAGCGCGCGTCGTTGCCAGCGCTCATTTCAACAATTGGAATGTTTAGTCGATGCCGCCATGGCCATTTCCACGCAGCGCTCTGCGGTAATCCCGAAGTGGCGGTAAAGTTCCTTGGCGGACGCCCTTGCCCCAACCCAGGCCTTGCCGACGAACTGTCCCATTGGAATCGTTTCCAGCACTCATTTCAACGATTGCAACGTTTGGTCAATTCCGCCATGGCCACCTCCGCGCAGCGCTCTGCTGTAATCCCGAAATGGCGAAAAAGATCTTTAGCGGGCGCGCTTGCGCCGAAGCCGGTCATGCCGACGAACGCCCCGTCGGAACCGATGATGGCGTCCCAACCCTGTCGAACCGCGGCTTCGATGCCGATCCGAACCGGTGCAGCTCCGATGATGGCTGCCCTTGTGTCGGCAGGTGCGCTTGCGAACAGCTCGAAGCAGGGCACCGACACCACCCGGGCGGTGACGCCGCGCGCCGCCAGCAACAGGCGCGCCTCGGCCGCGACCGCAACCTCCGATCCGGCAGCAAAGAACGATACCTGCGCCTCCCCGCCTTCCGCCGGCATAAGCTCATATGCGCCAGCGGCACACCAGTTCTGCGGCGTGAAGCCGGTGCGCAACTGGGACAGGTTTTGCCGCGTCAGCACCAGCGCACTTGGCGACGTGCGCGAGCGCAGCGCGAGTTCCCAGCATTCCACTGTCTCCACCGCGTCGCAGGGCCGAAACACCAGCAGGTTCGGGATCGCCCGCAGAGCCGCGAGGTGCTCGACCGGCTGATGCGTCGGCCCGTCCTCGCCGAGGCCGATCGAGTCATGGGTGAGCACATGGATGACCCGCCGACCCATCAAGGCCGCGAGACGGATCGCGGGCCGGCTGTAATCGGAGAAGACCAGAAACGTGCCCGCATAAGGGATGATGCCGCCGTGCACCGCCATGCCATTCATGGCAGCCGCCATGCCATGCTCCCGGACGCCAAAATGGATGAAGCGACCGGACGGCTGCGCTGCCGACAGGGCTGCCATGCCTTTCGGTCGCGTGTTGTTCGATCCGGTGAGATCCGCGGACCCGCCCATCATTTCCGGGACCGCAGCTGTTAGTGCTTCCAGCGCGAATTCGGACGCCGCCCTGGTGGCGATTTCCTTCGGGGTGGCCGCGAGTTTTTCCTTGAGTCCGCGAACGGCTGCGGCCAGCGCCTCCTCCGGAAGGTCTCCGGCGAGCTTGCGGTTGAACTCAGCCCGCTTGTCGGCTGCCAAGTTCGCGATCCGCTTGTCCCAGGCAAGGCGAGCAGGCCGGCCACGCTGTCCCGCCGCCCGCCAGGCGTCGCGAATATCGGTCGGCACTTCGAATGGCGGCGCGGTCCAGCCGAGTCGCTGGCGGGCGCCCCTGATCTCGTCGGCGCCAAGCGGCGACCCGTGACTGTCTTTGGTTCCTGCCTTGCTGGGGGCACCGAAGCCGATGGTGGTGCGGCAGGCGATCAAGGCCGGCCGATCGGTCGATTTACCCCACGCAATGGCAGCTGCGATCGCTTCCGGATCGTGGCCATCGATTCGCGTCGCGCTCCAGCCACATGCCTCGAAACGCTTGAGTTGATCGACCGAATCGGCGAGCGCCAGCGGACCGTCGATCGAAATACCGTTGTCATCGAAGAGCACGATCAGTTTGGCAAGCCGCAGGTGGCCGGCAAGCGCGATGGCTTCGTGGCTGATGCCTTCCATGAGGTCGCCGTCGGATACAAGGATGAAGGTATGGTGATCGACCGCATCGGCGCCAAACTCCACCGCAAGATGCCGCTCTGCAATTGCCATGCCGACCGCATTGGCGAGGCCCTGGCCCAGCGGCCCCGTGGTGGTCTCGACGCCCGGCGGGTGACCGCGTTCCGGATGTCCGGCCGTGAGTGAGCCAAGCTGGCGGAAACGCTTGATCTCGTCGATGGTCACCGCGTCGTAGCCCAGCAGGTAGAGCAGCGCGTAGAGCAGCATCGAGCCGTGGCCGGCCGAGAGCACGAAGCGGTCACGATCGGGCCAGTGCGGATCGGCTGGATCGAATTTCAAGAACCGTGTGAACAAGACGGTGGCGATGTCAGCTGCGCCCATGGGCAGCCCGGGATGACCGCTTTTTGCCTGCTCAACCGCGTCCATGGCAAGAGCCCGGATGGCATTCGCCATGCGTTCATGTATGGCACGGCTCATCGGCGCCTCGGAAACATGTGTCTTCGACGCGGTAATGAATTCGTCCGCTGATCCCATGGACTGGCTCGAAAATACCGAACGGTAGCGAGGAACGCGCCTCCACGCCCGGGATCCCGGCGCAATTCCGCCGTCCAAGGCCGGTGACTGATTAGCACGTAAGCTCCGCGAGTCAACGAACCGGGTCTGGGAGTCTGGGAGCACAGGCGTCTTTCCGCGCCCACGAAGGACCGGCGAGAGCTCCGCGCTTCTACACAAGTTGGGCAGAACCCTGCGGAGAACGGGTCTTTGCGTTGACGCCCGGTTGACGATACCCGTAAGGTTCAAGATTAATGGCCGGAAAGGCGCGCAAACAGAGGCGGTCAGGACATGTCCGGGCCAGGAAACGCAACGAATCGCACGAGTGGATTAAATCAAGCCGTCAAACGCGTGGACGATGCACTTGATGCGCTTGACGCCGCCTTAGAGGCGCGGCTGGACACCGACCGTAGGGGTGGTGCGTTTACCGAGCAGGTTCATGTCTTTAACATCGATCGATCGCGATTGGCGTCCGAACTTGACGAAGCACGCGCCCGTGCGCGCGAGCTGGAAACCAGCAACCGAGAGGCGACGCGTCGAATCGACGAGGCGATGAGCGCCATCCGGGCCGTCATTGCTGGCAATCGGAATTGAACGCGCACGCGCATGATCCCGAAAAGCCGGTCCTTTGGTTTGACCAACTGGTTGCAGACTTCGGACAAGATTATGCGCCAAATCACAATGGTTGGAGCGCCATGCGACCTCAATCCAGATCGATAGCGCTCTCACATTGCGAAACGAGAGCTTGCCCATGGCCCATGTGAGCGTCACCATCAATGGTCGCCAATACCGCATGGCGTGCGACGACGGCCAGGAACATCATTTGGCGCGACTCGCCCATGATCTCGATCAGCGTATTACGAATTTGCGCGGTACCTTCGGGGAAATCGGCGATATGCGGCTCACCGTCATGGCGGCGCTGATCCTTGTCGACGAACTGTCAGAGGCGCGCCAGCGCATGCACCGGATCGAAACCGAATTCAGCGACCTGCAACACGCGCGCGCTGCCGCCGCAGATCGCATGGAGGCGGTGGAAGCGGACATTGCAGCGACCTTCAATTCCGCGGCCGAGCGCATCGAAAAGATGGTGCGCTTGCTTGGGCAGACGGACGACGCGCATCAGATGGCCATAGGCTGACGACCGTAGGCCAAAGAAGCGATGCCACAATGGACGACGCCTCCGGCTCGTCAGGCCGAAGCGGTCTGATCGACTCTTGCTTAACCCGGCCTGCGCCGACGCTCTGCTGCACACTGCAATTTGCCGGTGGCGCTTCCTTGCCAGGCGGATTACATTGCCGGGGCGGGGCTGCTGAGCGCGTCAGGAGCCTTATCCCCGGGGCCTTATCGATCCTGAAGGGAGCTGTCCCTGGCCGGGCTCGTGGGCTCGGCCATATGGCGCCCACCTACTTTCGTAGGGAACCCGGGATCGTTGCTCCGACGGCTTAAGCGGCTCCGCACCTTGTACCATGGCAGACAGCGACAAATCACCCGAACAACTGAAAGCTCTCCTGCGCCGCACAGCCATAGCGCAACGGGATGCGCTGCCGCCGGCTGAGCGGATGGCGGCCGCCCAGGCGATTGCAGAACAGGGGTTGCCGGTCGAAGTCAAGCCAGGAATTGTCGTGTCGGGATTCTCACCGCTCAAGAGCGAAATCAGTCCGTTGCCGCTGCTGCGCCGCCTCGCCGACGCGGGAGCAACCCTGGCGCTGCCGGCCGTGGCCGGGCGCGGACAACCGCTCATCATGCGGGCATGGTCCTTCGACGCACCGCTCGTGTCGGGGGTCTGGGGCATTCGCGAACCACCTGCCGGTGCGCCGGAAGTGTTTCCCGACATTCTCATAGTACCGCTGCTCGCATTCGATCGCCGCGGCTACCGCATCGGCTACGGTGCCGGGTACTACGACATGACCATATCGCGCCTTCGCGCCATGAAGCCCG
>Ga0126369_10004236_pt1 | contig 10495 bp, 9 predicted proteins | sample PanSoiMetaPlot_1_FD_109646 | JGI IMG/M metagenome (GOLD analysis project Ga0126369, IMG submission 109646) | Tropical forest soil microbial communities from Panama - MetaG Plot_1 | ecosystem: Environmental > Terrestrial > Soil > Tropical forest > Bulk soil | place: Panama | collected 2016-02-17
ACAGAATAGTAGTCGGCGATCCGCTTGTAGGCGTTCACCCATAAATAAGTTGATGGCGCGAGCGCGGCGCGCAGCGCGTCGATCTCGTCGAGATGCTCCTTGAGCCCGACGATGCCCACGCTGTAGCGCGCCCCGATGCAATCGAGCACGCGGCACTGATCGAGAAACGTATCACGCGCGACCTCGCCGGGGTGATATGTGCACCAGAACGCGACCCGGTCGAGGTCGCAATCCGCGACCCATGCGAGATCGCAGGAGATGTTGGTCTGGATCGCCACACGATCGACGTTGGCCATGTGACTGAGCCGCGTCATCGCCGCGCGATAAGGTTTGCGGATGAGCGCCTCGCCCCACGGCGTGAACAGCACCTTGATGCGGTCGGCCGGCCGCGCATCGATCCAGTCGACGAAGCGGGAGAGCGCCGCATAGTCGCGATCGAGCTCCGCGCGCGTGTCCATACGCTTTGCAAACGGACAATAGGCGCAGCCGTAATTGCAGCTCGCGAGCGACCCGCGATAAAGGATCGAGAGATTCAGCGCCACCGGTAACTCTCCATGCGGGTCGCGACCTCTGCGGAATAGAGCCACGGGCCGATGACGTCGGCGTACTCGAGGCCGGAGTCGGTCAAACGGATACAGCTCTCATCAATGACGGCAAAGCCGGCGCTCACGAGCGATATAAGCTGCGGCATATCCTCGATCGCGTCGGTTCCGAACGACTGGCGGTAGGCGCCACGCGACAGGCCCTCCGCTTCGAGCAACGTCAGAAGGATGCGCCTTCGTTTGCGATCATCCGGGGACAGCGTGACGCCGAAATGGGAAAAGCCGAAGCTTTCGAGCGGGCGAGAGAGGTAGTCTGCGACGATTTCCTTCACGCCGGCGCGGCCGACCGCATACTCGCTCGAATAGTGCAGCGTCGATGTCATCGAGCGAGCGCCGCACCCGAGACCGAGCGTGCCATCGGTCAGCACGTGGTGACACGCATGATCGGCCGCATGGACACCCGCACGACGGAAACAGCGCATGTTGATCTGTACGAAGCCGGCTGCAAACAGATGATCGCGGCCTCTGCGGTACAAATCGAGCCGCTTGTCTTGCGCCGAGTGCATGCGAGCAAGACCCGTCAGCGGGCGAACATAGAGCGGGTAGAGGAAGATCTCATCCGGCCGCCATGCGAGCGCCGCGTCGAGCGAAGCGAGCCAAGACGTAGCCGTCTGGCCGGGAGCGCCGTAGATGAGATCGATGTTGCGCGTGGGAAATCCTGCGGCGGCGGTGAGGTTCAGCGCCTGTTCGACGATCGCGCGGCGTTGCGGTCGTCCGAGAGCCCGCGCCTCGCTGTCGATGAACGACTGCACGCCGATGCTGACGCGTCGCACGCCGTGTCGCCTCAGTACGGCGAGTTTTTCTGCCGTCACGGTGTCCGGCGATGCCTCGACCGAGGTTGGAACGAGAGCCGGAGCAGCGCCGAGGGTTTGGCTGAGAATGTCGAAGAGGCGGTCAAGCTGATCCGCGGCAAGAAAGGTCGGCGTCCCGCCGCCGACGGCGATGCGTGCGAAGTGCGCGCCACCGAGCGCACGCGCCGCCGCATCGGCCTCCACGGCCAGCTGCGACAGCATGCGTGCAACGACGTCGCCGAGGGGATTGACGGTCGTGAACAGATTGCAAAATCCGCAGCGCATGGCGCAGAACGGCACGTGTACGTAAAGCTCGAGCACGCGTTTGCTCTCCTCGGCCCAGACGTCAGCGAGCGCGCGGGGTGGCGTCAACGGCGCATACACGGTCTTGTGCGGATAGCTGTACGCGTAGCCTTGATAGGCCGATCCCGCGAGCCGGCGTGCGAGCTCTGCGTCCGGCGAACGATTGGACGGCATCGTCGCGACGACATTCATGTCCGCGCCTCGGGTGCATGCACGGTCGTGCCCTTGGCGAGGACGAACTCGCCATACGGCACGTCCCAGACGACGTTGTGCGCAAGGCGATGGCCGTGAAACCCTTCCTCCCCATAGGCGGTGCCGTGATCGGCGCAGACGATCGCGAGAAGCGGCGCCCGCTGCGTCAGTGCGTCGAACAAGGTCGCGACATGCGCGTCGACATAGGCGAGCGCCGCCGCCATCGAGGCCGCCGTGTCGCGAGTCGCGCCAGGGAGGAACAGACGGTTCGGCTGATGGATCGCGGAAATGTTCACGAACAGGAACAGCCGCTGCTCGGCGGGCAAGGCCGCGATCCGCTCAATCGCCACTGCCACCTGCCGCTCGGTCGAGACTGCCGACGCGACGCCCAGCGTCTCCTCCCAATGCCTTTCGGCAAAGAGATCCGGCAGAACCGATCCCAGCGGCGTGCGCCGATTGAAAAAGCCGACACCGCCGACGCAGATCGTGTGGTATCCGCGCCCGGCGAAGCCGGTGACGATGTCGGGCGCGTCGAACACGCAGGTCAAATCGGTGGTCGTCGCGCTGCCGGCGAAGCGGGCCGCGAACAGCCGCGGATGGTTCCCCGGCGACGCCGGCGTCGGCAGAAAGCCGGCAAAGAACGCCTGATGTGCAGCGTACGTGAATGTCGCCGGCGAGTGCCGCCGTTCCCAATGCCCACCGGGCAAGAGGCGCGCAAAAGTGGGTGTCTGCCCGGCCTCGAGCGCGGCCGCAGCCACGTCGTACCGTAAGGTATCGAGCGTCATCAGCAGCACGTCGTGCGAGCCGACGAGATTGCGGGCGTCGATCGCGCCGCTCGCCGTCATGCCGCACGCTCCATCGCCCGCAACTGCACATCGTAGGTGTCCAAGCCTTCCCTTGTGGTGACCCCTTTCAACAGATCCCCGAACGCATTGACCTCCAGCACATAATGCCGCACGAGACCAGTTGCGACGGCGATGTCTATTCCGAGCTGCAGCGCGCCCGGCATTGCCCTCGCCACCGCCCGACACGTCTCGTCGAGCGCCGTTACGGCTCTTGCTGGCATACGCGACAAGAGAACGCTGGCCTCCGCACGCTCCCCGCCGAGATGCAGGTTGGTGATGGGATATCGGCTCTTGCGCAAGACGCGGAACTCCGGTTCCCCTGCGATCGTGACCACGCGCAGATCGGCGATCCGCCCCTCGACGCTCGCTTTTGGTATCCATGCTTCGACGTGCAGGCCGTAGGGCGCCAAGGCGTCGATGAGGCGTGCGATATCGGCCCGCGATGCGTAACGGCGCAGCGCGCGCGTGTTGTAGAGCCGCAGGCCGGCAGCGCTCGGAACGACTTCAACCGTCGTTATCGCCGACATGCCGAACTTCGATGTCGCCAGCGCGACCGCGCCTGCCGCCGCCGAGCCATGCTGCAGCTTGACGAAGACACGATGCAGGCCCGCCGCTCGCATGGCCGTCATCAGCGCCTCGAACGAGTCGACGGTCGTCAGCGCCGGCGGCACCGACACATGGCATGCTGCGAGGTGGCGGTGACAGGCCGACTTGTCGAACGCAAGCAGGATCGTGCCCACATCGGGCACGAGCTGGATGTCACCCGGCACGCCGCTGTCATGCGCACGCTCCGCCAGCGCGCTCAGGACACTCTCCATGCCGAAATAAAGCTGCCGTGGCGGCAGCAGGCGCCCACGCTCGCGGACCAGCCGTTCGATCTCCGCACGCGGGACGTGATGCAGGTTCAATCGCGCGCTCTTCTCGATGCCGCGCGCGAGCAGGCCGGCGAGCACCTGCGGATCTCGCCCAGGAGACTCGATGCGCGCCAGCGCGGGGGTGGCGATGCGCGCCGCCGCCCCCATCGGATCCGCGATCAGGTCGCGATAGTCGAGCAGCAGGGCGGGGGAGAGACCGGCCCGCGCCCGCGCCGCCTGATAGTTGGTCATGCGCGGATCGCCGGTAGTGCCGACAATCACAGCCTGCAGCGGGGTGCCCGCAGCAAAGAGCGCCGTCCGCCGCTCGTCATTCGGAGACGGCGACATAGCGATGCTCCTCATCGCCATAGCGGTCAACTTCCTTGCGGTCTGCGGCGTTCACGTCAATTTCGAGCGCGGTGAGCTTGGCGACGCCCGCGTCCGACACGTAGTGATGTGCGATGTTGAGATGCTGCAGGCGGCGTACGGCCGGGCTCGCCACCAGCGCGTCGACACCGGCATCGCCGAGCGTTCCGAGCGAGATATCGAGTCGCTTGATCCGATCCAGGATCGGCGCCGTCGCCAAGGTCGCGGCAAGATCGTCGGCCCATTCGCAATCGCGCAGCGCCAGGGTCACCAACTTCGGAAATCGCTTGCCGTCGAGCATACCGGCGAGGTCCTGTGGCCGGCTGTCTCCGCCATAGCTGTCCGAGCCGAGCCAGATCTCGAGATGCTCCAGCTCAGGCAGCTCTGCCGCGCCGATCTCGTGCACCACGGCCCGCGGCAGCCCGCCGCTCTCAACCTTGAGCGTCTTCAGCTTGGCATGCTTGATGGCCCCGAGCTGTAGTTGGTTACCGCCACGAATGCCGAACTCCTCAAGATTGGGGAAAGCACCCCAAAACGCCGACACGTCGGACTGCTCGATCCAGGAGATCTCATTTTCCTCCGACGTGATATCGCCGAAAAACAGCGCCCGGAGCTTCGGCAACCGCTCGGCGCTGGAAACGATCAGCCTGACGGCTTGCTCAGAGGGCACCGGGCCGCCGTCGAGCTCGGCCCAGTTGCCGATGATCACCGCTTCGGTCTGCTCGACCCCGGCGGAATTCATGAAGTCCGCCCACAGATCGGAAAATTCGTTGTACGGACCATCGTAAGTGATCGTAAGTCTCGAGGCCGTGCGTGCAGGGTCCGGCAACGGCTCGCCAGATTCGAAATCGACGACATCGCGCCCGTGAAATTTCGTCAGGTTATCGCTGATGGTCATAGCCGCCGCTCCCAAAGACTATTGGTGCAAATCGATCAAACGCCACACTTTCGTTCGGCAGCGTCCCTGATCAGGTTTCAATCATTGGATGATACGCATCGGAATCGTCGAACCCCGCGGTCCACGCCACGGCCTGCCGGCACGTCGTCATCGTCGGCGGCACGCGCAACATGAACTGTCGGTGTGTCGAGGGACAGACGACACTGACGCAGAGCAGCGGTTCGTCGCCCGGCAGCTCGATACGCAAGAGGCGGCGGCGGCCGCCGGCGTCACGGTCCTCATCCAACACCTGCGCTTGCGCCTCGCTCATGAACCGATCGAGCCCGAACCGCTCCATCATCACGCGTCGACGCTCGGCATTCGGCTCAGCAAGGATCTCGTGCACGTCGAGCGTCTCCGCTCGGAACGCGATGCGCTCGTCGATACGCACGCCGCGCCAACGAATGGCGATACCTGCGAGGTGCGCAGGAAGAGCCTTGAGGCCGGAGCCGCCGACGTCGATCCACGCCGTCACCACGAGGTCGAGGGGCAGCGCAGTGATGTTGAGGCAACCGGAGAGATCGAGCTGCGCCAGCGGCCCAATACCCGCAGGCAACGCCGTCAGCCGCTCGCAGCTGCGGAGCGACAGCCGTCCGTGACGAATGATGAGGTCCGCGGGCAGCGCTTTCAGCGCCGTGCAACCGGCGAGATCGAGATACGCTACCTTGAGTCCCGCCGGCAGCGCCTCCAGCGCGGTGCATTCCTGCGCCACGAGTTGCCCGACCTTCAGGTTGTTCGGCAATCGCCGCAGCCTGCGGCATTGACTGACGTCGAGGCGCTGCTCGACTTGTATGTCATCCCGCAGCTCCTCGATGGCGGAGCCGGTGAGGATCATCTCGCGGCAATAGATATCTCGCCCTACCGTCTGCAGGTTCGGCGATTTCGACCCGTCGAGTCGGCTCACACGCAGACCACTGCCCGTGTTTTTTGCCTGCGGATCGAGCGTCAGCGGCTCCAAGATCTCTTTGATAATGCCGTGGGCTAGCTTCACCTTCGGATCCTCGATGAGATTGCGTGCGGCGGCGACCGCCCGCTTCTGCCTGTAGCTGGCCGGCGCCGCCCCGATCGCTGCCAGAAGCGAGCGAGCCTCGGCGTAATCCGTGAAACGGATCTCCTTGATCGCGTTGACAGTCGCGTCCATCCACGCGCGCCACGCCTCGTCCTGCGTTTTTGTTCCGGCGACGGCCTTGATCTCGGCGCGGAGCGCTTCCGCGAGCTCGGTGAGCGCTCTGCCGAGCCTAACCTGCGCGAAGGCCCACTCTTGCGGCGCGGTCTCGCGGGATAGCCGCGCCAGCTCGGCCCGCCGTTCTGCGACCGTCGTTTCGAGACGCGACCGCTCGTTCGCCGCCCCGCCATCCGAGCTGGCCGTCATCCGCTCGCTCATGCGGATCCCCGCGCGCTGTCCTCGGAAAAATCTTTTAATCGCGGACAACACGTATCGCTTCCGGGCTGTACTCGCGTTGCCGCCACGCGCGATAGAACCCCGCCGGCAGCTCGATGGTGCCATGCTCCTCGTGCACGATGCGCGTGCCGCCCGCCAACACCTCAAGAAACAGCTCGCGCCCCCCATGCCCCCCGGAAAACAGCGCTGCCGTCGTCGGATCGGCAAGACGATGGCTGTGTCCGGTCATTTCGCCATGCACGAGGATGCCGTGCGGCAGCGGGCTTCGCCGCGCCTGTTCCGGAATCGATTCCACTCGGGTGATAAAGACATCGCCTTGCCGCCACATCGGGTGACCTCTCGATTGCTTTGGACGTAGGAAATGGACGTCGCGAGTTGAGGAGGTTGCGGTGCGCGCGAACAGATTGCTGTTGTATGGCTTTTGTACGCCGGTTTTGTGAATGCCTGCGCATTCCGCTCAAATGAGCGTTCTCCACATCGTGCCGATATGGTTGTCGCCAGCAGCGACCGTTCGCTTACGACTTAAAGCCCTTCGGTCGAGACTCAATCGCCGGTGCACGCGCCCGCCTAAGCCCGCAACTGCTTGCTGGCCATACGCGCGCCGCCCACCGACGATTTGAATTTGCACCACACGATCGAGGAATGGACCTCGTTCGACCCGGCGAACGAGGCGAAACCGCAATCCGCTCCCGTCATCAGACCACGAACTCGCGCGCGACGCCGCGCACGTCCATCTCGAACTCGATCCCGATCACCGGGGGTCGGTTGAAATGCCAGGTCAGACCGGAGCGGACCGCACCGCGCCGCACGAGCTCTTCGGCGAAGAACGGATGAAAGTCGTGGACGGTGTAGACCTGCGTCGCGGTCGAGTCCGTCCAACTCAAGCCCAGCGCCGACAGCCGCCGCTCCATTTCGCCGATGGTCTGCCGCGCTTTTTCCAGCAGGCCGTCCGGACTGACGTCGCCGAACCGCACGATGCGCTCGCGGTAGCTTCCCTTGCCCTCGCGCGCCTCCGCCCCGCCTGAGATCACGAAGGTGCGCACTGCGTTCGCGGTCGTCGCCGGACGCGTGAACGAGAACGCGTGGAACGAGGGCTCGGCAGGCGGATCGATCTGCGGACACACGTTGCTGCGAGCGACCGGATTGGTCTCTCCGTCGAACAAACCCCACCTCGCGAGCGTCGTCACGTAGTGCTCGTTGAAGGCGCGAAAGCCGTCTTCGGTGAAGGGCGCCGGTGAGCGCAGCTCGCACGCGCAGAACGCGGTGAGCGGACGCCCGGCCTCAGTGATCGTGCGCGCGATGCGCGCGAACCCGTCCGCCAACGGCACCGGCAACCGAAAGCGCACGCGCTCGATCTCGAAGCCGGTGTGAGCGGCGGCACCGCCGGAATACTGAAACACGCTCGGAAGGAAGGTGTAATTGCCGGCGGCAAAATCACGAAGCATGCTGCGATCCCTGCTCGGTCGTTGGGCGCCGTTCAGATCGCCATGACGTTCAGATCGCCATGACGTTCAGATCACCATGACGTTCAGATCACCATGACGGCGCCGGTAGCGCAGGAACATAGCTTGAGCGCGACCGCGGCGAAACGGCGGGTATGCGCCAAGCATGGCGCTGACGCGCGACTACACCGTCGTCACTGACGCGGGGCTACAGACCGTTCGTACCCATATCGCGTCCTGATCCCGCCAGCGCTGTGAGGTAGATGACGGTCACTGACGTGAGCATGCAGATGTAGAACATCGGATCCGACAGAATGAACATCTGGGTCGTTCCTCGATTTTCTTGAATGTGGCACTGCAAGCGAAGCCCTTCGTCGTTGAAGGCACGAACCACAAATGTGCTTGCATAAGACAGCTGGTGTTCAAGTTGACCGAAATCAACTCGGCACATGAAAAATGGATCCGCGGCGTCTTGCTGCCATGCGATACCGCCCTGGACGGCATCGTTTACATCGAAAGCACCAGCCAACTTCGCCCATCACAGAGGCAATAATGGACGCTGATTAATTGCCAGGCAGGGTTGGTCCTTCTGGAGGGCCGAATCTGCGTCGGCTGACACATTGTCGCGCATGCCGGTAGCCTGATAGATTGGTCGCGGTGCCAACCGGCGGTCAAATCCGGCAGCAACAGCGCCTCAAGGCAACTGCGCCTCAGGGGCACACGTCTCAAGGGAAACGTCTAATGAGCGGAGTGTCCACGTCGTCGAAGCTGGCCACGGTTCTTCGCGTGACCAGCGGCAATTTTCTCGAAATGTTCGATTTCTTCCTGTTCGGTTTCTACGCATCCTACATCTCCAAAGCCTTCTTTCCGACGGACAGTGAGTTTGCCTCGCTGCTGCTGACGTTCATGACGTTCGGCGCGGGCTTTCTGATGCGGCCGCTCGGCGCGATTTTCCTTGGCGCTTATATCGATCGGGTCGGCCGGCGACAGGGCCTGATCGTGACCCTCGCGATCATGGCAGTCGGCACGGTTTTCATCGCATTCATGCCCACTTACGCAAAAATCGGACTGCTGGCGCCGTTCCTGGTGCTGGTCGGCCGTCTGCTCCAGGGCTTCTCCGCCGGCGTCGAGCTCGGCGGCGTATCGGTCTATCTGTCCGAGATGGCGACGCCGAACAACAAAGGCTTCTACGTCAGCTGGCAATCGGGCAGCCAGCAGGTCGCGATCATGGTCGCCGCCATCATCGGCTATGGGCTCAACAAATCACTGAGCCCGGCGGAGATCGGCGAGTGGGGATGGCGCATTCCCTTCTTCGTTGGCTCGCTCATCGTCCCCTTCATCTTTTTCATTCGCCGCTCGCTCGAGGAGACGCAGGCCTTTCTCGCCCGTACCCATCGTCCGAGCGCGGCCGAAAGCTTTCGGTCGATAGCCGAAAACGCGCCGATCGTGCTCGCCGGCATGTTGATGGTGGTGATGACCACCGTCTCCTTCTATCTCATCACTGTGTACACCCCCACGTTCGGCAAGAACGTGCTCAAACTGTCGGAAGTGGACAGCTTGATCGTTACCTTTTGCGTCGCGCTGTCGAACCTGTTCTGGCTCCCTGTGATGGGAGCGGTGTCCGATCGAATCGGTCGACGGCCGATTCTCGTGGCCTTCACGGTGCTGACGATCTTGACTGCGTATCCCGCGATGATGTGGCTCGTTGATGGCCCGACGTTTCAGAAGATGCTGATCGTCTTGCTCTGGTTGTCGTTCCTGTACGGCAGCTACAACGGCGCGATGGTCGTCGCGCTGACGGAAATCGTGCCGGCGAGCGTGCGCACCGCCGGCTTCTCGCTGGCCTACAGCCTGGCAACGGCTTTGTTCGGAGGGTTCACCCCGGCGGTGTCGACCGCATTGATAGAGTTCACCGGAAACAAGGCGGCGCCTGGGCTATGGATGACCTTTGCCGCAATCTGCGGTCTCACCGCGACGGTGTTCGTCTACTGGCGCGGCGAGGAGAAGCGCATTTCGGCAGCGGCGGCGGCATGAGCGAAGCGGTCGTTCGCGGCATCTGCATCAACTACGACGTCATCGGTCGCTCCGGATCCTGGATCGCGCTCACGCCGGGAAGCCGAAGGCCCTACCACGAGCTCGTCGGCCTGGCGCAGACCATCGCCTCCAACGGTCATCGCGTCCTGTTGCATGACCGCCGAAATTGCGGCGCCTCGGACGTCGCCCTCGACGGCTCGGGATCAGAGCACGAAGTCTGGGCCGACGATCTGCACGCCCTTGGAGACCAATTGGGCGCGCTTCCCATGTATGTCGGCGGATCGTCTGCGGGCGCGCGGCTTGCGATCCTGTTTGCGCTTCGCCACCCGCAGGCCTTGCGTGGCCTGCTGTTGTGGAGGGTGACCGGTGGACAGGAGGCGGTCGATCGCTTGGCCGAAGCGTATTACGGTCAGTTCATCACCGTCGCGCGTGCGGGCGGCATGCGGGCCGTCTGCGACAGCGAACATTTCGCTGGCTGCATCGAGGCCCGCCCGTCAAACCGCGAGCGGTTGATGCGGGTCGATCCGGCGCAATTCATCGCCGTCATGACCACCTGGCGCGAGCGCTTTCTCGAGTCGGCGACGCTTCCGATCGTCGGCGCCACCGAAGCCGATTTGCGGTCGATCACGGCGCCCGCTTGCATCATCGCGGGAAACGACGTCATTCACACGCCCGCGACCGCGCGCAAGGCGGCGGGCCTCATCGCCAACAGCGAGCTGCACGACGA
>Ga0126369_10004238_pt1 | contig 10491 bp, 15 predicted proteins | sample PanSoiMetaPlot_1_FD_109646 | JGI IMG/M metagenome (GOLD analysis project Ga0126369, IMG submission 109646) | Tropical forest soil microbial communities from Panama - MetaG Plot_1 | ecosystem: Environmental > Terrestrial > Soil > Tropical forest > Bulk soil | place: Panama | collected 2016-02-17
AGATCAAGCTCGATCGCGTGCGCAATCTCGGGATCATGGCGCACATTGACGCCGGGAAGACCACGACGACCGAGCGCATCCTCTACTACACGGGACGAACCTACAAGATGGGCGAGGTCCACGAGGGGGCCGCGACCATGGACTGGATGGTGCAGGAGAAGGAACGGGGGATCACGATCACCTCCGCGGCGACCACCTGCACCTGGCGCGATCACGCGATCAATATCTTGGACACACCCGGACACGTGGACTTCACGGTCGAGGTCGAGCGGAGCCTCCGGGTGCTGGACGGCGCCATCGCCGTCTTCGACGCCGTGGCGGGGGTCGAGCCGCAGTCCGAGACCGTCTGGCGGCAGGCCGACCACTACGAGGTCCCCCGGATCGCGTTCATCAACAAGATGGACCGGATGGGGGCGGACTTCTACGCCGCCGTCGACTCCATACGCACACGCCTGGGCGCGCGTGCCGTGCCGGTCCAGATCCCCATCGGGGCCGAGGACGGGTTCAAGGGGGTCGTCGACCTCCTGAACCAGCGCGCGATCGTCTACACCGACGACCTGGGCAAGAACATCGAGACCTCGGAGATCCCCGAGGACCTGCGACCCCGCGTCGAGCACTTCCGGCGCGAGCTGATCGAGGCCGCCGCCGACTACGACGACGACGTGATGCAGCGCTACCTCGAGGAGGAGTCGCTCACGGCCGAGGAGCTGGTGGGCGCCCTCAGGCGCGGCACGGTGACCGGCCAGATCGTCCCGGTGCTGTGCGGCGCCGCGCTGCGCAACAAGGGTGTGCAGCCGCTGCTCGACGCCGTCATCGACTACCTGCCCTCACCGGCCGACATGCCGCCGGTCGAAGGCGTCAACCCGCGCGACCACAGCCTGGCGGTGCGCCAGGTGGCCGACGACGAGCCGTTCAGCGCGCTGGCGTTCAAGATCCAGATGGACCCGCAGGGCGTCGGCAAGCTGACGTTCTTCCGCGTCTACTCGGGCCGCCTGCGCGCGGGATCGGCCGTCCTCAACGTGACGACCGGCCGGCGCGAGCGGATCGGCCGCATCCTCCGGATGCACGCGATCCGGCGCGAGGACGTCGAGGAGGTCGCGACCGGCGACATCGCCGCGGCCGTCGGCCTCAAGGGCACGACCACCGGCGACACGCTGGCGGACGAGGACCACCCGATCCTCCTGGAGTCGATCAGCTTCCCCGAGCCGGTCATCTCCGTCGCCATCGAGCCCAAGACCAAGGCCGACCAGGACAAGCTGGGCCTCGCCCTGCAGCGCCTCTCGGAGGAGGACCCGACGTTCCGCGTCTACACGGACGACGAGACGGGCCAGAACATCATCGCCGGCATGGGCGAGCTGCACCTGGAGATCATCGTCGACCGCCTGACCCGCGAGTTCAAGGTCGACGCCAACGTTGGCAAGCCGCAGGTCGCGTACCGCGAGGCGATCCGACGGCCCGCGCACGGCACCGGACGTTTCGTCAGGCAGACGGGCGGCAAGGGCCAGTTCGGCCACGTGGAGATCGAGGCGCAGCCCGGTGAGGCGGGCAGCGGCTTCGTGTTCCAGGACCGCATCTCGCAGGGCCGGATCCCGCGGGAGTACATCCCGGCGGTCGAGAAGGGCATTCGCGACGCACTCGCGACGGGCGTCGTCGCCGGCTTCCCGGTCCTCGACATCGTCGTGTCGCTCGTCGACGGCTCGTACCACCCCGTCGACTCCAGTGAGCAGGCATTCCAGATCGCCGGTTCGATGGCGATCAAGGACGCCCTCCGCAAGGGTGACCCCTACCTGCTGGAGCCGGTCATGAAGGTGGACGTCATGATGCCAGAGGAGTACCTCGGCGACGTGATGGGCGACCTCTCGTCGCGGCGCGGGCACATCCTGGGCATGGAGGGCAAGGGAACCTCGCAATCCGTGAAGGCTCACGTCCCGCTCGCGGAGATGTTCGGCTACGCGACGGACCTGCGCTCGATGACGTCCGGTCGGGCCACGTACTCAATGGAATTCGATCACTACGCTGAGCTGCCGCCCCACCTGGCCGAGGTGGTCGGGCACCGAGGCGGCAAGTAGGAAGTAACGCAGGAGGCATCAGTGGGTAAGAAGAAGTTCGAGCGCACCAAGCCGCACATGAACGTCGGCACCATCGGTCACATCGACCATGGCAAGACGACGCTCACGGCTGCCATCACGAAGGTGCAGCACGAGAAGGGCCTGGCGGACTTCACGCCGTTCGACCAGATCGACAAGGCCCCGGAGGAGAAGCAGCGCGGCATCACGATCTCGATCGCCCATGTGGAATACGAGACCGAGAAGCGGCACTACGCCCACGTCGACTGCCCCGGCCACGCCGACTACATCAAGAACATGATCACTGGCGCCGCCCAGATGGACGGCGCGATCCTGGTCGTGGCCGCGAACGACGGCGCGATGCCCCAGACCCGGGAGCACATCATCCTGGCCCGCCAGGTGAACGTCCCCTACATCGTGGTCGCCCTGAACAAGGTCGACATGGTGGACGACGAGGAGTTCCTGGAGCTGGTCGAGCTGGACCTGCGCGAGCTGCTCAGCCGCTACGAGTTCCCCGGCGACGACATCCCGATCGTGCGCATGTCGGCCCTGAAGGCGCTCGAGGGCGACGCGGAGTGGGTGGCGAAGATCGGCAACCTGCTCGACGCCGTCGACAGCTACATCCCGGAGCCGGTCCGTGAGACCGAGAAGCCGTTCCTGATGCCGATCGAGGACGTGTTCACGATCGAGGGTCGCGGCACCGTGGTCACGGGCCGGGTCGAGCGCGGCATGCACAAGATCAACGAGCCGGTCGAGATCGTGGGCATCCGCGACACCACCAGGACGGTCGTCACGGGCCTGGAGATGTTCCACAAGCAGATGGACACCACGCAGGCGGGCGACAACGTCGGCGCGCTGCTCCGCGGCGTCAAGCGCGACGAGGTCGAGCGCGGCCAGGTGCTGGCGAAGCCGGGGTCCATCACCCCGCACACGAAGTTCAGCGCGAACATCTACGTGCTGACCAAGGAGGAGGGCGGCCGCCACACGCCGTTCTTCTCGAACTACCGGCCGCAGTTCTACATGCGAACCACGGACGTGACCGGCGCCATCAAGCTGCCCGACGGGGTCGAGATGTGCATGCCCGGTGACAACGTGGAGATGGAGATCGAGCTGATCACCCCGATCGCGATCGAGGAGGGCCTCAGGTTCGCGATCCGCGAGGGCGGCCGCACGGTCGGCGCGGGTGTCGTCACCTCGGTGACCAAGTAGGTATCGGTTCAAGAGAAACAAGGGGGCCCGCAGCAGTTGGCGCAGAAAATCCGAATCAGGCTCAAGGCCTACGACCACAAGGTCCTGGACCAGGCGGCCGACAAGATCGTCGACACCGCCCGGCGGACGAACGCGCGCACTGCGGGCCCCATCCCGCTGCCGACCGAGATCAACAAGATGACGGTGATCCGCTCGCCGTTCATCGACAAGGACTCTCGTGAGCAGTTCGAGATGCGCACCCACAAGCGCATCGTCGACATCCTGGACCCCAACCCCCGCGTGGTCGACGCACTCATGCGTCTGAACCTGCCCGCGGGAGTGGCGATCGAGATCAAGCTCTGATGGCGACGGGGAAGAAGGGATTGCTGGCCCGGAAGCTGGGCATGACCCAGCTGTTCCGGCCGGACGGCACGCTGTCCGCGGTGACGGTGCTGGAGGCCGGCCCGTGCCGGGTCCTCGGACTCCGAACGCCCGAGAAGGACGGCTACACCGCGGCGCGACTGACATTCGAGGCGGTCGACGCCAGACGGCTGACGAAGCCGAGGGCGGGCGAGTTCAAGGCGGCCGGGATCGACGCGGCGCGCCACGTCGTCGAGATCCGCGGCTCCGAGGGCCTGGAGTCGGGCCAGGAGCTCACCTGCGAGATCTTCGCGGAAGGCGAGCTGGTGGACGTCACCGCCACCTCGAAGGGCAAGGGCTTCCAGGGCCTGGTCAAGCGCCACCGCTTCGGGCGCGGGCCCGAGACGCACGGCTCCATGAACGTCCGCAAGCCGGGTTCGATCGGCGCCACGGACGCCGCGCGCGTCTTCCGGGGCGTGCGCATGGCCGGCCAGATGGGCAACGTCCGCACCACCGTGCAGGGCCTCAGGGTGCTGCGCGTGGACCCGGAGCGGAACCTGCTGCTGGTCAACGGCGGCGTGCCGGGCCCGAAGGGGTCCATCGTGCTGGTGCGCGGCTCCGTCAAGCAGAAGGCTGGAAAGAAGTAGCGATGGCCACCAAGAAGACGGAAACCGAAGAAGAGAGCACGCAGACGTCCCGGCTGACGGTCAGCGCCTACGACGCGACGGCCATCCGCACCGGCGAGACGGATCTGCCGGAGGCGGTCTTCGGACAGGCGCCGAACATGGGTGTGATGCACCAGGCCTACGTCCGGCAGCTCGCCAACGCCCGTCAGGGGACCGCGGCGACGAAGACGCGCTCCCTGGTCAGCGGCGGCGGCAGCAAGCCCTACCGCCAGAAGGGCACCGGCCGCGCCCGCCACGGCTCGATGCGTGAGCCGTCGATGGTCGGCGGCGCCACGGTGTTCGGTCCGCAGCCGCGCAGCTACGCGCAGCGCATGCCGCGCAAGATGCGCCGGCTGGCACTCCGCTCGGCGCTCAGCGTCAAGGCCACGGAGGGCTGTGTGCGCGTCGTGGACGGGTTCGCGCTGGACGAGCCGAAGACGAAGGCGATGGTCGAGCTGCTGCGCGGACTCGGCATCCAGGCCGACGAGTCGGTCCTGGTCGTGCTGCCGGCCGCCAGCGACGTGATCGCCCGCTCCACCAACAACGTGCCGTGGGCCAAGGTCGTCCTGGCCCACAACCTCAGCCTCTACGACATCTTCACCCACGACCAGCTCGTGATCGCGAAGGACGCGCTCGGGCTGCTCGAGGAGAACCTGGCGTCATGAGTCGATCTCCCTCAGAAGTGATTCACGGCCCGCTGGTGACCGAGCGCTCGTACTCGCTCTTCCAGCAGGGCCGGTATACCTTCCGCGTCGCAGACGACGCGACGAAGCCGGAGATCGCGCGCGCCCTGGAGGAGGTCTACGAGGCGCAGGGCATCAAGGTCGTCGCCGTGAACACCATCAACGTCCGCGGCAAGGTGCGGCGCACCGGCCGGCGCGGCGTGACGGGACGCACATCCAACTGGAAAAAGGCCATCGTGACCCTGCAAGAGGGTCAGCAGCTGCAGGGCCTGTTCGGGAGTCTCTGAGATGCCAGTCAGGAAGTACAAGCCGACGAGCCCCGGGCGCCGGTTCATGGCCACCGCCAGCTTCGAGGAGATCACGGCCACCGAGCCCGAGAGGAGCCTCCTCGAGAGCCTGCCGAGCCGGGCGGGTCGCAACAACCAGGGCAAGATCACCGTCCGCCACCGCGGTGGGGACGGCCGGCGCACCTACAGGCGCATCGACTTCAAGCGCGACAAGGCGGGCGTGCCGGGCAAGGTCGCCACGATCGAGTACGACCCCAACCGCACGGCGCGCATCGCGCTCATCCACTACCGCGACGGCGAGAAGCGCTACATCCTGGCGCCCCTCGGCCTGAAGGTCGGCGACCCGATCATGAGCGGTCCCGACGCCCCGATCCGCGTGGGCAACGCGCTGCCGCTGGCGAGGATCCCGGTCGGCTCGACCATCCACAACATCGAGCTGACCCTGGGCCGCGGCGCACAGCTGGTGCGCTCGGCGGGAACGTCGGCGCAGCTGCTGGCCAAAGAGGGCGACTACGCGGTGATCCGCATGCCGTCGACCGAGCTGCGCCGCGTCCACGTTCGCTGCATGGCCACGCTCGGCCAGGTCGGCAACCTGGAGCACGAGAACGAGTCGGGCGGCAAGGCGGGCCGGTCCCGATGGATGGGCAAGCGGCCCGAGGTGCGCGGCTCCACGATGAACCCCGCCGACCATCCGCACGGCGGAGGCGAGGGCAAGACCGGCCCCGGCGGCAACCCGAAGACGCCGTGGGGCAAGCCCGCCCTCGGCCTGCGCACGCGCAAGGCCAAGAAGGTCTCCGACAAACTCATCATCCGGCGAAGGGAGAAGCGCTAACCGATGGAATGCAAGTGGGGGCAGGCCCCCCCTTCCAGAACCCCCCATCCGTCGGGGACGCTCGGGGCGCCTGCGGCGCATCGCTTCGCGTCCGGATGGGCCGTCCGGGGGCTCGGGAAGACGGACTCACACACTCGGGCCAAGCCCTTGCTTACGGCCACTCGGAGGTCTGTCTGATGTCCAGGTCGCTCAAGAAAGGGCCGTACATCGACCAGAGCCTCGCGGACAAGATCGCACGGCTGAACGCCTCGCGCGACAAGCGGGTGGTCCGCACCTGGGCGCGCGCGTCGACGATCTTCCCCGAGATGGTCGGGCACACAGTCGCGGTCCACGACGGCCGCAAGCACGTCCCCGTGTTCATCAGCGAGAACATGGTCGGGCACAAGCTCGGCGAGTTCGCGCCCACCCGTCACTTCCGCGGCCACGCCGGCGGTCGGACGGAGCGCAGCAGCGGGTCGAGGTAGCGCTCGATGGAAGTGTTGGCACGTTCCCGATACATCCGCAGAGCGCCCCGAAAGGCGCGCCTGGTGGCCGAGCTCGTCCGCGGCATGCGCGTTGTCGACGCGCTGGCGCAGCTGCAGTTCTCGCCCAAGCACGCGGCGGTCGACGTGGCGAAGGCCATCAAGTCGGCCGCGGCGAACGCCGAGCACAACCACCAGCTGGAGCGCGACCAGCTCTGGCTGAAGCAGGTCCTGGTCGACGAGGGCCCGACGCTGAAGCGCATTCGCCCGGTGAGCCGCGGCATGGCCCACCAGTACTTCCACCGCACCTGCCACATCACGGCGATCGTGGAGGACCGCCCCGAGCCGGAGCGGGTGGCGAGGCCGGCTCGGCGCCGCTCGGCGCCGCGACCGAGCAGGCCGGCGGAAGCAACCGAGGGAGAAAGCTGATTTGGGTCACAAGGTCCATCCCAACGCGTTCCGGCTGGGCGTCTACCGCACGTGGGAGGCGAACTGGTTCGCGCTCGACAAGGACTACACGAAGCTCCTGCACGAGGACCTGGCGATGCGCCGGCTCATCATGGGCCGCCTGCGCAACGCGGGCATCGCGCGCATCGAGACCGAGCGGTCCTCCAACGCGCAGATGACGGTCACCATCCACACCGCCAAGCCGGGCATCGTGATCGGCAAGGGCGGCGCATCGGTGGACCAGCTGCGCGAGGACCTCGAGAAGCAGTTCGGCAACCGGGTGCGCATCTCGATCCAGGAGATCAAGCAGCCGGAGCTGGATGCACAGCTGGTCGCCGAGAACATCGCGTCCCAGCTCGAGCGGCGAATCAGCCACCGGCGGGCGATGAAGCAGTCGATCCTGCGCACGATGCGTTCGGGCGCCAAGGGGGTGCGGATCGCGCTCGCGGGTCGCCTGCGCGGCGCCGAGATGGCGCGGCGCGAGTGGGATCGTGAGGGGCGCGTGCCGCTGCACACGCTGCGCGCCGACATCCAGTTCGGCAGGGCGACCGCCAAGACGACGTTCGGGATGATCGGGATCAAGGTCTGGATCTACCGCGACATGGTCAAGGGCCGCACGCGTGGCGGCGAGGCGCAGGCCGAGATCGCGCCCCAGCCGACCGAGGCCGAGGTCGCGAACGCCCAGCAGGCCGCGCAGCAGGGGGGTCCGGGCGGTCCGGGAGGCCGGCCCGGCGGACAGCGGCCGCGCCGGCGCGGCGGTCGCGGCCGGACGGGCGGCGGTGGCGGCCAGGGCGGCGGCGGTGGCCAGGGCGGCGGTGGCGGCCAGGGCGGCGGTGGCGGCCAGGGTGGCGGCCACGGTCAGGGCGGCCAGGGCGGCCAGGGCGGCCAGGGCGGCGGTGGCGGCCAGGGTGGCGGCCACGGTCAGGGCGGCCAGGGCGGCCAGGGTGGCGGCCCGCAGGCCCGCAGTGGCGGCGGCCGGGAGGGCGGCAGTGCTCCTGCCTAGGCGAGTCAAGCACCGCAAGCAGCACAAGGGCCGCCGCACCGGCGTCGCGACGCGCGGCAACACCATCGCCTTCGGCCAGTTCGCGCTCCAGGCGGAAGAGGCCTGCTGGATGACCAACCGCCAGATCGAGGCGGCCCGGCGGGCGATGACACGGCACGTGCGCCGCGGCGGCCAGATCTGGATCCGGATCTTCCCGGACAAGCCGGTGACCAAGAAGCCCGCCGAGACCCGCATGGGCTCGGGCAAGGGCAACCCGGAGGGCTGGGTGGCGGTCATCAAGCCCGGCCGGATCCTGTTCGAAATGGGCGGCGTCAACCACGACGTGGCCAAGGAGGCGATGCGACTGGCGGCCGCCAAGCTGCCGGTGCGGACGCGCTTCGTCGCCTCCGTTGAGCCGTCGCTGGCGCATGCGGGGAGTGCAGAGCGTGAAGGCTGAGGACCTGAGGACCCTGGACGGCGAGGAGCTGACGACCCGGCTGAAGGGCGCGCGCCGCGAGCTCTACGAGCTGCGCTTCAAGCTCGCGGTCGGGCAGCTCGACGACCACCGGCAGATCCGCCAGGTGCGCAAGGACATCGCCCGGATCCTGACGGTCGTGCACGCGCGGCGGCTGGGCGAGGAGATCCTCGAGGTCCCGATCGAGGACGACGAGGCGGTCGTGGCTCCGGCCCCCGCCGCGGTCGCTCCGGTGGTGGAGGCCCCGGCCGAGGCGCCTGAGGAAGCCACGGACGAGGAGACACCCGAGAACGTGGAGACTGCCGAAGAGGCCCCAGCTCCTCGGCCACGAGCCCGCCGCCGAACGGCCGGAGGGGAAGGGAATGACTGAGACAGAGCAGCAAGCGACAACGACGACGGAGCAGCGCAACCGCCGCAAGGTCCGCCTCGGGATGGTGGTCTCGGACCGGATGGACAAGACCGTGGTGGTGCAGGTGACCGACCGCAAGGCGCACCCGCTGTACAAGAAGGTGATCCAGCACCGGTCGCGCTTCAAGGCCCACGACGAGGGCAACGAGTGCAAGGTCGGCGACCTGGTGCGGATCATGGAGACCCGGCCGCTGTCGAAGGACAAGCGCTGGCGCGTGGTCGAGGTCGTGGAGAAGGCCCGCTAACCATGATCCAGCAGGAGACCCGACTCAGGGTCGCGGACAACAGCGGCGCCCGGGAGCTGCTCTGCATTCGGGTGGTGGGCGGCTCCTATCGCCGCTACGCCTCCGTCGGAGACGTCATCACGGCGACCGTGAAGTCGGCCCAGCCGGGCGGCCAGGTCAAGAAGGGCGAGGTCGTGAAGGCGGTGGTCGTGCGCGTCGCCAAGGAGTACCGGCGCCCCGACGGCTCGAACATCCGGTTCGACGACAACGCCGCCGTGCTCATCAACAACCAGAACAACCCCAGGGGCACGCGCATCTTCGGACCCGTCGCCCGCGAGCTTCGCGAGCGCAACTTCATGAAGATCGTGTCACTGGCACCGGAGGTCCTGTAGTGCTGAGGAACAAGCCGAAGCCCAAGGCGCCCCGGCTCGACCTGGCGCCCGGCGACCCGGTGGTGGTGGTCGCCGGCAAGGACAAGGGCAAGCACGGCGAGGTCCTGCGCACCCTGCCGAGGGAGGGCAAGATCGTCGTCAAGGGCGTCAACATCCTGAAGCGACACCAGAAGGCGCAGCGCACGACCAGCACCAAGCGGCCCGGCGCGATGCAGGGCGGCATCGTCGACTTCGAGGCGCCGCTGGCGTACAGCAACGTGATGCTCGTCTGCCCGATGTGCCACGAGCCGACGCGCATCCGGCACACGGTGCTGGAGGGCGGCCAGAAGGCCCTGCTCTGCGTCCGCTGCGACGCGCCGTACGAGCGCATCCGCCGCACGGAGACCCAGTAGGTGGCCGCCACGAAGAACGGGAACGGGCACGTCCCCAACCTGGCCCGACAGTACCGGGATCGGGTGGTGCCCGCGCTCATGAAAGAGTTCGAGTACGGCAACGTGATGCAGGTGCCGGCGGTGGCCAAGGTCATCGTCAACATCGGCATCGGCGAGGCCAAGGACAACGCCCGCGCGCTGGAGGCGGCCGTCAACGACGTGCGTACGATCACCGGGCAGCAGCCCGTGGTGGTCAAGGCGCGCAAGTCGGTCGCCGCGTTCAAGCTGCGCGCCGGCATGCCGGTGGGCATCCGCGCGACGCTGCGCGGCCGGCGCATGTGGTACTTCCTGGAGAAGCTCGTGGTGGTGGCGCTCCCGCGCATCCGCGACTTCCGCGGGATCAACCCGGACGCCTTCGACGGGAGCGGCAACTACTCGCTCGGTCTGCGCGAGCAGATCATCTTTCCCGAGGTCGACTACGACAGCATCGACAAGCTGCGCGGCCTCGAGGTTTCCATCGTGACCACGGCGAAATCGGACGAAGAGGGCCGCTCGCTGCTGACGCAGCTGGGCATGCCGTTCCGTAAGAGGTAGAGGATCTTGGCGAAGAAGTCAGCAATCGAGCGCTGGAAGCGAGCGCCCAAGTTCAA
>Ga0126369_10004240_pt1 | contig 10488 bp, 10 predicted proteins | sample PanSoiMetaPlot_1_FD_109646 | JGI IMG/M metagenome (GOLD analysis project Ga0126369, IMG submission 109646) | Tropical forest soil microbial communities from Panama - MetaG Plot_1 | ecosystem: Environmental > Terrestrial > Soil > Tropical forest > Bulk soil | place: Panama | collected 2016-02-17
CGGACCCTGCGTAGCCGGCACCATTGGCGGCACTGGCCGACCCGTGATGAGGCGCACGGCGGTGACGATCGCAATGACCAGCACCGCAGCAACCGCCACGCCGGCATGACGACGAAGCGTTAGCTCCAACGACACATTGCGCGCCTGTCGATCGAAACGGCCGTGCGCGCCGAAATCGCCGTCTACCGTCTCGAATAGATTCGCCGGCGCATCGTACGAAACGGCTTCCTCAGTCAGTTGGCCAGTATAGCCAGACGTGGCGAGGTAGTGGTCGAGCAGACTGGGCGCGAGTTTGTTAGCAATGATCGCTTTGATGGCGGATTGACCCACCCAAATTTCGCGGTGTTTCAGACGAGTGGCGGCGAAGTAGATGGCCCGTGCGGCGACTTCCGCCTGGTAAATCGGTGGCATTGGTTGCGGCCGCAAGCCTGTCTTATTGAGCGCCCATTCGAACTGTGGCGTGTTGACGGCCGGCAGGTGCACCATCACAAGCTTGATCGCACTCCGATCATGGATCAATTCCGAGCGCAACGCATCGGTGAACCCGCGTACCGCATACTTGGCGCCGCAATAGACAGATTGTAGCGGGATCGCCCTATACGAAAGGGCGGATCCGACGTTGACGATGGTACCTCGATCCCGTGAACGCATTCGCTTCAGCGCGGCCAGCGTGCCATAGACCTGGCCGAGATAAGTGACCTCCGTTCCTCGGCGGAATTCCTGCGGTGTGACCGAGATCGCCGGCGAGAAGACAGTTGCCATCGCGTTGTTGATCCAAGCATCGATGCGACCGAGCTCGTTCTCGACGCGTGCCGCCGCGGCTTCGACCGCCGCCGCATCCGCGACGTCAGCCACGATGGCAAGTGCCTTGACCCCGTACCGCCGAATCTCATCGGCGGCGGACGCTAGCCGCGTCACGTTGCGCGCAAGCAGCGCAACGTGCCAGCCATGCGCGGCAAATTCGCGCGCAGTGGCTCGGCCCACGCCGGCACTCGCGCCGGTAACGACGACGATCATGCTGTCGCTCCTTGACGGTCTACGAGCCCGGCGTTTGGGCATAGGCCGCTGCATCGCCGAAGCCGAGTAAGACATCCACGTGGCACCTGCTGCGATCGGGCGCTTCGATGCACACAAGCCGGCCACCATAGTCGGTAATGCGCACGGTGATCTCACCATTGTCTAAGGTAAACAGGCGGGCTTCCTGGCCCCCGATGCACCCGAAAGAACCGCGCTTCACTGCCTTATTGCGAACAGGGGCCATTTCGGAAGATCCCGGTGCCTCGAGCGGCTTTGCCCTCAACGAAGCTTGACACGACCCCACAACCGATCCATCCAGCGACAAGTTCCTGCACGACCTATCTCGGAGAAGTCTAGAGCCCCCGCATCGGTGCAAGCTCTCGGCTCTATGGGCGGCGCTTGCCCGGGGGAGACATCGGGTCTGCGAGGTAAGCGATCGGCGTTCTCTTTCGCCGGCTTGCTGCCGGCGTGCTCCAAATTCTGTCGTCCGCGCCGCGAATGGTTGTGAGCTGCACACACCGAAATGTCGAAGTTGCTTAGGGCCAGACATTCACGCCAGAACACAAACGTAAATGTTTCATGGTGCTATTCTCTCGAAATAGCCATCGAAACCACATTCGAGGTCGTGAACGCGGGAAAGCCGAGTTCGCCCAAGATTTCGGCAAACGGCGTCAATGTGTCGCAGACGCGAACCGTATTTCCTGGTCGATCTGATAGCGAGCCATGCGCACTTTTCTGCTGTTGCAATCATTCGCCTTGATTGCGGGTCTTACTTTCTACATCCTCACAAAACACCAAGTAGTGCAGCATTTGCAATTGTTGCCCAATTTTCTAGTTTTTCTTCGGCGATTCTGTTCTTGTTTTTTCTTGCGTTGTTGATGAAAAAAACCAGAAACTGCGTAGGTGATAATATGGCGCGAGCACAATACTCCAATCGCTAGTCGCATCGGTCAAGGCTGTTCGCGATCATGCTGACCAAAGCACTCGATGCGCTGCCGGATGCGCTCACCCTTGAAGATTGGGATAGCGAGCGCGTTTCGTCAGATTGCTTCGTGATTCGTCGTCGCGTCGGCGTCTGCTTGGTCTTGGCATTGGGGGCGCGCGCGATGGCTGTGCCAGCCGAGGGCGCGGCCGTGGCATGTTTATCATGCTGTTGATCTTGTGGTCTGTGCGACCGTGGTTTCGCGACCGCACTCCCGTTCCTCGGGCGCGCCACTCTACACCTTTGGCCGCCCGTCGCCTGGCAAACTCGCCCAATCCCGGTAGCGGATGCCCGGATCAGGGTTGCGCACACAGAACAACGTGGCGTCGTTCAAGTGCCGGATGAGCCACGCCAAGAGCGCCAGGCCGTTGTGATGGCAATGCACGTCCTTTCCCACAGTTCTCCGACGGTCTGTCTGTTACCAATCATACGCGCGCGTCTAGCGATCATAGCTGGCGTTGTCGGCCCGGTATAGTGACAATCGCAAAGCAACTCATGCGCTTCCCATCGCGTCAGCTGAAAGAAGCGGATCGCCTCTCCGAAGCGGTCACTTTCCAGTCCTTCTGCGCGAAGTACTGGATCGTTGAAAGCCACGGTGAGCGGTGATCGATCGTCCCTCAGGAGCATCCGTTCGGATTCTGGTTGGTACTCAACCCGACTCAGCAAGCTCACGGGACCCCCAGACCGTTCCAAGATCTCGGCGAAGCGATACAGCCTTTCTCGTCGCAACAACCTGTGTTCTTTGGCTCTTTCGGGGTGAACGCGAGCAACTTTTGTGAGGTATTCGATCGTCCTGTGTTCCATGGTTTTCTCCTAGCATCTCATCAGCGTTGTGTGCCTATTGATCGCTCAACCAGCCGAGAGGCTGCGTCTGAGGCGATGGGCGCGAATGCTCTCTCCGCCACCACTTGTGCAGTGCCATCTCGGTTCGCGTGAGACTTGGCAATGCAATCCATTTTAACAACGCGTCACAAGCCGAAAGGTCGCAAACAATTGTCGCTGCCCGGGTGCCTGCTCAACCGACGCTCTCGTGGCTTAGTTGCATGACGGCAGCTTTTGAAGGCAGGCCTTCCCAAGGGACTTCGGACGACCGGGAACTCCAGTGGTTTCGGGGCGTTTTTGCTTCGAACGTGGTTCGTGACCCGCGGAAGGCGGAACTGTGCTGCCGTTTATCTTCTCATTTCTGCTAGGACCTCTGGGCATTGCAAGTGCGACGGAGCCGACACAACCGCAACGAGGCCATTCACGGTGAATCGCCGTCTATGAGGCGGCCGGCGGCAACACTGTTCATACGATTTCATCCGACCGGTACGCGCAGTTTTCGTATCCCGCTCTGGTGCAGCCTTCCCCCGATAGCGATCGACAGCCTCCGACGCCGGCCGCGCGGCCGCGTGCCAAACCCGTTCATGACGATTTGGTCCTGCGCGCGCGCAAACCCCATCGAACGGATGTCCGCCCAAACGGCGATGCTGCTCGCCGCCTTTGCCTCGGTGTTGCCGCTTCGACCGCGGCGCATCCCGCTGCCGTTCCCGGTGTCGGAGCTGACGGCCTATGTCTTCGGGCCGACGCTCGATTGGCTAAAGACGCTGCGTCGCCGCTGGAGCGGCTGGCTTGATAAGATTCGTTCTTTGGCCTGTCGTCGCCAGACGCTTAGCGGCCCGAGCTGTGCCGCCGCGAGAGGCCCACCGTGTCGGAACGCTCGCTCTGAAGGGCCGCAGGGCCTCGACCGAGCACATTTGGTCAGGATCCCCTCGCGGGGCGCGGGAGATGCGGGCTCCAGGCGGATCTCATTGGTGCTTGCCGGAGCCGTTGCTTTGGTTTCCGCTGCTACCTTCCGACGTGCCGTGATTGGCGGAGTTGCTCGATCCCGATCTAGTCCCTTGGCCACTGCTGACCTGCGCATTCGCGGATACCACTCCATAGATCAGCAAAATCGCAATTAGGGCGCTCACCCTGGCCATCTCGTTGCGCACCTATTGATTGTCACTCTTCATGCAACAAAAACATCCATAAGGGAGTTCCAATGCGCATCGGCACAATTTCGCTGCCGGTCAATAGACAACCTTCGGCAAAACTTATGAAAAGGAGTTGCGGAGGGATTTACTATCCCTCCGTTCTTCTGAAGGCGATGCAATCAACCGCCGATATCAAGAGGGCTGGGTCCAGGACCCGTGCAGGCTCCCAAGCGCGTCCCGTGCCATGACCTGGAGATCAGCGTTACGCGGTCGAGGCGTATAAGCCGCTCTCGAGCTTTGCGGACAGCTTCAAGACTTTGTCATCAGCGAAAGGCAGAAGCTGCGTCATGATCGTCCCGGTGACGCGTTTGGTAGGATCGATCCAGAAGTAGGTGTTGAATAGTCCGGCCCACGCGAGGCTTCCTGCACTGCGTCCTGCCGGTCCGGATTCGGTATTGATGTCAAAGGACAGTCCCCATTTCTGCACCATCCCGGGGAATCGATGCTACTCGGAACGAAGGGTAGAGGCATCGAGCAAAGGAAGCCAATGTTAGAAGGGATAGGGCCACGCTGTATTTCAATCCATTCGCGTCGCCGAAAAGCCGACTCGTTCGTCGCAACGACTTCGGCATCGGGTACGTCAAATGTTGGGCCTTCGCGATCGGGCCGAAGGGAGATCTTCAACAAGGCGCAGCGATTTGATCAGGGCCCCACTCATCCGCTGCACGGTCACGGAATTTCAGCGTCATCCTCCGACGTCGCTGCGGCGAAGCGTCTGAGAGGGCGGTTCGCCGAAACGCGCCTTGTAGTCGCGGGCAAAGCGTCCGAGATGGCCAAACTCAAGCGCGTTTGCGACGGCGGCGACCGACGGGGCGCCCTGTCCCCCACGGGCTAGCTCAGTCCGTGCCAACTCCAGGCGAACGGCTCGCAGATACCCCATTGGCGTTGTGTTCCGGAAGCGACGAAAAGCCATTTGTAAGGCTCGCGTGCTCACTCCGGCGACGCTTGTTAGATCCTCCAGAGCGATGGAGTGACGCGCGTGTTGCTCGATGAATCGCTCGACGCGCCGGACATAGAATGGCGCAACGGGTGATGCGGCAGGCGCGACGGCTAGTGTCCTATTGTGGGGCATCGAAGCCAATAGGAGGGACGCCAGTCCCGAGGCCATTCGATCGCAGACCTGCGGATGCGAAAGCCCTGAGGTTTCATCGTTGAGATCATCGCAGAGCATTCGTACATAGCGCGACAGCGTGCCGATCTTTGTCATGTCGCAAATCGGCGACAGCTCGAATTCGATACGCACGGTTTCGTCGACGCCAGTCCAGAGCCGGAATTCCTGTTCGATGAGGTGCCGGTCGATGCGCAAAAACAACTGACGCGTTCCCGCATGCCAAGCCTTCCGGTACGGGCGAAAAGGGTTGACGATCGCCACGGAACCTGCCGGCAGAACCGTATGGGCCTTATCCTGCCAAATCTCGCATACGCCGTTGAGCGTGAATTGCAGCAGGTAGAACCCCAGGGGCGGGGCCGTAACCATTACGCCCGCTCCATATTCCATAGAATTTATGACAACGCCGCCGAGCTTGGCCTGACGGTGGCGGAAATCGAGAGCGCGTTCGCGCGGCAAATAGGCTAGCTTGTGCTCGACCAGCACCCCCCGCGCGATGTATTGCCTCGCGTGCTCTAAGTCGCAGGTGCGGAACGTTGGCCGGTGCCCCAGCGCGTCGGCGTCGCGGATCGCCACTTTGCTGTCAGGTGTCGCTGGAACAACGGTTGGCAAGGGGCGCACGCTAAGCCTCCCGACGCCCGAGAAGCTTAGCCACGATCAAAGTTCGAGGCAACGAAATAGGGTGTATGCGCGCCAATTGCTGCGCTTTGCGGCCAGAGAGTGCTCAAATTGGCTAGCCTCGGCGGTTCCCTCCGAGGCATAGTAACTCGCTCGGCCGGGGAAGGCCCGCGAATCGCGCCACCCGCCGCCGAGTGCTGGTGAGGGCATAAAATGGCAGACAATGGCGGCACAGCGCCCCCGCCAACCGGGCGCCGGGAAGGCCTCGACGCGGCGAGCGTGAAGGCCTACGCCCGCGCACTTGGCGCGCACCTCGTCGGCATCGCCAGTGCGGCCACGCTTAACGCCTTTCCACCCGACCCGCGCTGCCCGCAGACGCCAGAACGCATCTCGGCTTATTGCCAGAGCGTTATCGTCATCGTGCAGCGAATTCCGGCCGGAGCATTCCGCTGCAAGCAGAACGTGCCGGTCCAGTATCTCGACATGCTGGTCTTGCGCCGCATGGACAAAATCGCCTACCGACTTGCCGAGTGGCTCGAACGACAAGGCCATCCAAGTTTCGTAGCTGCCGCGCAGGAAACCGACTGGTCGTACAAGAATGCGAGCTACGGCCGGCTGAGCACCCGTCATCTCGGCGTCGAAGCCGGCCTCGGCACCCTCGGGCTCGAGGTCAACATCTTGACGCCGGAGTTCGGCCCGCGCCTCTATCTCACCGGCATCCTCACCGAGCTTGCGCTCGAGCCCGACCGACCCATGACCGAGCAGGTCTGCATCGGCGAATCGTGTTCGCGCTGTCTGCACAGCTGTCCGGCAGACGCCGTGGGGCACTTCGATATCGACAAGCGCGGCTGCGCCACGGCCGCGCAGGAATTCGGCTTTGCCACGATCCTCAAATTCTTCGAGCGCTATTTGGGTGCGCGCCCGGAGAGCAAGTCGCAGATGCTACGATCGCGCGACCTGTTCGGGTTTTGGCAAGGTCTGCTGCGCGTGGTCGGCTCCTTCGGTGACTGCCCACGTTGCCTCGCCGTCTGTCCAGTGGGCGATGATTACCACGCCCATCTCGCGGAATTCCAGAAAGTGATCCCGGAGCAGACGCCGGAAAAACTGGCGAAGGGCAAGGCCATGAAGGAGGCCCGCCGCCGCGGCGAGGTCATCGAAGGTCTGAGCCGCTGGAACATTCGTTGGGTCGGGCCGGACGGATATCAACAACTGGTGGCACGTCAGCTTCAGGCTTTCAAGAAGCGGCAAGCCGAGCTCGCGCGTGCGGCGACGCACCCGGCCGACGAATAGGTGCCGCATTGGTCGAGATTTTCCGCGCGTCGATGAGTTCCGAAGAACTAAAGGGCAAGGCGCGGGCGCTTGGCGCGGATCTCGTCGGCATCGCCGACGGCAAGGTCATGGATGCTTACCCGCCCGACCCACGCGATCCACGCCGACCCTGCGATATCACGGCACTCGATGCCGACCGCGTCATCGTTTTGGGCAAGCATTACACCAGCGGTACCACACGCCTAAGCCGCTGGAACGAACGGCACAAATACTACAATGACGAATTGACGCTCACGCTGCTCGAGGAGGCCTCGCTTGAACTCGTCTATTGGCTCGAGGACAAGGGCTACCCGGCCATCATCATTCCGCCGACGCATGTCGACCCATGGCGTTATCAGGGTGATCCAAGCGCACACGCGTCGACCATCTTGTCGCTGACGCATGCCGCCGTCGAGGCGGGTCTGGGGACGCTCGGACTCAATCTGCAGCTCTTGACCCCGCAGTACGGACCACGCGTCATCCTCACCGCGGTCCTCAGCTCGGTCCCTGTCGATGCGGACCGGCGCATGGAGACGTCTCTGTGTCTGGGTCCATCATGCGGACGCTGCCTCAAAGCGTGTCCCGGCGATGTCATCGGGCATTGGTCCCGCGATTGGCCGGCCTGCGATCGCTACCGCTCGCCCCACGGCTTCACCGCGCTCGTCGAGCACATCGAACGCATTATCGATGAACCTGACGCCGCCAGACAAAAGCTGCTGTTGCGCAGCGAAGATAGCTTCAATCTTTGGCAAAGCATTCTACGCGGCGCCGGCGTCATCACCGGTTGCCGGCGCTGCCAGGACGTCTGTCCGGTGGGGGCCGACTACAGTGCACAGCTTGCCGATGCGCTTGAAAGCATCCCCGAGAGCTCGGACGCCAAGCAGGCACGACTGAGCGCCATGGTCAAGGCCGAGGCTGATGGCAAGCTACCGGCAGACTACGACACCCAGGTTCGCTGGATCGGTCATCTCTCCTACCTTGACGAGAAGGGGCGCTGACCAAGTTCGACGTCAGGGGAGCCTCGGGAATGCCGCTGCCAATACCCAAATCGGCTGCAGAGATCGCGGCGCTCCAGCAGCAGCGCAAGGTCGCGGCAGTCAAGAACGCACTGCGCGCGCCCTTTCACCGGCGCCGTCTCAAAGGAATCGATCCGGAGCGAGTGACCGATCCAGCGAGATGGCGGGAGATTCCCTTGCTGCTGAAGGAAGACCTTCGCGGCCTGCCGCCGCAACAATACTTCTCTGATTTCTGTCTGGCGAGGCGGGACGAGATCGCCGAATACTGGCGCTCGGGGGGAGTCACCGGCGAGCCGCTTTTCTATCCCCGCACCTATGCCGATTTGCCCTATTGCATGCTTGGCTTTGACCGTACCTTCCAGTGTGTTGGTTTCGAGAAAGGTGACACCTGTCACATGGCGCTGCCGCTGGGGATCCATCCGGCCGGACAAATGTGGGCTCGCAGCGGCCAGCGGCTGGGCATCGGCATGCTGTGGGCGGGAGCCGGCGTTTCAACGCCCTCGGCCGTGCAGTTAACGTTGATCGAGCGCCTGAGACCCACGATCCTTTTGACCATGAGCAGCTATGGGCTACATCTTGCCAACTTGGCCGAAGCCGAGGGCATCGATCTACGACAAAGCTCGATCCGCAAGATCATGTGCACAGCCGAGCCGCTGTCCCAGGCGAAACGCGACAAGCTCGCCTCAATGTGGGGTGCCGAAGTGTTCGACTGTTTCGGAATGACCGAGGCCAGCATGATGGGCGCCGAAGCCGCCGGCACCCAGGGCTATCGCATTTGGACTGATCTGTTTTTCATCGAGGTCCTTGACCCAAAGACCAACGAGCCCGTGCCCGAAGGAGCTCCCGGCATGTTGGTCGTCACCCCGCTATGGAGTTTTACTGGCACCCCGTTCCTGCGCTGGAGCTCGGGCGACGTCGTGACCTTTCAAGAGAATGACGACACCGGTGCCTTCGGCGTCTTTCCGCTCGTCAAACATACGCACCGCACCGCCGGCTTCTTTAAGGTGCGTGGAATTAACATTGATCATTCGGAGTTCGAAGACTTCATGTTTGGCAATGCCGAGGTCGCCGATTTCAAGGCCGAGGTGATCAACGCTGGTGATCTCGACGAATTGCTGCTTTCGATCGAAGTTTCACGCGGAACTGATGGCGCGGCTCTCGTCGAGTGCCTGAGCGAGCGCACGAAATTGCAATTCGCCTTGACCCCAAAGATTATTTTGCTGGCGCGGGGTAGTCTGGCCCGCGAATTCGAGAGCTCCGTCAAGGCGCCGCGCTTCGTCGACCGGCGCCAGCGCTGATAGTTGGCGAGCAGAACGCCAACGTCGCCAAGTGATGAGCATAACCCCGACCTGCATCGAAAGGCTCGTTCGCGGACGCTTCGTCGATCGCAAACACGGCCAGCGAAACCAAGAAGCGAAGAGGGCCGTAAGGTAGGCTATTGGTCAATCCGGCCTTTGTTACGAAGGACCTCGAGCGCGGTTTGCGCCTTGAGGTTTCCGTGTTCTGCGGCCTTGCGGTACCACTCTGCAGCCTGCTGGTAGTCGCGACGGACCGGGCGGCGGCCGCTCTCGTACCAAAAGCCGACATTATACTCGGCGTCGGCGTATTTCTGCTCGGCCGCTTGTCGGTAGCGCTGGAATGCCTCCTGTTCATCACGGCGCACCCCGCGACCGACATAGTACATGTCGCCGAGATTCTTGAGTGCCTTCGCGTTATTCCTGTCTGCCGCCTTGCTGAACCAAACCGCCGCATCAAAGTCGCTTTGCTTGGTTCCTTTGCCCGTTAGATACATCAAGCCCACGTCGTTCTCGGCTTCAGGGTCGCCCTGCTCGCCCGCTTTCCGGTACCAGTAGAAGGCCTGCTCGTCGCTGCGCTCGACCCCGCGACCGGTCTCGTACATGGCACCCAGCCGCAGTTGGGCGCCGACCTGGCCCTGCTGAGCGGCCTGCTGGTAAGTCAGCGCGGCTTGCTGGTCGTCGCGGGACACGCCTAGGCCCTTTTCGAACAGCCAACCAAGAGTGAATTGCGCCTCGCGATCGCCGCCCTGCGCCCGGGAGCGTGCGAGCTCAAATGCACGCGCGTAGTCCTGGCGGGTCATCGCCGCTGACAGGTCGTTGCTTGGCGTCGGAGCACCGGCCAGGTCCGTGCCGTGCGGCTCGGGAGTGTTTGCCTCCTGTGAAGCCAAGGACGGTCCCGGGCTTGAACTCGCGTTTGGCGCCGTCACGGGTGGGTCTGCGGGCCCAACCTCGGTCACGCCCCCACCCACAGGGGGGCGGTCCGGCTGCGCCAGCGCGAGTGGCGGGATGGCTCGCATGACGGGTGACGGAACCCTGGGGCTAACCGACATTGGCGAGCGCGGCGCCGACGCGTGCGTCTCCTCGCCACCCGTGGGGACACTCGTCGCGGTCCCGATTGTTTGAGCCG
>Ga0126369_10004243_pt1 | contig 10486 bp, 7 predicted proteins | sample PanSoiMetaPlot_1_FD_109646 | JGI IMG/M metagenome (GOLD analysis project Ga0126369, IMG submission 109646) | Tropical forest soil microbial communities from Panama - MetaG Plot_1 | ecosystem: Environmental > Terrestrial > Soil > Tropical forest > Bulk soil | place: Panama | collected 2016-02-17
AGAGCGCTTCGAGATCGTACTCGCCGGTCTCTTCGATCTCCGCGCGTTCGATGCGGATGTACTCGATGGCAATCTTTTTCCGCTTTACGAACGCCTCGAGGTCGTACCCGAGAGACCGGACGTTCTTGATCAAGTCGTCTCCCGTTTCCTCGAACGCCACAAAGACGCCCGGCTCGTCATGGTCGGCGCCGTACATCAGGAAAGAGAGACTGAAAAGCGTTTTGCCGCAGCCAGGGCCGCCGCAAATCAGCGTTGGACGGCCTTTCGGCAGGCCACCGGAAGTCACTTCGTCGAAGCCGGTTATACCCGTTGCGGTTTTTGGAAGCCGTTGATGAGTCTGTCTTCGCCGCATCTCGCGATAGTGGAATAGCAGGTTACATGCCACCTCATCAGTGGTAGGGCGCCGCCATTGCAGAGCCGCGCGTGGGTAATGCACGTCTCAGTGGAGGCGACGCGTGTGAAAAAAGATTCACCTCGGCATGCCGGACGCTACGTACCAAGGCGCTTCTTAAACGCCTGCACGAACCCTCGGAGGATTGGCGAAAGATCGCCGCGCTCGAGCGCGACGTCGATGAGTGAGAAACGGTCGCTTTCCCACGCGTCGTTCAACGCCCGCCTGAAGTCTCCCGGCGTGCGAACGTCAAACCCACGTCCGCCCCAGAGCTCCGCCAGCTTCGCAAACGGCCACGCCACGGTGGTGTTGTAGCCTGCGTCCGGAAAGAACGCCTGCAACATCTCCCACCGCGCGTTGTTGAACACGACGACGATCGGCGAGCATCCGTAGACCGGAGCCTGAGAAATCTCCGCGCCGGTCATCTGAAAGGCGCCGTCGCCAAGCAGCACGACGGGTCGCCGTCCGCTCGCGAGCTCGACGCCGAGCGCGGCAGGCACCGCGAATCCCATCGTCGCGTAGTAGCCCGGGCCGACGATTTCGTTCGCACGGACGTCGACGGCGGCGAACAGCGCGTCGCCCGTGTCGACGACGACCGGAGTGGTCGTGCGCGTCGCAAGGAACTCGTTCAGCACCGACACGAGATGACGCACTTTGATCGGCTCCTCGTCTCGCACGGGCTGCAGCACTTCCGGCGACAGTTGATCGCTCGGCACGTGCGCCGGCATCGTCTTCCGCGGCAGCGACGGCGACGAGAGGAGCTTCGCGATGACGCGATCGAGCGGCGTGTGCTGATAACGGTGATGGCCGACGTACACGTCGCGAGCGACCGCGAGCAGGAGGTTCGCGCTGCTCAGACGGCCTGCCGACACGCCAAGTCCAGTATCGCTTACGAGCTCGCCCAGCAAGAGCACGCAATCCGACCCTTCGACGATCTCGCGGAGGTGCTGTGGCGACACAACTCCGAGATACGTCCCGATGAAGTTCGGATGCATCGTCGGGAACACGCCGCGACCGAGCAGCGACGAGGCGACGGGGACGTTGAGGCGTTCGGCGAGCGCAATGACGCCGTTGCGCAGATTGAATCGATGAACCTCGACGCCGACGATGATCACGGGACGCGCGGCCGACGACAGGCGAGTGAGAATCTCCTGGACCGCTTCGTCGACGGCGGCATCGTCGACAGGAAGCGGGACATGATCGACTTCGTTCGGCACGTCGATGTCCGCGCCGACCATATCGCGCGGGATCTCGAGATAGACGGGCCGCTTCAGCTTCGACGCGACTTCAATCGCTTTTCGAACGTGTGACGCCGCCGTGCGCGGATCGTCCAGGATCGCGGCGTACTCCGTGACCTCCTGATACACCTTCAGCTGCGATTCGAACGTCTTGACTTCGTGGTGCACGTGAATCGCGGCGGCTTTTTCTGCCCGGCTCGGTCCGCCGCTCAAGACAACGAGCGGTGACTCCTCCGCATATGCGCATGCGACCGGATTGATCATGTTGAGGCCGCCGGCGCCGTACGTGACGCAGCAGACGCCGAGGCCGCTGGAGATGCGCGCGGCTCCATCGGCAGCGAAGCCGACCGACGGCTCGTGGCTCAAGCGAACAAGCCGGAACCTTCCGTCGTCTTCGAGTGCTTCGTAGAGGTTGAGAACGAAGTCGCCAGGGATGCCGAAGATGTGCCGGACGCCTTCGCGCCACAACTCGTCGAAGAGAAACGCCGACAGCTTCATGCGTCGTGAGTCTGATGATAGCGGGCCAGCGACTCCCACGTCTCGAAACCCGTGGCGCGTGCGATCAGCAGCCGCGCCTGCGGGACCGCGAAGTAAACATCGACCATGGATTGATTCGGGTGCTGCTCTTTCGGAATCGCAGAGAGCTGGCCGCGCACCTGGGTTCGCACGTCGTCCCAAGTCAACGTCGGCCGCTTGAAATGCTCACGGAGACGCTGCAGTGCCGGCTCGTATCCTGAGTCGAATGCCAGAACAAGGTCATGGGCGAGCGCGTCGAGCTTCTCGAGTTCGACGGCTGGCGGAGATGGGCGCTCGCCTCCAGCACGCCGGAGCCGCGCGGCCAGACGCAGCAGGCCACGACGCTCAGCCACGTCGGCCGGGGCCAGGCCGGCGACGTTGCGCTGTCCAGCCTCGGCGCCGGCGGCGAGGAACATCTCGACAATTGCGAGCGCCTTGTCTTCGTCCTCGGGCAACCAGAACAACGGCGACGGTTGCGATGTCGCGAGCGTTGCCTCCTCGCGCAGCACAACTCGAACGCGATCGACGTAGCCTTCCCAGCACAAATCGTACAAGTCGCGGCTTGTGGGGCTGAGCAGATCGAGCATCGCCGTGTGATGGTAGTACGACGCAAATCCGAGCGGCGTCGCGTGAAATCGGGTTTCGACCGGATCGACGTTCGCTCCTCGCTCGAGCAAAAGCCTCGCGACGTTCAGCGCGTTGTGCGCCGCGGCCGTGTGCAGCGTCGTTTGCTTCGTCTCGTCCTTGATTTCGATTGGCACGCCTGCGTCGAGGAGGCGCGCAACGGCTTCGACGTCGTCATGCCGTGCCGCCGTGAACATGTCGTGAAGCGGACCCGGTTCGTCCTCTTGTCGGTTGGCGGCGACCTTCGCCGGTATCGACGACTTCGCGCCGTGTGACGACAGCCATTCGGCGAGCTGCGGGTTGTCCTTCGTGCCGGCGAGATCCTGCAAGAACCGAGCACCCGTCCCGTAGTTCCCCATATCGAACATGCGCCACTCGGGATCGCGCCAGGCTGGCGCGAGATCGGTGTCTTTGGTGTGTTTCCACACGAGCTCGAGCCACCAGAGAACCTCGCCGCTGAAGTGCGTGTTGTAAAGGACCTGCTGATCGAATGGCCTGGCGCCACGTTCAAGCAGGAGATCGAACATCGCCGATGCCCAGGGTTGCCGCGGCGACTCCTGCTCGCCTTCTCCGGCGGCGCCGACAAGGGCCGAATATCGCACCGACCCCGCGATGTAGAAGTCGTTCGGGTTGGCGCCGTTGTCGAGCAGCAGACGCCCAATCGTTACGGCGTTGTCGATTGTCGGTCGATGCGTGAACCGCGTGAAGCAAAGATACAAGAGCGGCGTCCAGCCACGCGGGCCGCCGGCGTTGCGCGCGCAGGCCGCGTCGGCGACAACCAGCGTGCGAACCTGGTCGATGTCGCCGCACACGACGGCCGTGCAGATGCTGTCGCGTGCGATGTCTGGATGCTGAGCCAGCAGCCGCTGAGCGGCGCGGTCCGCGCGCCAATGATCACCCTTCCCGTGGACGTGATGATCCCAACACGCAAACTCGAGGAACGCCGCGACGACGTCCACATTCGCGACGGTAGAAGGTCGAGGGTCGCGGTCCAGAGCTGCAACCATTGCCTTCCAGCTTGCGTGCCCGTACTCGCGCGCGAGGGCGTGCTGGACATCTCGAAGCGTCGTCGTCGCGGAGGAATTCTGCGCGCGCAGCGCCTTCAGCCGGCGCTTCGCTTCTTTCTTCAGGTTGTCGATGGAGCTCACGAGACACCTTCCTTCCGATGTGCCTGTCGTCCGCTTACGTCAGGCCGGAAGCAAGGTTGAAGTTCGGCCGTTCGAGAATGGGTGGGAGCGTTCTCCCTTGCCGCGGACAGGTGGCGCCCCAGCGCGCTCTGTACGCAGTGTAGATCCTGGACGGACCAAGCACCAAGGCCCAAGTACCTCAGGACCAGTTAGCCCGTCGCACCGAGCGCGCTCGCGATAGCGTTCACTGACAGCAGCAGGTTGTTCACGATCGACGTCGGCACATGGTCATCCGCAGCCTTCAGCCGCCGCCATTCGCGCAGCAGCGCGATCTGTTCGCGATGGAGCACGCGAAGGGGCGCAGCCCTGAGCTCCAGGCTGTCGCGAATCCCGCGACGGCGTTCGCCGAGGTCGCCGCCGTACACACGCTCGAGCATCCGGCGCGTGAGCTCGAATTCGTCGGCAATCGCGGTGAACACGCTCGTTCGAATCTCGTCGTCTTTGACGAGCGCGGCGTACTCGTGCATGACGTCGAGGTCGGCTGCGGCAATCGACGTCGCCGCGTTGCTCAGCGCGTAATGCAGCGGCGCCCATGTTTGCAGATGCGCCGCGAGTTCCTGCATCGCGCCTGGCATCTCAGCCAGTAGCGCCGTCAGCGCGCTGCCGACGCCATACCAACCAGGCAAATAGAAACGCGCCTGGCTCCAGCTGAACACCCACGGAATCGCACGAAGGTCGGCAATCGACGCGCCGCCGCTGCGGTGCACCGGTCGCGAGCCGATTCGACTCTGCTCGATGACGTCGATCGGCGTGGCATGCCGGAAGAACGTCACGAAGCCGGCGCGCTCGAGCAGCGCCACGTAGGCCGCGCGGCTGTGCGCCGACAGCCAGTCCATCACGGGCTCGAGCGGATGCGGCGGTTCGGCGCGATACCTGTGAAGCAGGGTCGCGCGAGTGACGCCTGCCGTGATGAGTTCGAGGTTGTACGCGGCAATCAACCGGTTGGCGTACTTCTGCTCGATGGCTTCACCCTGCTCGGTCATGCGAAGGTCGCCGTCGAGCGCGTCTGGGTGGATCGCTTTTACGAACCGGTGCTCGGGCCCGCCGCCGCGGCTCATCGTGCCGCCGCGCCCGTGAAAGACGCGAATATGGACATCGGCATCGCGGCCGACGCTGGCCAGCGCGGCTTCGGCTCGATAGACCGACCACAGACTGGTGAGAATCCCACCGTCCTTGTTGCTGTCGCTGTACCCGACCATCACCTGCTGAACACGTGCGGGCGCTCCGCGCTCGCGGCGCTGAGCGTCGAGGCTTCGCGCGGTGATTGGATGACGCAGAAAGCGGCGCAAGATGTCGGCGCTGCGATCGAGATCGTCGATCGTCTCGAACAGCGGCACGATCGGCAGCGCGCAGGTCCAGCCGTCCTGCGATTGCAATGTCAGACCGGCCTCGCGAGCGAACAGATACACAACCAACAAGTCCGACACGTCGCGTGTCATCGAGACGATGAGCGCGCCGAGACCGGCGCCGCCAAAGGTCGCCCGATGCCTGGTCAACACGCGGAATGCATCGACAACCGCGTCCGCCTCCGGACCGGCGGACGTGCCCTCGCGCAGAAACGGACGCGGCGAAACCAGCTCTCGCTCGAGCAGCGCGAGGCGCTGCTCTTCGCTCCATTCTGAAAAGTTGCATGAGCGCTCTCCCGCCGCCGCCAGCAGCTGCTCGAGAGCGATTTCGTGGAATCTGCTGTTCTGCCGCACGTCGAGCGTCGCAAGGTGGAACCCGAATGTCTGCGCGAGGCGGATGACCGGCACGGCAGCCTCGTTCGCGATCCGGCGTCCGCCGACCGCGATCAGTCCATCGTGCAAAATACGCAAATCGTCGAGGAGCTCGGACGCGTCGGCATACCGTGCGCGATCTCCACTCTCATCAGGCATCCGGGCGATCATCAGCGCGACCAGTTGCCGCCACGTCTCGCCGGCCTCGCTGTCGACGATGCGGACACCTTCCGGTCCGAGGCGGGTCGCGAGCGCGTCGACATGAGCGCGCAACGCCGGCGGCGGCGGTTGAATGCGATCGGACAAGCTGACGTTGCGCAGGAGCTGGTCGAGTTGGCCTCGCAGGACAGAGACGGCGTACCGCCGCAGCTCGCGAAGTGTGTCGCGGGTCACTTCTGGCGTGACCAGCGGATGGCCGTCGCGATCGCCACCGACCCACGTCGAGAAACGAAGCGCCGGCAGCCCGTTGACTCGGCCGAGCATTTCCGGATCGAGGCCGATGTCCGCCCACGTCTGCCGCAGTCGGCGGTCGTGCACCGGCACGACGTCGGGAAACACGCCGGCGAGGTAGTGAAGGATGTTGTGCCGCTCGGCGGCTACGTCTGGCTTGTGAAGGAAGATCTCGCCCGTGCGCCACAGCAAGGAGAGCAGCATCTTGATCTCGTCGCGAATCGCGCGCTGCTCGTAGGGAGTGAACATCCGATTCTCGCGCCGGACCATCGCGAGATAGAGGCTGCGATGATGTTCGAGGACGATCGTGCGCTTCGCTTCGGTCGGATGCGCCGTGAGCACGAGATCGATGCGCATGTCGGGGAGCGACGCCGCAATCTGTTCTGGAGTGATCCCGGCCTCGAGCATTTGACGGAGGCACTGTCCCCAGAGGGCCTGCATCGCCGCCATCCCCTGTTGACTCTCCGTTTGCCGCTGCTGCTGAATCGCGGCGTTCTGTTCCGCGATGCTCAAGAGATGGAACGCGATGGAGTACGTCTGCAGGAGGCGATCGCGTGCCACGTCACTCGACGGCGCGCATGCTTCGTTCGTCCACGGCAGGCACGACGCGAGATCGTGTTCGCCGGCTTCTTCGAGGACTTCGCGGAAGCATTGCATCAGGAAGTCGAGGTCGCGTTCGACCTTCTCCTGATCCACGACGACGATCGGCGACAGAATCACTTCCCGATTCTGACCGAACTCGTTGAGCGTCGCCAGACGCTAGACGGGATGTAAGATGTGGGCCGCCATTGTGGAGGAACTGATGACTCGAGGAACCATTCTGACAGTTGCGCTCGCGGCCGCGGCCCCCTCGCTGCTGTTCGCGCAAACCGCACCGCCGCGGCTTCCCGCAGGCGCTGAAGACATCAAGCCAGCGTCGGTACAAGCGCCGGCCGATCCCGGATACCAGGCACTGATCGCGATGTGCAAGACGCCGCCGCCTGGACGCGGTGGTCGTGGTCCTGGTGGTCCTGGCCGAGGTGCGGGCCGCGGACCAGCGGCTCCTCAAGGAGTTCGCGAGTACAGCGTGACTGAAATTCCCGGCGTCATCAAAGCCGGCCAGAAGTGGACGTTCGTGTGGCAGCAAGCCGGCAACAACGGCGACGGCATCGTCGGCACTGACGACGGCGGGCTGCTGCTCGCGCAAAACGACAGCAGCGCGATTCTCAAACTCGACAAGAACGGCAAGCCGTCGGTCGCCTACTCCGATACACACACAGGCGGGTCGGTGACGATCAACTCGAAGAAGGCGATGTTCGTCGTCGAACGTGGTCTGCATCAGCGCGTCGAGCAGATTCTTCCGCAACGAAAAGTGTTCGCCGACATGTACAACGGCGAGCCGATCGACTGCATCGGCGGTGTGCTCAACGACATCGTGTCGGACGACAAAGGCGGCGTGTACTTCACGATGGGTCAGATTTTCTACGTCAACCCGCAAGGCGTCGTGACGAAGTACAGCGACAACCTGACGACGAACGGTCTGGCGCTCAGTCCCGATTACAAAACGCTCTACGTGACCAATGGCGGAACGGTCGCGGCGTTCGACGTGCAGAAAGACGGATCGCTGACGAATCAGCGCGAGTTCGCGAAGCTATCGGCCGCCGGCGGCGACGGCAGCACGATCGATTCAAAGGGGAACCTCTACGTCACATCCGGCGCCGGCGTCGAAGTCATCGACCCCAGCGGCAAGAACCTCGGCGTGATTCCGACGCCTCGTGGCGTGATCACCTGCGCGTTCGGCGGCAAGGGAAAGAAGACGCTGTTCATCCTCGCGCGCGGCGGCACGACGTCAAAGGGCGAGGAACTCGCCAACGTCGCCCAGGTCTGGACGATTCTGATGGAGGCGCAGGGGTTCAAGGGACGAGCAAAGTAAACCCCTCGTCTTTCCATCCTTCGACTCCGCCGATCATCTTCTTGACGGGCCGGCCGAGCCGCGCGAGACGCAGCGCGGCTTTGTCGGCCCCGTTGCACTGCGGCCCCGCGCAATAGACGACAAACAACGTCTCCGCCGGATACTCCGCCAGGTTCGCTTCGACAATCTTTCCGTGCGGCAGGTTGACGGCGCCGGGGACATGACCCTGGTTGAACATCTGCGGGCTCCGAACGTCGAGGAGCACGAAGTCTGGCGTGCCGCCGGCCTGGAACGAGGCGTGGACGTCCCAGCAATCGGTCTCGAACGCCAGCAGGGACCCAAAGTGCGCGACAGCCGCCACAGGCGCGGCCGCTCGCACAGCGGTGACAGGTGAAGGAGTCGTTGTCGTTGTCATGTCACCAGTGTGCTTCAGGTCGATGGCCGGTTTCGAGTGGCAGGAATGCCAATATTCGATAGAATCCTGCCATGCGCCACAGGCATCGCGTCGTCGCCCTCGCCTACGATCGGCTGGCCTTGTTCGAATTCGGCATCGTCACCGAAGCCTTTGCGCTTCCAAGGCCCGAGCTGAACGTGCCGTGGTACGAGTTCTCCGTCTGCTCGATCGACGCTAAACCTCTCCGTGTAACAGGCGGCATGACCATCACGGCGAACGGCGGACTCAGCGCGCTTCGGCACGCCGACACGATCGTGATTCCAGGCTGGCGCGACGCCGACGAGCCGCCACCTGCCGCTTTGCTGACCGCGTTGCAGCGCGCGCACCGGCGAGGCGCGCGCGTGCTATCGATCTGCTCAGGGGTGTTCGTGCTCGCCGCTGCGGGACTTCTGAACGGCAAGCGTGCGACCACGCACTGGCGCTACGCCGAACGGCTCGCGACGTTATTCCCAAAGATCCGCGTCGAGCCGGATGTGCTCTATATCGACGAAGGCCGAGTCATGACGTCAGCGGGCAGCGCCGCTGGTATCGATCTCTGTCTGCACGTGATCCGCAAGGACTACGGCGCAAGAATCGCGAATCAGGTCGCACGTCGGCTCGTCGTGCCTCCACATCGCGACGGCGGACAGGCGCAGTTCATTCCGTCGCCCATTCCGCAGGAGTCCGCGCGAGGTCTGGCGCAGCTCACCGAATGGGCACAGACGAACCTGCATCGGCCACTCACCGTCGCCGCGTTGGCGCGACAGGCCAAGATGTCGGCGAGGAGCTTCGCGCGCAGATTTCGAGCCGAGGTGGGCACGACCCCGCATCGCTGGATCATTCATCAGCGTCTGCTCGCCGCTCAGCATCGCCTGGAGACGACCGACGACTCGATCGATCGCGTCGCGGAGGCCGTCGGTCTGCAGACGGCTGCCACGCTGCGGCAACATTTCCAGCATCGCCTCGGCACGTCGCCGACCGCCTATCGCCGCCAGTTTTCCGTACGTGGTGTCCGGCTTTAGCCATCCGATCGGCGATAATGCCGCGCGAGAGGCGACGCGATGAACTTCACTCCAGGCGATTTCTACCTTGGCATCGTGGACTTTCTCGGCGTCCTCGTGCCGGGTACCGTGCTCGTCGTCCTGCAGGGCGGACGTTTCGCATCCGCCGCACGAATCCGCAACTTGCCGACGGACTCGACGTTCTTCCTGCCCGCCTCCACTACCCAGTGGGCATTCCTGCTCGGCGCCGGCTTCATCGTCGGGCAGCTTCTCCTGGCGCTCAGCGAACATCTGAACGCGCTCGTACCACGGTTTCTCCGTTTCAGCAAGGCCAAACCGGCGAAGTACATCCACGCGCTGGAGCCAAAAGCGGCCGACATATTGAAAGCGGGGACGGCTGCGAAGAGCGGACCAATCGTATTTCACGCGGCCATCTCGTATCTTCGCCTCGAAGCGCCCAATGCCGTCGGTGAAGTAGATCGACACATGGCGGATTACAAGCTGCTCAGGAATCTGGTCGCCGTATTCCTGGCGGACCTGCTCATCTCCGTGGCCCTGGCACCGCAGGAGCCCGCGCGACTTATCTTTGATGGAGTACTTGGCGCGCTGTCCTTTCTTGCTTTCGCACGCATGCTCGGCTGGGCTCAAGTACTTGCCTTCCAGTACTGCTGCCTCGTTGACAGTCGCAAGAAGCAACCAAGCGTCCAGTCCTGACCGACGAGATGCTCTGCTAGAATATCCGCACCTCGACAGCCTCGCCACGGCGCAGCACGTTGTCGCCGACGCCATGCGACGGAATCCCGTCGTCGGCTCCCGCACTGAGCAACCGGAGATCAGCTATGTGGAAAGCGTTCGCGGCGACGGCGACGATCGTCCTCACGCTTAGCGTGGCCGCGTCCACCGCGCAAGACGATGCGAAGAAGGTCATCGACGACGCATCGAAGGCGATGGGCATCGCTGGACTGAACTCGATCAGCTACGGCGGCGCCGCGGCGCGCGGCAATTTCGGTCAGAGCCGGACGATCTCGTTTGGCCTC
>Ga0126369_10004245_pt1 | contig 10485 bp, 9 predicted proteins | sample PanSoiMetaPlot_1_FD_109646 | JGI IMG/M metagenome (GOLD analysis project Ga0126369, IMG submission 109646) | Tropical forest soil microbial communities from Panama - MetaG Plot_1 | ecosystem: Environmental > Terrestrial > Soil > Tropical forest > Bulk soil | place: Panama | collected 2016-02-17
AAGTTCGATCCGGGCTGCTCCGGTGGAGGTAACTCAACATGCGTCGAGATTCACTCTTACGGATGGCGGCCCTTTTGGCTCTAGCGGGCTTCGCGACTGAAGCACAACAATCTCCCGACCCACAATCATCTGATCCTGTGGCTGACGCAGCTCGCAAAGCTCGCGCGGAAAAGCAAGCCGCGGCCAAGCCCAAAAAGGTCTATACGGACGACGATTTCGCTTCCAAAAAGAATGCCCCGGCGACACCAGCTGCCAGCACCGCAGGCGACCAAGCCTCGGCCACGGATGCGACAGCAACGGACGCGGCAGCGTTAAACGATCCCAAGAGCGAAGCGTACTGGCGCAAGCGCTTTCGGACGGTTCGCGACAAACTCGATAACTCTGAAAAGGAACTGGACGTCCTGCAACGCGAACTCAACAAGGATCAAGTGCAATATTACAGTGACCCTCAGAAAGCCCTGATGCAGCAGTACGATCGCAAAGATATCAACGACAAAACCGCCAAGGTTGATGCCAAGAAAAAAGAGATCGAAGATCTGAAGAAGCAATTGAGCGACATGGAAGACGAACTCCGCAAGGCCGGCGGCGATCCTGGCTGGGCGAGATAGCGCAGTTTTCAGCTTGGAGTAAAGACGAACACGCGAATCACGCCAACGCTCGCGTTATCAGTTATCAGGAACTGGACTGCGCAAATTTTTCATCCTTGGTTACGACGCAATTCCAGCGAGTGCTGCTTCAATTCACCGGACCCGTGCACTCCGCCGATTGCAGCCCATCGTAGATTTCCAGGCCTTCGCGCAACGCATCGGTACCCTTTTCCAGCGCCTGCAGCGCCACTTGCTCCGATTCCCTCGCCACGATGTCCAGGCAGCACTGCATTGCAACTTCATCGGAGAGAATTGCCGTATCCAGCATTGCCACCATGCGCTCTATGGCGCGCTCCTGGATCATTTGGAGGGCTTCCTCCACCGGGACCTGCTCCAGGCAAAGGTCGCACGCCATCCCTGCCAGCACATCGCCGAGGCGGCTGGCGCGGATGCGCACTTTCAGTTCTTGCGTGGCGATCGCCGTGCGCGTGCCAGAGTCGCTCTTCGTTCCCTTGGCGGAATTCGTTGGAGTCTTCATTTCTGGCCCTCCGAACCGGCGTGCTTCCCGGTAGGGAGAGACTACTGAGCCCCGCCCCTCGCCACAATAGTCCGGTCGTATTAGTCAATACATACCAACGCACAATCCACAGAAGGGATTCCCGGGCATCGCCGAGACCTGTGGCAGCCCGACGGCGGCCCTTGCCAGACAAGGCTCGCCAGGCACCCCTCCCGGGCCTAGCGCAGGCCCCCAAGTTCATGTATGAATTGTTGTTGACTGGTACTTTTGCCAGTTCCCTTTGCGGCGGTTAACCCGTAGTCTGGCCACAAATAACCCAAAGAGAGGATCCGGCCGAACCCCAATTACCCCCGAAGCGAGGCACCCAATGCCTCAAAAACTTCGTAGATCTCAGTCGGGTCCTCTCACCTCTTTCATTTGCTGTCCTTCACTTTAGGCGGCCGCGCTCGTATGGCGCGGTCGCGCGAATACCAGCAAACCGAGCAGAAGCGTGATGCAGCACCACGCAAACCAGTTCCCGGCTCGTGAATAAAGCGTAACCTCGTGGTTCACCGGCACTTGCATGAGCATTGCCGAGAAAGGAGCTGCTGCCGTGCTCCGCTCGGCCAGCACGCGGCCCCGGCTATCGCTGACGCTGAGAATGCCGTGCCGTGGAGCGCGCGCGATGCTGAACCCGTCCTCGATGCCACGCAAAATTGCCATGCGCCCGTGTAGCCATCCATCGGCGTCAAAATCCCAGGCCGGAACCAAGAGCAGGCCCACACCGTCGCGGCCGTATTCCCGGCTCAGTCCGGGGAAATCCATATCTTTGCAGATGGTGACGCCCCACAGACCGCTGGGCTGTTGCAGCACCGTTCGCGAGTTCCCAACAGTGAATTTGGATTCGAAGGGCGGGAGCATGTGGTGTTTTTCGTAAGTTAGCGGTCGAGGGTTCACCGGCGCGTAGATGCGCGCCTCGTTCAGCCATTCCTTGGGAGCATGGCGGGCCACGCCGATCACCACCTGGCTGCCGTACACCGCGGCCAGCGTAGCAAAGAGATCGTCCACCGCTTTGATGTTTTCGTCCTGAACCACAACAATCTTTTCTGGCGCGACGACTACCTGCGCGCCCTGCTTCAAGAGCTCCTGTACCTGCGCGGCATACTGGGACATTAAGCGCTGCGCATCCTGCGGGTCCGAGGGCAGTATGTTTTGCGGCAAATCCGAGGCCAGCAAGCCCACGGAGACCCACTCAGCTCTTTGCGGTGCGTGCAAACGCCATTCCCCAAAGCCGATTGCCGCCAAAAGAAAAATTCCAGCACCCGCGACGAGTGCGCCTTTTTCGCGGCTGCTGCCATATCCGGAGCAAAGTGCTGCCAACGTAGCAGCGAACAACATCAGACAAAAGCTGATTCCCCATATGCCGGTTAGCGCGGCAAGCTGCAGTATCGGAAGAAAATTCATCTGGCTATAAGCGAGATTGCCAAACGTGCTGTGAACGGAAGTCATCGCCAGCGCATATTCATACGTAACCCAGAATGCTGCGAAGCCTACTGCAGCCGCTGCTGGTTTTCCACCTCTCACCCATCGGGAAAACAGAAGCACTCCTAAGCCGAAGAAACATCCCGGAAGAATCAGGAACGCCAGCACCGGAACCAGCGGCACCTGCAGTACATTTCGGAGCATCCCCCACATGTTCAGGTTGCCCAGGAACCATGCAACGAGGGCAACGAAGAACGCTCTGGAGCCAGACGAGCGGGCCGCGACAAGCAGCACCGGAATAGGCACGGACCACATGAGCCACCAGCGCGGATGCAAGCCCGTTGCAAAAAATAGTGCGAGCGACGAGCAGGCAAGCGCAACAATTAGCCATCCGATTGAAACTTTTTTGGCCGTTGAGCCCACGCAAAGCTCTCCGAGTTTGAGTATCGGCAAGCGCTCCAGCAGTTCCCTTCTTTGAATACTATTTCTTTTTTGGATTTGTCTTGCGCTTCGGCCGCTCCTGCCGCGCTCTGTCTTCGAGACGCCGGACAAATTTCGCCACCCTGCGCTCCAGCGTGGCTTGTCGTTTCACCGCCATCAGATAGCGCACGATCTGCCTTCGCAGGGCCGTGGTCATGTTGCGGAAAGCCGCCTGCGCTCGCGGCGCATTTCGCAAGGACAAGACCAGCATGGGCGGCAGGATCGGTTCGCGTGGCTCTTCATCACGCTCGATGGCTATTTCCACCAGTGCGCCGGCATCGATTCGCAGTTTCTTTCGGATGTCGCCATGGATGGCTATCCGATGGCATCCTCTTCCGCGCGAAACCATCGTGGTACGCAGAGCGGCGCCCTCAACCGTGCCCCGTACCGGCACGTGCGCCTCCTGTGCTGACAACTTTCGCGTAACCTCTGCCGGAACGTCCACGTAACGGATCAAACCGACCTTGTAAATCCTGGCGGCGAAAACATGAAGAGAGTCTTCCACGCGCGCATGATACCGCAAAGGGATTCCGAAGCGATTTTTTTTCCGCGACTATATTCATTCACCAAGACCCCTTGTCATTTTCGATTGACTTCGCCGTTAAAAGACGAATACTAGATGAGCCCACCGCAGGCGCGCATCGCCACCGCGTCCTTATCCTAAGCAGGCCTGATTTCATCGGAGTTTTTTGCATGTCTGAATCCGTCCGGGGAAAGTGCGCGTGGGTTGGGTGTGTCGAGGTTTCTGAGGCAGAGATTGCCGAACGCCCTCTTTGTTCGCGACACTTCTATCTGGTAGCGCAGCGAAGGCTTTCCGCTCTTCTGGGCCTGTTGTCTGACGACACGGCAGACCGCGCACCGTCGCCCGATGTTCAGCGATTTCTTGCCGAACTTGTCAACGAAACCGAAATCCTCACCTCGCAGTCTCAGCGGCTTACTCCGGAACGGTTGGAGGAACTCCTGAAGCTCTCTGTAAAGGCCGCGGAAGTGCAAAAAATGATGCAGGAGCCGACGTGACTACGCCGCCGGCGCCGGGCGTCACGCCGGCGAATCAACCGCAGGAGGAATTAAGGCCGAACCGCTAGGTGGAGAGCTACAGAATCGAGCGTCATCAAGTGGTAGCGGACCGGGGAATATCCCACCTGCCGCATCAACGAGGCGAGTTCATCGGGGCGAAAAAAGCGCGCCACGGACTTTGGCAAATAGGCGTAGGCTGCTGCGTCACCCGAGATGAATCCACCAATCTTGGGCAGGATTTTCTGACAATAGAAGCGGTATAGCTGCCCGACTGGGCCGGGGGCCGGCTCCGTGAATTCCAGAATTCCCAGTGTTCCGCCGGGTTTCAAGATGCGGAAGATTTCGCGTAAACCTGCTTCGTAATTGGCCAGATTGCGAAAGCCGAAAGCGGCGGTCACCAGGTCGAAAGAACCATCGGCGAAGGGCAGACGCAGCGCGTCGGCCTCCAAAAACGGAATGTTGCGCTTTTCGGTTCCCTGCAGCGCATTCTTTTCGTTTGCGCGCACCAACATGGCGTGCGAGAAATCCGCTCCGATGATGCGCAGCTTCGCGTCTCGCGCCAGCGCAAATGCCAGATCGCCCGTTCCGCAGCACAGGTCGAGAGCAATTGCGCCTGCACGGTCGAGAATCGGCCGCAACTCGCGGGAAGTTCGCGTGCGCCATCGTTTGTCCATCTGCACGGAAAGAAGATGATTCAGCAGGTCATACCGCGGGGCAATGCGCGTAAACATTTCGCGCACTTTGCGGGAAGCGTCTTGTTCGGAGGTCGCTCCTTCCGGCTTGGTGCCGGTCGGCAGGGACACCTGCTCAACCATGGCGTTTCCCAAGCTCGCTGGCCGACCCCAGGCACTGCCGCGCACACCGCAGAATGCAGAGCACCACTGCTTCCGGGATGCCGTCATACGATGCGGCCCGGCCAATCCGCGGCGCCAGCACGAAACGCAACTTCCCTGCCCGGGCCTTCTTATCGGAACGCATAAATTCCAGAAGCCGTTGCGGTTGGATTTGCGGCCACTCCGGCAACGGGCCCATCCGCCGGACGAGCGCCACGATTCGTGACACCGCATCCGCCGGCGTATCAATCGTTTCGTGTCCCAGCAGAGCGGCACACATCATGCCCCAGGCAACGGCTTCGCCGTGCTGGAACCGCTGGTATTGCGTGGCGGACTCCAACGCGTGGCCGAAGGTGTGTCCGAAATTCAGCGCCTCGCGCAGACCGGATTCTTTTTCATCGCGACTCACGACCTGCGCCTTTATTTCAATCGAGCGCCGAATAATGTGCGCCAGCGCCGCCGCATCGCGCTTCAGGATTGCTTCCATGTTTGCTTCGAGAAACGCAAATAACTTCGCGTCAGCAATCACTCCATACTTGATCACTTCGGCCAGGCCGCCGCGAAACTCGCGTTCCGGCAAGGTTTGGAGCGCCTCGGGATCGACCAGCACGAGCCTGGGAGGATAGAACGCGCCGACCAGATTCTTGCCCTCCGGCAAGTTCACACCGCTTTTCCCGCCAATCGAACTATCCACCTGCGCCACAACCGTGGTCGGTATCTGCACCAACGCGACGCCGCGAAGATACGAGGCAGCGACAAATCCTGCGACGTCTCCGGTCACGCCTCCGCCTACCGCGATCAGCAAGGATTGGCGGTCCGCACCCGCTTTTACCAGCGACCGCGATACTTTCTCCACGGTGCGCAAATTCTTCGCGGATTCACCGTCGTCCATCAGATGGATGTGCCGCTTAGCGCGCCCCGAAAGACCGCGCTGAAGCGACGGTCTGAGAAACTTCCACACCGTCGGGGAGGCAATCACATGCACACTGGAAAAGTTCCCCAGTTGCCCGATTTCTGCTGCAAGTTGGCGCAGCAGCCCGCGCTCGCATAGCACGGAATAATCTCCCGCTACGGAACGGACGCGAATCGGGGGTGTGCGAGTCGATTTCATTGCAGTGAGTGGTTCGAACCAATGTAGCACAGACACGCGAGCACTCGAAAAGCACCGGATATTTCTTCCCGGCAGCTTGCAAGTACCGCGGGAGCGGAGTCGAAAGAGCAAACCTTCGTTCACACACCCTAAATGCGTCATTTGCCAAATCCCATGGGTACTGCGGTAAAATCAATAGCTTATGATCGCTGTGAATGAAGTCACGATGCGCTTTGGCTCACGCATCCTCTTTGAGGACGTGACCACCACTTTTATGGCTGGCCGTCGCTATGCCATCTCCGGCCCCAACGGCGCCGGCAAATCCACCTTCATGAAAATCCTGACCGGAGAGATCGATCCGACCAAGGGCAACATCACCCGCCCGAAGAAAATGGGGGTACTGCGTCAGGACCAGTTTGCGTTCGACAAATTCCGGGTGATCGACACGGTCATCATGGGCAATGTCGTGCTTTGGAAGGCGCTTGATGAGCGCGACGTTCTATACGCCAAGTCGCACGATGACTTGACCAACGAAGACGGTATGCGCCTTGGCGAACTGGAAGGCATCGTGGGCGAAGAAGGCGGCTATACGGCTGAAGCCGACGCAGGCGTGCTTCTTGATGGACTCGGCATTGACGCCGCGCTGCACGAGCGACAGATGGGCGAGCTGCAAGGCGGGCAAAAAGTCCGTGTCCTGCTGGCACAAGCGCTCTTCGGCAATCCCTCAGCGCTGCTGCTCGACGAGCCTACCAACAACCTGGACCTCGATTCGGTGCACTGGCTGAAGGAATATCTTTGCGAATATCACGGCGTGTTGATTGTCATTTCTCACGATCGCCATTTTCTGAATAGCGTTTGCACGCACACGGCGGACATCGACTATGAAACCATCATTATGTATCCCGGCGGCTACGACGAGATGGTGCTGGCAAAGACGCAAATTCGTGCGCGCATGGAGGCGGACAACGCCGTTCGCGAAAAGAAAATCGCGCAGCTGAACGAATTCATTGCGCGCTTTTCTGCCGGGACGCGTTCTGCGCAGGCTACTTCACGCAAAAAGGAAGTGGAGCGGCTGCAGACCTCGGAACTGGCGCGATCCAATATTCAGCGCCCGTACATCCGCTTCGCCGCTGAACGCCCGTCTGGGCGGCTTCCACTTGAGGTGAAACGGCTGACCAAGTCCTACGACGGCCTGAAAGTGATCAATCACTTTTCCGCCAGCATCACCCGCGGTGAGAAGATCGCTCTCACGGGACGGAACGGCGCCGGCAAATCCACCATGCTGAAGTCGCTGCTGCACAATGCCGGTGACTTCATCGGGTCCGCGGAACGCGATTTCCCCGTTGATTCCGGTAACGTGGTCTGGGGTCACGAAGTCACGGTGGGATATTTCCCTCAGGACTTTGGCTACACCATCGATAAAGGCAAAGGCATTACCGCGCTGGAATGGTTGTGGCAGTTTTGGCCTCAGGCCACACAGGAAGAAATCCGCGGCTACCTCGGACAGATGCTCTTCAGCGGCGAAGACGCGTTGAAGCCCACGGCCGCGCTTTCCGGCGGAGAATGCGCGCGGATGATTTTCTGCCGGTTGATGATTCAGAAGCCGAATTTCCTGGTGCTCGACGAACCCACCAACAACCTGGACCTGGAAGCGATCAATGCCCTGAACATCGCGCTGCAAAAATACGAAGGAACTCTTTTGCTCGTCACTCACGACGAAGATGTTCTGGACGAAGTTGCCACGCGCATCTGGAATTTCAAGGACGGCAAGATCGAGGACTTCCGCGGCACGCACGAAGAATTTCTGCACGCCGCCAGCAAAGCCGCCGCACAGGTCCCGGCAAAGCGCTGATTCCCGCCGACGGCGCGAAATGCGCGCCGCAACTGAATGAAAATGTTGGGACGAAATCCTTCGTGCTACCATACGGGTGCCTGCTGAGGCAGCTCATGACGCTTTCCCAAAAGATTTATCATGTCGACTACGCCGTGGTCGGCTCCGGTGTCGCAGGCGTTCGCGCGGCCATTGAATTGAGCCAGGCCGGTTCTGTTCTGGTGCTGGCCAAATCGGATCTGAGCGAGTCCGCGACTGCTTACGCGCAGGGCGGCATCGCAGTGGCCCTCAGCGACGAAGACGAAATCGGCCTTCACGAGCAGGACACCATCAACGCCGGAGACGGCTTGTGCAATGCCGACGCCGTCGCACTCCTCGTTGAGGAAGGGCCCAAGTACATTACCCAGCTGATTGAATGGGGCACAGAATTCGATCGCTCGGGAACCAAGCTCGCGTTTACACGCGAAGCCGCACATAGCCGCTCGCGCATTCTGCACGCTCACGGCGATTCCACGGGACGCGAAATCAGCCGCGCGCTGCTGGCTCGCGCGCACACGATTCCGCATTTGCATCTGCGGCCGCACTCATTTACCAAGGAACTCATTCTGGAGAATGGCCGCGCCGTCGGCGTGAGCTTTATTGATGAAAACGACGGTTCGTTGCATGAACTCCGTGCCGGAGCAGTGCTGCTGGCTACCGGCGGGCTTGGTCAACTGTTTCGCGAGACCACCAATCCGGAAGTGGCAACCGGCGACGGCATGGCCATTGCGTACGAGGCGGGCGCGGTTCTGTCTGACATGGAGTTCGTGCAATTTCACCCCACGGCGCTTGCGATTAAAGGTGCGCCGCGGTTTTTGTTGAGTGAAGCGCTGCGTGGCGAAGGCGGGATCTTGCGCAACGTGAACCTGGAACGTTTTATGAAGCGCTATCACGAAGCACAGGAACTGGCTCCTCGTGACGTTGTTGCGCGGGCGATTACGACCGAGATGATCAAGACGGATAGCCAGCACGTCTATCTGGACATGACTGCCAAACCCAAGGACTTTCTCGAGAAGCGTTTCCCGCGCATATTTGCTACTTGCGCCGGGTACGGTCTCGACCTCGCCAGCGACCTGGCTCCTGTCAGTCCCGCTGCGCACTTTATGGTGGGCGGCGTCAAAACCGATCTTTGGGGACACACCAGCGTGCCAGGCCTCTACGCAGCGGGCGAAACGGCCGCCACTGGCGTTCACGGCGCCAATCGCCTGGCCAGCAATTCCCTGCTTGAAGGCTTGGTGTTCGGTGCGCGCGCCGGCGACGCCATGATGAAAGACGCGCCTGGCTCGAAGAAAAACGCCGGCCATCTACCAGGTAGTCTGGCGCCCAAAACCTGGAACAACGAGGGAAAATCTGCGGCGGCAAAAAGCAAGCCTGTAGCTTCCGAGGCCTTGCAGAGTCTCCGCGACCTCATGTGGAAGCGCGTTGGTATCTTGCGAAGCGGCAAAGAACTAAAAGCTGTGCTCGAAACCCTGAAAACCATACCTGTGCCGCAATCGCCCAGAAACGGCCGCGCCGATCACGAGTTGAAGAATCTTCATGCGCTTGGCTCGTTGGTCGCTCGCTCGGCGCTGGCGCGCGACGAAAGCCGCGGCAGCCACTATCGTTCCGACTTCCCCTATCGCGATGACGACGATTTCCAAAAGCACTCCATGATTTCCAAGGAACGCGACGTCAGCTTCCCGAAGTAACCTAAGACAGGCTGAAGCCTTTTCTACTAGATCCTTCAGTCGCAAACGGCGCGCCTTCAGCATGACCTTGTGTTGTTTTTGCAATAGATGGAAATCTGGCAAACGCCGCGAAGTTCGTCGTCCTTACTTTTCCTGTAGCTGTTTCACACTTTCGAGCACAACATGGCCAACCATGGCGAGGGTCTTCGGACTGATCTTGTCGAGCGTATCTTGCGTGGTATGCCAATAGGGAACGTCATTCTGCGTATCCAGGTCCATGATGTCCACCGAGGGCACATTCCGGGCCGTAAATGAATAGTGATCATCACCGCCGAAATTTGTGGGCGCGCTCCCAAAGATATTCCCATAACCCAATCTCCCCGCGACGTCCCAAACAAAATCCCTCAGCCATTTCGTGGACTCGCCGTCCCGCAGGAAGTGCGGGTTCTGGCCGCCCACCAGGTCAACAAGAATAAAGGCCTTAATTTTGGGCAGGTCGCCGCTTCGCGCCAGCTTCGCGGCCATTTGGCGGCTGCCATAGCGGTTGTCGGGATCTTTCCATTGGGGATTGACGGCTTCTTCTCCATCGAAGAACGCGATCCACACGGCATACTTCTGCGGCGGCTGTTTACAGATCAACCTAGCCAGTTCTAGCATCACTCCGGTGGACGATCCGGCATCGTCCGCGCCGACAAAATTGTCCAGGCGCTTAGTGTCGTAGTGCGTTCCCAGGAGAATGATCCCCGACTTCTCGCCCGGGATCTTTACGAGAAGATTTTTCATGGGCAAGCGCCCCGCAGGCGTATCCGCGGAAAACGAATCCGTTTCCACAGTGCAGCCGTACGACTTCAGCTCCGTTTCCAGATAATCCTGCAGTTTCGCCAGCGCGGGAGAACCAGCCGGCCGCGGGCCATAGCTCACCTGCTTGGCGACTTGGTCGTACGCTCGCTTGCCGTCGAATCC